>Ga0209535_1002397_pt1 | contig 12232 bp, 21 predicted proteins | sample LinPmetageLP28_FD_184041 | JGI IMG/M metagenome (GOLD analysis project Ga0209535, IMG submission 184041) | Marine viral communities from the Pacific Ocean - LP-28 (SPAdes) (version 2) | ecosystem: Environmental > Aquatic > Marine > Oceanic | place: Pacific Ocean | collected 2009-08-22
CTATTTCATTATTAGGATCAAATGGTTATATGAAAATAGGAGGTAAAGCCTTAAATATAATTGAATCTGCTAATTTTTTAAGTCATGGGTTTAAACAAGAATATGATAGAATTAGTAAAAAATATGACCAAGTTAATCAGCCTAATTCATATGGTTCTTATCAAGGCTCATGTCCTAACCACCCTGAGGTTTACAAAAATTTAAAAGACTTTAACTTGGCTCAAACATATAATGTTATTACATTAATTGAAGGCATTTACAATAAAGCTGGGGTAGTATATGGAAAATAAACTGTTAATTTTTATAGTTGCATATCAAAGGCAATCTTATACACAAGGTACTATTGAATTACTTAATAAAGTAAGACCTGAAGGTAGTACTGTTATAGTTTGTGATAATGGTTCTACTGATGGGACTAGAGAGTGGTTAGAAGAAAACCAAGAAAAATATAATTTAGGTCTTATATTTCCAGAGGAAAATTTAAGAGTAGGTGGAGCTTGGATGTTACTTACAGAATATTTCCAACCGGAAGATTTTACTCATATTTTACTATTAGATAATGATGGTTGGTTTTCTCCATTTAAACCAAATTGGTTTGAACAGTGTTTAGAAATATTTGCTACAGATCCTAAAATTGCATCATTAGGTTTACAACGTGAAAGAAAACCTGGTTTTTTCTCAATGGAAAAAACATTTGACCCCTATTTTGACTCTAGAAAATCATTTAATGATTTAGAAATTTATGATACAATTTTCTTTGCTGCTTTTAGATTAGATAAATTTGATTTATGGCATGAAGCATTTTCTAATTGGCCTCATACTTTTGTTGGAGATAAACTAAACACACATTATATAGCTTCAGGTTACCGTTCAGTTAAAATAACTCCTGGATTTGTAGTAGACATATCTGAATATAATTTTAATAACCCAGATCATGCGGAATACAATAAGTGGTTTTATGAAAGAGAAAGGGATGCCGATGAGTTTAAGCGAAGAACTGATATGCATTCTACTACAGGAGAAGATGAACAGTTTGTTATTGACAATTTTGGACAAGAATATATTAAATTTTTATCATGATACACATTTATCAAAGACATTGTAACGTTTCTTCTAATTCAGTAGGAAAAAGCAGACCAGAATGGTTTTCACGTGAAGGATGTTTTCAAAATTTACTTAAAACTACAAGTAAACATAAAAACATAAAAATTACTATTATGTTTGATGGTGAACCTAATAAAGATCATTTTATTAACAAGTATAATTCTGATTTTTATGAACTAGTTAAACGAGAAGGAGGAGATGATGCTCGAAGTTTTCTTAATGTAGTAAATTATGTAGCAGAACAAAATCTCCCAGAAGATGATATTGTATACTTTTTAGAAGATGATTATATGCATACTCATAATTGGGTAGATACAATGTTAGAAGGATTTAATCAAATGAGTCTTGATTATCTTACATTATATGATCATTCTGATAAGTATTTTTTACCTATGTATGAAACTCTTTCAAGTACTATTTTAGTAACTGAAAATACTCATTGGAGAACTACACCTTCAACAACAAATACTTACGCTTGTAAATTTAAGACATTTAAAAAACACTTAGACATTCATAGAGAATATTGTGATCTAGATCGTGGTTTTACAGATGATCATAATAAGTTTACTCGTCTATGGAAAGAAGGTAGTAATTTAGTATCTAGCATTCCAGGTTGTTCAACTCATGTAGAAACCGAATATTTAAGTCCGGTGGTTGATTGGAGTAAAGTATGAAAATTAGTGTAATTATTCCTACTTATAAGGAACCAGAATATCTAGATTTATGCCTTAAATCAGCATTTGAAGGTCAAGTCAACGATAACGAAATTATTGTTGTTGTAGATGGTTTTCTAGAATTAAACCAACCAGTTTTAGATAAGTACCCTGATGTTGTAGTATTAGATTTGGGTGATAATCAAGGTTTGCCTATAGCAACGAATTGGGGTGTTTACAACGCAACACATGACTTTATTTTAGTAGTTAATGATGACAACGTATTCCCGCGTAATTGGGACCAAAAACTATTACCATTCAGACAACAAGGCGTAGTAGTATCTCCTAATCAAATTGAACCTGAACCTTCAATGTTCTCTCAATTTATAATTAAAGATTTAGGAAAATTACCTGAAGAATTTAATTTAGAAGCATATTGGGAATTTGAAGACACACAATATAAACAAGCTGAATTAAATGGTTCTACATTACCTTTTATGATGAGTAAGTATGATTATTTAGCAGTTGGTGGTTGGGATGTTATGTATCCTTCTCCACACGTAGTTGATTGGGATTTCTTTTTAAAGTGTGAATATCATAACTTTTTAATGAAGAGAGTATATGTTAATTTTTATCACTTTGCAGGTGCTGCTACTCGTAAAACACCTGAACAAGATGCTGAATCTACTCTTAAAGAACAATTAGCACATCAATTTTTTGCTAGTAAGTGGGGGGAACATGCTGCACATAACCCATCAAATAATTCTAAATTATTAACTAAATTTCTACCAAATGTCTAGATATTATTTTTACGCAAAGAATGATAAAAACCAAGAATCAATTAGTTCAGTAATTACTTCTAGTAGATTAGAAGCTGCAAAACATTTTTCTAAGGGAAAGGATATGGAGTTAAAGTCGTTTTTAAGTATCTTTACTGTATCTAAATGATGGAAAATCAAGATATTTTAAAACATTTACAAAAATTTGTAGGTGATAATGTAACTATTAAAGAATCCCCTAAATCAGAAGAAGAACGTGAAGAATTATTATTTATAGATACTATTAATACTTTAGATAGTATATTTGTTTCTGATAATAAGTTACATGAAGATTATGGAATTGATTTATTAGGCTTTACCCAAAGTTATTATCATGCAATAGAAAATTTAATTGTTATGTTAGTTGGATATGATAAAGCTGATATTATTTGGTGGTGGGTTTGTGAACGTTTTGCTGAAGATGGAAAACTTTTAGGTATAGGAACTGAAGATGGAAAAGTTCATATGATAAAAACACCAAAACAGTTATATAAATTTCTTAAAAATTTATAATATGTATCCTCAAAAACTAATAAATGTCAAAAATACCTCAAGATATAAAAATGATTCCATGTATTTCATGTGGGGAGGATATGCCTGAATTAAGAGTTACAATGTATGGTTATAAAGTTTGTGTTAATTGTAGTAACGCTAAACCAAAAAAAGCATTAAACGTGCAATTTGGAGAAGGAGATCATACATTTAACGAGACTATAATTTTAGATGACTAAATGCCAAGTGCAAAACCACTAAGTAAAGAACAAATATTAGCAGCAATGTCACAAACCTTATCTAATAAGGCTGCTGCTCGCTACTTGCATGTATCTTATATCCACTACAAAAAATGGGCTAAAACATATGATGCAACTGAAGAAGGTTATAAAAACCTGTTTGAACAGCAATTAAATCAAGCTGGTAAAGGCATCCCTAAATTTCTAAGAGCAGATGGTCCTGAACCTGCTTTAATTGATATTATTGAAGGTAGAATCGACGCTTCATCATTTAGTCCAGATAAACTTAAATATAGATTAATAACTGAAGGTTACTTAAAAGAAGAATGTTCAGTATGTAAATTTCACGAACGTAGAGTAAGTGATTACAAAATTCCATTATTACTTAATTTTAAAGATAATAATAAAAATAATTATCGTAAGGAAAATATTGAAATGTTATGTTACAATCACTATTTTTTACAAGTAGGAGATATATTTAGTGACAAACAGATTAAAGGTATCGAAGACCATGTTCCTACTTACCAAAGTGAAGTTAAATGGGAAATGGATGATTACCAAAAACAACAACTAGAAAGATTAGGATTAGGTGACACTAAAAATAATGATGATGATCCTTATAGTTTAGTATCAAGAAGATAAAATAATATTATGTATACTTACAAAGCAACATTAGATAGAGTAGTTGATGGTGACACCATTGATGCTTTAATAGATTTAGGATTTGATACTTGGAAAAAAGTAAGAATTAGAATGCATGGAATGGATGCTTGGGAATCCAGAACTAGAGATAAAGAAGAAAAAATAAAAGGCTTAGCAGCTAAAGCTCGTTTAATTGAGTTATTAGAAGAACATGATAATGAGTTTATTTTAATATCTCATGGAGTTGGTAAATATGGTAGATGTTTAGGTGAAATTATTGTTGATGATATTAACATTAATCAAAAATTAATTACAGAAGGACATGCTAAAGAATATCATGGTGGAAAACGATGAAAAAAAGAATCCCATTACTTAAGAAAAAAAAGCATAGTAAAATTGTAAATGACTATGATAAACAAAAATCAAGACATCTTGAAAAATTAGCTGATAAAATGTTGGAAGATCAAGATAGATTAGATAAACTTCGTAAAAAGGAAAGTGACGGAAAATTCCTAGATTTGTTCTAAATTTGGAGCCCCAATAAATAATTCGTATATTCATGGTCTAATAATAATATTTACTCTAATGGTAAAAAGGATTAAAGTTAAAGACCAAGAAGAATTTGAATTAATGTTGCAAAATAAAGATATTAAAATATCTAAAGCTATTGTATCAACAGCAATAAAAAATCTTCATAGTAAAAAACGCTTTATTCCTGTATTAGAGGTACATTTAGAAGATTTAGGTGATATATTTGATATTACTTTAGATAAAAAAGATATTCTACAAACTTTAAAACAAAATTTAGAAATTCATGAATACCATGAAGAATATGAAGGATGTGCTTTAATAGCATCCGCAATTAAAGAAGTTGAATCAAAAAACAAAAAATGAAAAAGGTTATATTATTAGGGTTTATGCCCTTATTTATGGGTATGAATAACACCCAAGAATTAGAAGTATGTTATGAAGAAACTATTATCGAACTTAAGTCAAAAGACATTCAACCTGTTATTAAAGATGGAAACCTTCTCAATGCCCTTATTTTTATTGAGTCTAGGGGTGATGATTCTGCTATTGGCGACAGGCATCTTATAGGTAATGAAGCTGTAGGCGTATTACAAATCAGACCTATAATGGTTAGAGAAGTTAACCGAATTTTAACAATTCAGGGTAAAACAAACCGATTTAATTTAAAGGATAGGTTTGATCGTCAACAATCAATCCGTATGTTTATGGTTTGGAAAAATTTCCACCACAAAGATAGTAATAATGAAATTATTGCACGCAATTGGAATGGTGGTCCTAAAGGTTATAAAATAAAAAGAACTGAGAAGTATTGGAATAAAATAAAAAAACAATTAAATTATGAGTAAATCTTCACCTATCGCACGATATAAAGCCTTCATTGAATGGCATGAATGGGCTAAAAAACAATACCCTTCTTATCGTGCTAAAAAAAAGAAAGCACAAGCCCCTAAATTCGTTTCCTACGGAAAGAATGATAATTAAACCAATGGATGTAATCCTTATGTTGGATTCAGAAGATATGTTATTAATGGATACCATTGATTTACATAAATTATGTATACTAGCTACTTTAGATTTACAAATTGAAAAAGAATCATATGCCAAAAATATTAGTAATAGGAGAAATTTGTGTTGATAAATTCATTTATTGCGATATAAAACGTTTGTCACCAGAAGCCCCGGTTCCAGTTTTAAACCCAATTAGAACCACGAAAAACCCAGGAATGGCTGGTAATACTCTAGCTAATATTAAGGCCCTTATACCAGATAGTTATACTATGTCTATGGGACAGGTTGAAGCTATTACTAAAACACGTTATGTAGAACAAAAAACAAATCATATGTTCTTACGAGTTGATGAGGGTGAAGAAAAAGTAACTCCATTTGAATGGTCATTAGATATTGATGTTTTAATTGGTAAAGCTGATATTGTAATAGTTAGTGATTATAATAAGGGATTTTTAACAAATGCTGATTTAAAGGAAATTGCTCGTAAATCAACTTTATCTATCCTAGATAGCAAACGTAAATTAACTAATGATATTATTGAAAAATTTACCTTTGTTAAATTAAATGAATCTGAACGTCTAACCAATCCAGATTTAACTACAGATAATATTATTACTACATTAGGTAAAAAAGGTGCCGAATACCAAAATATGTTATTTGAATCACCCGATCCTCAAGATACAATAGATGTTTCAGGGGCAGGTGATACATTTATAGCTTCTTTTATAGCCAAATATTATCAAACAAAAGATATTCGCCTCGCAATTAAATTTGCTAATACAATGTCAGCTGAAGTAGTATCTAAAAGAGGAGTTGTAACACCAGAAAAAAACTTATGAAAGATAAAATTCTAATTACTGGAACTGATGGATTTATAGGAAGAAATCTATATCAAGAATTAAAATCTAAATATGAAATTTTTAGGTTTGAAAAAGATAGTTTAGAGGGTGATTGGAAATCCATTTTAAAATCTATATTTGATGAAGGAATTATAGGTGTATTTCATGTTGGGGCATGTTCTGATACATTAGAACAGGATGTGAATTACATGATGTTATTTAATTATGAAGTTACTAAATTTATAGTAGATTTATGCCGTAAAAAAAATATTAGATTAATCTATTCTTCATCAGCAGCTACTTATGGTATTAATGGTAAATATCCATCTAATTTATATGGGTGGAGTAAATATGCAGGTGAAGGATATGTTATATCTAATAATGGCATAGCTTTAAGATATTTTAATGTTTATGGGCCTGGTGAAGAAGATAAAGGTAAAATGGCTTCTGTTGCATATCAAATGTATAAACGTAATCAAAATGGAGAAGAAATTAAATTATTTCCATCAAAACCATCTCGTGATTTTGTTTATATAAAAGATGTAATTGCGGCTAATATTCATGCTTTTGAAAATTTTTATAAATTATTATTATGGAATAAGGCTTATGAAGTAGGTAGTGGTGAAGCTAGAACTTTTGAAGATAAAATGACTATTATGGATATTCCCTTTACATACCATCCAGAAAGCATGATCCCTGAGGGCTATCAATATTATACTTGTAGTAATAATAAAAATTTCCTACAAAAATGGAAACCTAAATATAACTTAGAAAGAGGATTAAAAGATTATATTAAATATTTAGGTAAAAAATCATGAATAAAAGAGCAGTAGTTACAGGTGGAGCTGGATTTATTGGTTCACATCTAGTAAATAAACTATTAGACTCTGGATGGTTTGTAACTATTTTAGATGACTTAAGTACAGGTAAACTAGAAAATATACCTTCAAATATTAAATGTACATTTGTAAAAGTAGATTTAACTACTGATGTATTACCTACAATAAAATTTGATGCGTTATTTCATTTAGCCTCTCCAATTAGTGTACCTGAAAGTATAGAAGATCCTTTAAAATATTTTTCTGGGGTATATGTAGTAAGTAGAAAAGTTATGGAATGGGCTTACAAAATGGGAGCTACTTCTATGGTTGCTACTTCTACTGCTGCAGTCTATGGTGACTCAATAGATGTACCTTTAAAAGAAAATTCAAAACTAGAACCAATGAGTCCCTATGCTATGTTTAAATTAGAAATGGAACATTTGTTAAAAAACTATAACAAACCCAAATTTAAATGTAACGTATTAAGACTATTTAATGTATTTGGAGAAGGTCAAAGATCTACTGGTGGTTATAGATCTGCAGTACCTATTTTTTTAGAACAATATAAATTATCAACCCCAGTTACTGTAACAGGTGATGGCACCCAAACTAGAGATTGGGTTTATGTTGGTGATGTAATTAATGCTATTATAGAATGTTATAAAACTAACTACAAACAAACAATGGGTATTTACAATGTAGGAAGTGGGGTAGAAACACAAGTAATAGAAGTAGCTAAAGCATTAACTAGTAAAATAGTTTATTTAGCAAAGAGAAATGAACCACATAGGTCATGTGCTGATATAAGTTTAATAAAAAATAACCTAAACTGGAACCCAGAAACAAATTTACTTTCATGGGTAAAACAAAATAAATAAGTTTAAAATTATGAATACAACTATTAATATTGAAGATTGGGATAATCTCCCTCAAGAAGAACAAATAAAAATTACTAAAGTTATATTTACAGGAACTAAAAAAGTAAGTGATGTAAAGGATAGACCAAGTATGGCTTTTGCTACTATGTGTAAAAATGAAGAACATTGTATAGGTGTTACATTAGCTCATGCTGGTAAACATTGTGATTATGTAGTAGTAGCTGATAATGGTTCTACTGATAATACTTTTAATGTAGTAAGACAATTCTTTTCTGAATCAGGCCTACCTGGATCATGGCATGTAGATTCTTGGGAAGGGTATGCAATTAATAAAACAAAAATGTTATCTTATGTAAAGGATAAAACTGAGTATCTTTTACATTTAGATGCTGATGATCGTATCTCAGAAGATTTTTATTTTAATCATGAAGATGCAGGATATGATTATTATTCAATGAAATTACTACGTGGATCAGCTAGTTGGAATGCCACCACAATTTATAGAAATAATCTTACTTGGAGATTTATAGGAACCGCTCATACTATTATTAAAGCTAATAAAGAAAATCTCTCACAAGGTAATCTTACTGATCGAGGTCATTGTAATTGTGATGGTATTGGTTCACGTGCATTCGATCCTAAAAAATATTGGTATGATGGTGAAAGATTAACAAAACAATTTTGGGATTGTTTATTAGATGATCCTGAAGGTTTATTAACCCGATCTGTATTTTATGCAGGGCAAAGTTATATGGATTATGGTGTTGATGGTAGCACAGAAAAAGCTTTACAATGGTATAGATTATTTTTAAGATTTAAAGATACATGGATTGAGGAACAATATGAGGCTCAAATGAGATTAAGTAGAATCTTAATGAGATTAGAAGATCATAAAGATAGATTTGATGAAATTAAAAATGAAATGGATAAAGCAATTGCTATATTTGATGACAGAGCTGAAGCATATTATTTCTTTGGGGAATATTGTGGTCAAATAGGCAAATATGAATTATCATATGAATATTTAAAAAAAGCACAATCATGTAATTTAGAACATGCTAAAAATAATTATGTTTTATTTGTCCAAAAACAAACTTACGGTGTTTATATTAATAATTGGCTTTCTGTAGCATGTTATTGGACTAATAGAATAGAAGAAGGTAAAGCATTAGTTACAGATATCTTAGATAATCATAAAGAAACTTTTAAGGATATGATAGCGCATTATGAGTATAATTTAGAACAGTTTAACAATGCAGAAAGTAGATAAATTAATTATAGGTGGAGGTATTACTGGATTATCTACAGCAGCTTTTTTAGGAAAAAATTCAGATTATTTAGTTCTTGAAAGTGAAAATGAATTAGGTGGCTATTGTAAAACTACTAAACGAAATGGTTTTGTTTGGGATTATAGTGGACATTTTTTTCATTTTAGAAATGCTGAAATAAAAGAATATATGATGTCAGAAATGGCATGTGAAGTTGTAACAGTTAAAAAGATAACAGATATAGATTATAAAGGAAGTATAGTAGATTTCCCTTTCCAATATAATATCCATCAATTACCTAAAAAAGATTTCTTAGAATGTTTAAGAGATATGTACTATTTAGATAATATAGATAATAAAAGTTTTAAATCATTTGTAAATTCAACCTCGGGTAAAGCAATTGCAGAAAAATTTTTAATACCTTATAACGAAAAATTATATGCTATTGATCTTAATAAACTAGATGCAGATGCAATGGGTAGATTCTTTCCAAAACCAATTAAGTTTGACGAACTTATGGAAAAAATAACAGTCCCCAATGATTATGAATCTTATAATGGAACATTTATCTATCCAGTAGATGGGAGTTTTGAATTTATTAAATCTCTATTAAAACGAGTAGACGAAAACAAGATATGGTTAAATTCTAGGGCTAATAAAATAGATCCTGATAAAAAAATAGTTTATACAGATAAAGGAGAAGTTCATTATAATACTTTAATTAGTACAATGCCATTTAATAAAATATTACCTATGGTTTCTAATAACTCTCCCTCAGAGTTATCATCAAATAAGGTAGCAGTATTTAATTTAGGTTTTGATAAGGGTACAAATATAAAAACCCATTGGAGATACTTCCCAGGTAATGAAATATTTTATCGCATAGGCTTTTATAATAATATTTTAGGTACAGATAAACTAAGCTTATATGTAGAGGTAGGTGCAAAAAGTCATGAAGTATTAGATAAAAAATCATTATTAAATCAAATTCTAAAAGATCTAAATAAAGCTAATATAATAACTGATCATAATTTAGTAGACCATCAGTTTATTGTTATGGACCCTGCATATGTTCATATAACAAAAGATAGTGAAAAAATAGTTAAAACATTTTGTAATGATTTTAATAAAAAAGGAATATATTCTATAGGAAGATATGGTTCATGGACCTATTGTTCTATTGAAGATAATATTATCCAAGCAAAAGAATTAATTAATAAATTAAAAAGATGATCAATTTAGGCCATTTAAGAACTTCTTATCAATTAGCAAAACCATATCCTCATGTGGTTATTAATGATTTACTTTTAGAATCAGATGCTAAACAATGTGTTGAGGAAATAGATAAATTTCAATTATGGGGAAGTGTTATAGATGAGTACACAAAAACTCAACTTCAAGTCAATAAATTTTTCACTCCATGGTGTAATGATAATATAGCAGATGTTAAAAGAGATATGCCTACTGTATGGAAATGTTTACAACACTTTAACTCACAACCTTTTCTTAAAGAACTTGAACATTTAACTGGAATTAAAGATCTTATAGCAGATGATACTTTTGCAGGTGGTGGAGTCCATAAAACATTATCAGGTGGTAAACTTTCAATTCATACTGATTTTGGCAATCATCCTGATAAACCATTATATCGTCGACTTAATTTACTAATTTATTTAAATCCCATTTGGCAGAATGATTGGAATGGGACTTTACAATTATTAGATTTTAATACAAGAGAAAAAATAGTTGAAATAACTCCAAAAATGAATACGGCTGTTATATTTAATACTTCATCAAAATCATTACATGGAAATCCGGATATTATAAAATCACCTTCACATATTGCTAGATATTCATTAGCTCTTTATTACTTTACTAAAACATCATTTGAAGAAGATGAATCAACTGGTGCAGTTTGGTATTAAAAATTTGGTTTCCCAAAATATCTTTCGTATATTTACGGCGTTAAAAAATAATAGGTTATGGCATTGTGGAAATTTAAAAATTTAAATAAATACGGAAATATTAGAACCCGTATTATGCACACTGAGGATTCTAGTTTTACTATTAAACCAAAAGGTCTAGGTCCATTTATTGGTGTAAGTAGATTCCATTATGAATCAAGAACTCCATATCATGGCTTAATAACATCTCCAGCAGATGGTAAAACATATCTTACACCAGATTGGATTGAAGTATTACCACAAACTACTCTTGCTGATATTAAAGTAGCTGAAGAAGAAACTCGTGGTAGAAAAAAAGCTAGCACTAAATTTGAAAATCCAAGAGAATGGAAGTTTGAATCAAAATCAGACCCAGATAGTTGGTATGTAGTAAAGCATGTTAGCGAATCTAAAGTAACTTGTACTTGTATGGGTCAATGGAGAGCAAAGGATAGACAATGTCGTCATATGAAGGAAGTAATGCAAGAATTAAATATTAAATAAATTATGCGAGAATTAGAGTTAGAAATTATTCGTTTAAGAGTATTAATGAACCAAGCATTTGATGATGGTGACGAAGTTGCTGGTGATTCTTTTATTGATGAAATTGATATACTAGCTAAAATATTAAATAGTGGTATGAGTCAAGATGAATATACTAGATGGTTAAATTCAACTGAACATGAACGTGAAAATAATCATTTACCAATTGAAATTAGAGGTGCTGTTATTGATGCTATTAATGATTCTAATTTAAATAAAGAGATGGTAGATGAATGGAATTCATATCTTGATTTTGATTTGCATGAAAAGTTACAAACATATGGTTTTGTAGGTAGTGCTCGTTTAAATAAAATATTTTCAATATAATGAGTAGAGGTAGACCAACAGAAGAAGCAGTAATTAGAACTAAATATGTTCAAACATGTTATGAAGTCCCTAATAAACCAGAAATAGGTTATAAATCAGTACATTATTTTGATCTTGATAAATTTT
>Ga0209535_1002398_pt1 | contig 12231 bp, 20 predicted proteins | sample LinPmetageLP28_FD_184041 | JGI IMG/M metagenome (GOLD analysis project Ga0209535, IMG submission 184041) | Marine viral communities from the Pacific Ocean - LP-28 (SPAdes) (version 2) | ecosystem: Environmental > Aquatic > Marine > Oceanic | place: Pacific Ocean | collected 2009-08-22
CACCACCAGCGCAGCCAGCAGCGTGAGGTCATCGACTAACATTTCTTTAGGCATGGGAACCATAGCTTGCATAACTGTAGCTATACATTTGTTTACGTCATCTACTGATGTTGATTCTATTCTGTAACCACTGACAATAATATCTACGCCATCATCCTTGAAGCTACTGCGACTAATCTCTACTACCTTGCAGCTTGTTGTGCATTCTAGCGAAGTGAGAAGCAGACTGTCGACTCTGGCTGGATTGTTTACCTGTAGCATTCGATCCAGACCTGCCTGTATTTGATCGCCACTCAATATGATTTGAACACCAGTATCTGTAGGCTCTGTCGAAGGACGCAAATTTTTTGCCTGTTGCTTGATGGTAGTTAACGAACTTATCTGCTTGAGCGACATGATCTATAGACTCCTTGTGTTTAGCATCTATGGATTTGCAAAGGTCATCGCTTGGAACCCATCCATCTGGAACCTGACCCTTTGTATTCTTTGTTTCCTTATTGGTTATTGATAGGTTAGTGTTGCTGTCTGCAACAGGGGTGTTGCTCTCTGCAATAGGGGTGTTGCAGTGTGCAATATCTTTTGGGAATATTATGTAGCGTGTTGACTTGCCTGTGTGTCCACGATCTCTAGTTAGATAGCCGTGATCTTCTAGCCAGTGCAGCTTGCGCGTTACTGTAGCTACAGACATAGCAGTACGTTGTGATAGTCGGCTGAGACTAGGCCAGCATAGGTGCTTGTCTTCATCTGCATGATCTGCAAGCACAACCATTAGCCACTTTGCATAGCAGTCAGGTATCTCTGACTTGATTGCCCTCGCCATTAGTAGGAATGCCATTGTAGTTCTCCTTCAGTAATGGTGCTATCTTTTCTTCAAAGACATCACCATCAAAGATGATTAGTGTTTTAGGTTTACCTTCCCTGCGCTTGTAGAACAGCACATCTCTAACTACAGTAAAGGGATTGGGAAAATTTGATTTGTCTCGGTACTTTACTTCAACCACCAAGGCGTTTTGTCCGACTTGCCAGATGATGTCTCCGCTATACTCGCCTCCCAACGCTCCGCTGAGAGGTTGCCTCTTCGCTTTGAACCCGAGCTTTTGTAACCACTTGACGAATGTTCGCTCATGGTAGTCTCCTTTTGCGCGACTCTTGCTTGCCATGTGTCTGCCTCATAACAATCAATACAGATTGTGTGATAGGTGGGTGGTTTTTCTGTAGCTAATATGCATACAAACCAAGGGGTCTCATCATTGCAAGCATCGCATGGGTATGCTTCACCTACTTTATCGTAGAGTCTTTTTTTTATGGACTTTGATCGTAAGGCCAAGTGCATCTAACCAACATGTAAACAAGAATCCAGATGGTACTCGTTTGTGTTGTTCCCATTTGTGTATTAAAGATTCAGCGCATCCAATCTTGTAAGCTAAATTTTTTTGAGTCAACTTTTGTTTTGTTCGATGAACAACAAGTTGACTAATAACATACTGATATGTATCAGTAACTTCAGTCTCTACTTTGTAGTGCTGAAAGTTTTTCAATAGCTTCACTAACTTTATTGGCTGTATCGTAGCGCAAATCTTTACCCATTCTTGCACGATAAAAGGTAGAGTCAGGCACTCCGGCACAAGCAAAAGCATCCTTGAGTTTGATATGTAAGTGCGCTGACTTGTCTACTAATTGTTCCATGTATGTAATCATGCAGCCAATATGCTTGCAAGATTGCAGTTATGTCAATGGTCAAAATTCTGTAGACCCTTTTTCATATTCACCAAGGCTTGACCATCCTCCAACTACATGTGTTTCTTTTGGATAGTAATGACCAGTGTCTTCTGCGACCACATCATCAGCGAATGCATTGTCAGGAAGCATTGCGTTATTTAATTGCCAACCTTTTTTGTTACGCTCAAGTTCTATGTTGTGTCCATAGTTGATACTTGATAGTGGCTTATCTTCTTCGCGTTGGTATTTACCGTTTCTAGGCATCATCTTCTTCCTTATAAAAATCTTTGCCCCACATTACAAACTGACCTCTATTAGATTTACCTTTTCGTTTGCGATGGTCAACAATTATTAAACCTTTTTCTTTCAATGATTTAAACCTAGCTGTAACTGTGCTGTATCTAAGGTGATCTAACCTATCTAATACATCATCCATAATGCAGCCATTGTCAGCAAATGTGCAAATAGCATAGTAAACTTTCTTCTCCATTCGATTGACATCAAGTGCATCAGCAGCATCATGGCTAGTACTTGGGTCACGACTGCGGGCTAATTTAAATGCTGGCGTGTCAAACAAATCGTCAGCTATTTTTTGTCCTTGTTCTATGACATTCATATTAGTTCTCCTTGTTGGGCCATATTGGATTTTGAATTTTCTTGTAAGCGTCTATTAATTTTGCAGTATCTATAACAGGTGTTTTGCAATCTTGTTCTTGTTCAATAAGAATCTTGCCACTTGCTGTTTCAAAGTCAGTCATCATATCTAATGCTGTTTCAATAGCATCGCTTTCATCTTCAGCGTACACAACTTTGTAAACTGTGTACTGTGTCATCCATTTGAGATCATCACTCTTGCAATGAGTGCAAGTATCTTGTTCAGAAAACATTTGATTGTTGCATTCTCTGCACTCAAGGAACTCTTCGACTGTGCGTCTGCCAGTTATATTAGTACGGAATATCATCGTTCAAATCCTGTGGCGGGTGGGCTGCTTCCCATGCTGCTGTCGCACGTTCAATAAACTTATCTTTTTTGAATCGTGGATTTGTAGCTGCAAGATCATCAGCCATAGTTAAGATTGCAGTAGGCCAAGGTAGCAGTGGTGCTACCTTGTCTGCGAGATACTCAAAGTGTCTCTGTTGCATCAGTGGCATTGTCATACCTCCCTTAGTGTTGGACGATAGGATGCGTCTTCGTTTGAGTCACGATGAAGCACCTCTTCGTATGTGTTGACGACTCTGTTTATATTCCAGACAGCTTGCTGTATTCCGTACAAAAACTGAGAGTCATCTTCTTTTGCTCTCTCAAGCAGGGATTCCAAGTTGCGTTGGATGTCTCTAGCTTGTGTAATGAATGCCATTTTCATGTTAGTTCTCCTTGTTGTTAAGCTGCTACATGCCAGCTAGTTAGTTTGAATATCTTGGCTAATTGATTCTGGCGTATTCGTTGCGTGTTAGCTGGTGAATTAGACTCATCTGTGTGACTAGCCCAGTAGGTGCAAGCATTGTACAATGCCCACTTGTTGCCACCTAGCTTGGCTTTATCTGCAAACCAGTAGCCCATCAGTCGTTCAAGTTGACGCTCATTCCATTTGAATGTGCTTGTCTTGTTGGGTGTGCGGCAAATGGCATGCTTGAAGAATCGTTCAGCCATATCATTATCTACATTGGTTGACATCCAAGATTTGTATACATCTTTTGTATTTAGAAATGCCTCAAGCCCTGCTTGTATCTTGGCTGCGCTGCCTTCTACATTGACATTGGTTGTATGCTTTGCCCATGTATTAGCTACAGTGTCAGCATGTGTCATGCCATTGAGACACCAAAGACGTAAGCCAAATGCTGATTGTTGGAATGCCCAGCTACTGTCGTATGAGTTAAAGAACTGAACACGAAACCTTACATAGTCACCTACTGCTGGCTCCATTACCAAGTCACTGAAATCAATAGTGCCTCGTAGTTTTGCGCCATTGTCAAACACTTCAATTTTTGTATCGTAATCTTTAGATACATTTGATTGACTGACAGCATCCATGACTGAGTTGACTACATCATCATGCTTGATTGCTTTGTACTTAGAGCCGTGAACACCAAGCACTTCATTAGTATCGGTGCGTACAATACAACGCGCCATTGAAGGCGGCACTGATACATATTGTGGATCAAATATTTCACCACTTGTTTCAGTTAATAGTTCACATGTGTCGATTGGGAATGACCAGCAATCTTCTACTAGGCTGTTGCCTATAACTGTTACTCCATCCATAGTTAGTTCTCCTTTAGAATTTTGAGTTGCGATAGTGCAAGACAAGGCCCAGCCATTTGATGGTGAACCCACGATCAGTACCGAAATAGCGTGGTACTAAATAGAATTTTCTGTATGTTGTGATACGCATGTTAGTTCTCCTTACTGCATACTTGCAGTGTACACTAGGTGTATCTGATTGCAACACCTAATCTTCAGATAGGTTGCAGAATCGATAATGGATTTCATTTTCAAATTCTCCTTGTGACATTTCAGTTTGCAGCTACTGCTTATATCTTCCGGCCCCCCTGCGGGGCGGGGTGCTGGGGATGTGTGTGTGCCGTGTGATGAACATAAAAAAAGCCCCGCTGCCGAAGCAGCGAGGCTGATGTTTCAGTTAAGCTACTTTCTTTTGTAGCATTGCGAATGCATCAGCTTGTGATGTTGCCTTGTTCTTGACATCTGGGAATAACTGAGCGTTTGCTTGCTCAAAGTAATCTAGAAGCATTTGTGATACCTCCATTTGATGCTCGTTCCACTGTCTGTCATTTGCAAGCTTGACCCAATCTGGCTCGATTTGTGAACCAGTTGACTCGTTGAATGTGTGTGCATCTTGTACAATTTGATCAATCTCTTCAATGTTTTCTAGTTTCTTACCGATTGAATAGTTGAGACTGTTAATGAACCTGCTGAACTCATAGTTAAGTTGACTGTGTACTGTACGATTTGTCAGAACATGGTCACGCTGAATGTCAGCTACAAGGTTGTTTTTTACTGTCTTGGTCATCTTAGTTCTCCTGTTAACTGCCGAGGAACTGCCCTCGGCTTATGCCCAGCCCGAAGCCACTGACGAACAGCCTTGCGCCACAAGCCAGACCTGCTGGTCTGGTGCGGTGCCAGAGTAAAGCACAGCCACGGTTGAAGAAAGATAACCAGATACGCACGACATTGGCAGGGTTCGGCCTGCTGCTTTACTCTGGTGGACGACTGTGGCTCGGATAGCTGGGTTTGCCGAGGTCAGGGCCTCGTCTGGTGACAGGGGGACTGACCAAGATAGTGAAAGACAGCCGCTGACATTTGGGGTGAGCATGTGCTGGCAAATCCCTTTTCGTTGTGGTTATGAATTGTATGAATTGTGCGGTTGACAAGCCGAGAGAAAGTGGCTGATAGTGGGGGGGAACACAAGGGGGGGCAGATGACCGAGATTGTGAAGCTTACCGATAAACAGACTGCATTGGTGGATACACTTGTAGCAACAGGCTGTAGCATAACAGAAGCAGCAAAGCTTGCCGGATATGCTGAAGGTGAATCCGGTAGAGTAAGTGCCAGCAAGGCTTTGCGGAGAGGACATGTCCAGCAGTACATGATGCAACGGATAGGTGAGAGTATGGGTCTCAACGCTACGGTGGCTGCGGCTAAGATGGTGAGGTTAGCATCGGGAGCTAAGAGTGAGTATGTACAGCTTGAAGCTAGCAAAGATATCTTGGACAGGGCTGGCTTCAAGGCTCCCGACAAGCACATGCACTTGCATGCTGGCGATATTAGCGTGTCCATAGATCTTGCGTAATGTGGTGGGGGGTTGAAAATCGGATGTGTCCACTGTCACTGTGGTCTACCACAGACGTTAGAGGTCAAAAAGGCTCGCACCCGAGTTTGATAATATTTTTTTAGTGAGAGGTTCGTCTTATGTGTTTAGGTTCTACTCAGAGTTATCCTGATCTTGGGCCGCGCGATACTAGCGAGGAGATCATCAAGAGTAAGTATGAGTTAAGTGATGAGAACAAGAGGCGCAACATTGGTCGCCGCAAGCCCTTAGTTTCTTTTGATGACCAAAGCGGTGATGGGTTTTCTGGTAAAGGCACTGTTATGGGAAATGGGCTTTCAACTCCTATTTCAAGTAGTGGAAACAGGATTGCATGAGCAAGACTCCGGCGTGGACAAGAAAAGAGGGAAAGAACCCAGCAGGTGGACTCAACGCTGCCGGACGCGCCTCTTACAAAGGCGGCACCCTCAAAGCCCCAGTAAAGTCGGGGGACAACCCAAGAAGATCAAGCTTCCTATCGCGGATGGCGGGCAATAGCGGGCCGGAACGCGACTCGAAGGGCAAACCCACACGCTTACTGCTCTCCCTCAGGGCGTGGGGTGCGTCATCAAAGTCTGATGCAAGGGCTAAAGCAAGGGCGATAAGCAAGCGAAACAAAGCAAAGAAAGCGAGGGCGTAATGCCTAATGTAGCTGGTAAGAAGTTCCCATACACTAAGGCTGGTGTGGCTGCTGCCAAGAAGATGGCAGAGAAAAACAAAGACAAGAAGAAAAAGAAAAGCTTAATTGAAATCAAAAAGGGTTAGTTATGCCTTATCAATTCAATGATGGTGAGGTTTATGATGGCCCCACAATTACCCTGCCAGATGGACGTGTTGTTTCTGGTGCGACCTTTACGCCTGAGTCTAGGCGGCTTTATGAAGTTGAGGTTGTTCCCGAGCCTGTAAGGGCAAGGAATGATGTCGGCAGGCTTGTTGCTGATGACAAAGCCACGCCCGAAGTTAATGAGGCTTGGGTTGGTGGCAAGGCTCCTAAGAAAAAAGCAGTAAGGAAAAAGAAAAGTGGCAGTTAACGCAGCGGGTAATTACACCAAGCCAACTATGCGTAAGTCTTTATTCAATCGCATTAAGGCTGGGTCAAAAGGTGGCGGTGCTGGTCAGTGGTCAGCGCGTAAGGCGCAAATGCTTGCCAAGGCTTACAAAGCTAGAGGCGGGGGGTATACGTCTTGAAGAAGCCGCAGAAATCTTTAGTTAACTGGACTAATCAGAAATGGAGAACCAAGAGTGGAAAGCCATCTACTCAAGGGCCAAAAGCCACAGGCGAAAGGTATTTACCTGCCAGAGCCATCAAAGCGTTATCGGCGCAGGAATATGCAAAGACCACGGCTGCTAAAAGAAAAGGACGTGCGGCTGGTAAGCAGTTCGTCAGCCAGCCTAAAAAGGTACGAGATAAAGTAAAGACATACCGCACATGAGTTTTATGCACACCCTTAAAAAAGAAGAGCGTGACGCATTACGCATTGTCGTAAAGAAGGTTCACCTTGCTCATCACCCAAAAGAATTTTGCACTGACCGAGAAGCTGATAAGGTTATTGCTGCGATAGGGCCGGAGATTGTTGAACGAATGATTAAGTTTGGCAAGGATCACAAGGTTGACCAACTTTAAATACAAGCCTGATGGCGCAGTCTTAAAAACATTTATGAAAGATAGTAATTTCTTTCGTGGTATTCGTGGCCCTGTTGGCTCTGGTAAATCTGTTGGTTGTTGCGTTGAGGTGTTTAGACGCGCTTTGCAACAAGAGCCAAACAAGGATGGGATTAGACGCAGCAGATGGGCAATCATCAGAAATACCAATCCGCAACTTAGAACAACTACAATCAAGACTTGGTTAGACTGGTTTCCAGAAGATGATTGGGGTCGGTTTCATTGGTCAGTTCCATACACACATAACATAAGCAAGGCAGATTTAGAGCTTGAAGTCATCTTCCTAGCCCTTGACCGACCAGAAGATGTTAAGAAGCTTTTGTCACTGGAGCTTACTGGCATCTGGATCAATGAGGCTAGGGAGATACCAAAGTCAATTATTGATGCATGTACTATGCGTGTTGGTCGATTCCCTTCTATGCGTGAAGGTGGGCCTAGTTGGTCTGGTGTTATAGCAGATACCAATGCGCCAGAAGAAGATCACTGGTGGCCTATTATGTCTGGTGAGGTTCCTGTGCCTGATCACATTCCTCTTGAGCAAGCAAGAATGCTAGTAAAGCCAGATAACTGGAGCTTTTACACACAGCCTTCTGGCATGAGTGAGGTTAAAGACGACCAAGGAACTGTTCTTGATTACGAGCCTAATAAAAAAGCAGAAAACAATTCTAACATGTTGAAGTCTTATTATCCTAATTTAGTTAGAGGTAAGACAAAAAGTTGGATTGATGTTTATGTTATGAATAGATTAGGCACAATACAGGAAGGAAAACCTGTTTACGGTATGTTTGCACCCGACATGCATATAGCAAAAGAACCTGTGCCTATTGCAGATGGTGTACCTTTGTATATTGGCATTGACTTTGGGCTTACCCCTGCGGCTGTGTTTGGTCAAAAGGTGCGCGGTCGCTGGCTTATACAGTCTGAGATTGTGGCAATTGATATGGGTATAGTTAGATTTGCAGAATTGCTGCGCCAAGAAATAGCAACGCGATTTGCTCACTTAGATGTGCATATTTATGGCGACCCTGCTGGAGACTTTCGCGCACAAACTGATGAAGACACACCATTCCGCATACTTAGAGGTGCTGGTTTAAGGGCAACACCTGCTCCAAGCAACTCTGTTGACCTTAGATTAGAAGCCGTATCTTCTTATTTAAATAAGATGGCGGACGGAAAGCCAGCATTTATGATTGATAGACGCTGCCCTACGCTTATCAAAGGGTTTGAAGGCGGGTATTCTTACAAACGCATACAGGTTTCTGGTGAAAGATATGATGATAAGCCTGATAAAAATATGTATTCACACATTCATGATGCTTTACAGTATCTAATGTTAGGTGCTGGTGAAGGTCGGCATTTAATATCTGGGCAGAAACAAGCAGTTGCATTTAATGCAAAAGCAGAGTTTGATGTATTTAGCAGGAAACCAAAAGCTAAAAAACGTCAAGGCTTATGGTCAAGAATGTAAATTGTGCGTTGCATAATTGTTGTTTTTGTGATTATGCATAGTAGATTAATTTAAGGAGAAGCATTATGTGCATAGGCAGTTCAAAGCCACCAGCCCCTGATCCTCAATTAGAAGCTGAACAAGATCAGAAAAAAGCAGAAGCTCAAGACGAAAAGAAAGAGATAAAACAATCTGCTCTTGAAGATAGCGTCAGACGTAGGCGTGGCGGCTCTGGCAGACGCTCTCTTATTAAAGGCTCTGGTGGCGGCATGGGTTATTACAACGAGTATTTATCATGATTTCAACAATCAATGAACAAGATGGATTGCACTCAGGTACAAAACTAGCTCAGATGTACTTATCAAAGTATAGCAAAGCTAAATCTTTGCGCGAAAATTTTGTTCCTTTGTTTGAAGAATGCTATGAATACTCTCTTCCTCAAAGAGAATCTTTCTATGCGGAAAGTATTGGGCAACGTAGAGATGATAAAATCTTTGATGAAACGGCTGTGGTCGGAGTTCAAGAGTTTGCCTCGCGTTTGCAGCAGGGTTTGGTTCCTAACTTTGCTAGATGGGCGGATTTCACTGCTGGCTCTGAAGTCCCGAAAGAACAAAAAGATGAAATCAATAACGAACTGGATGAAGTCACAGACTATGTATTTGAAGTTATCCAAAACTCTAACTTCGGTCAGGAAGTGCATGAGTCGTTTATGGACTTGGCGGTAGGCACTGGTGTATTAAATGTTGCTGAAGGTGATGCTTTACACCCTGTAGTATTTTCAGCCATACCATTGCCGCATGTTGTTCTCGATACTGGCCCTGACGATAACATTGACCATGTGTATCGTGAACGTCAGGTTCGTTATTCTGATATACCAAACATGTATCCAAAGTTAGAAATAACAGATAAGTTGCAAAACAAAATCTCTAACTCGCCAGATGAGCGTACAAAAATTCTTGAGATTGTTTGCCGAGATTACAATGTTAAAAATGAAGATGCTTTTCTTTTTTACGCAATTGAAACAAATACAAAAGAAGTAATTAAAACAGATATTTACCGTGGTGTTGGGTCTAATCCGTTTATATGCTTTCGTTGGTCTAAATGTAGTGGAGAAGTTTATGGGCGTGGCCCTCTAATCAACGCCCTTAGTGCAATTAAAACCACTAACCTCACTATTGAGTTAATCCTTGAGAATGCACAAATGGCAATCTCAGGCATTTATCAGATGGATGATGACGGTGTTATTAACCCAGATACTATTAATCTTGTCCCCGGAACGGTCATACCGAAAGCCCCAAACTCTATGGGGTTACAGCCTGTTAAGGCCGCTGGTTCCTTTGATGTTGCTAATCTTGTTTTATCTGACATGCGTTTAAACATTAAACGCGCTTTGTATAATGACATGCTTGGAAATCCCGATAGAACCCCAGCATCAGCAACTGAAGTTGCGGAACGTATGGCTGATCTTTCTCGTAGAATCGGCTCTGCGTTTGGACGCTTGCAAGCTGAATTAGTGCAGCCTGTGTTACAGCGTGTAGTTTATATTCTAAAAAAGCAGGGGCGTATTGAGCTTCCAACTATTAATGGTCGTGAAGTTAAAGTTCGATCTGTATCACCGCTTGCACAGGCTCAAGCGAACCAAGACATTTCCTCCGTTGCACGTTTCCTAGAGCTTGTGCAAGGACGTTTTGGGCCAGAGCTTACAAACATTTTAATTAACTCAGAAGAAACTGCGGCGTATCTCGCCAAAAAGTTTGGTGTTCCAGACAATTTGATTAGAGATTTAGAAGAACGTAAACAGCTAGTAGCTATGGCACAGCAGATGGCACAGCAGCAACAGATGATGGGTAATCAGCCCACTGAGCAGGAGCAAATGATTGGTCAAAGGCAATAGTGTCTTTTTAGGCATTGATGGATTTCGCCGCAATCAGAGTGAAGACGCAAGAATAAGTTTAAATTTTGCAAGTTTATTTGAGACAGACTTAGGTAAAGACTGCCTTAAATATTTACGATCAGTAACTATTGAGTCAGTTAATGGCGCAGGGGTTACTGATGCTGAGTTGCGACATATTGAAGGCCAGCGTTATATTGTTGGTCTTATTGAAACTCGTATTAAACATGCACATAAGGTGAAAAACAATGAGTGAAGAACAGCAAGTTGAATCTACAGCAGAATCAGAAATTGTCACAGAAGGTGGTGATCCACTTCTTGCGGAAGCAACTGAGGCTGAACGTCCAGAATGGTTGCCTGAGAAATTCAAGTCACCATCAGACATGGCTGAAGCATATTCTAATCTTGAATCAAAACTTGGCAGCAGTGAAAAAGACGTAAGAGAATCCCTTATCAAAGAGCTTGAAGAAGAAGCTTATGCTAATCGTCCAGAAACTGTAGGCGATTATAAACTGCCAGAAGTTATTGATGAGTCACTAGCTGTAGACAATCAGTTACTTCAATGGTGGGCAAATCATTCTTTTGAAAACGGTTTTAGTCAAGAAGAGTTTGAGCAAGGCATTCAGCTTTATGCTGAGTCAAGTGATGCTAACACGCCTGATTATGATGCTATTGTTGAAGAAGAAATGGGCAAGCTTGGTGACAATGCAACGGCTAGAACAGAAGCTGTAGGGTTATTTGCTAATAAGTTTTTTCCAGCAGAACAGCTTTCAGCTATTGAACGCATGTGTGAAACTGCTGAAGGCGTGTTAGCTCTTGAGCATATTATGGAAAACATGCGAGAAGGTGGGCCAGCTACAGCAAGTACGCCTGTGCATCAAGTTTCAGAGTCTGAGCTAAAGTCTATGATGATGGATGATCGTTATCATAACCCAACAAAGCGTGATCCTGATTTTGTAAAACAAGTGCAAGATGGATTTCAAAAGCTTTATGGATAAAGAAATAATGCGTATTGGTCGTCTTTCTCTGACCAGAAGCAAACCAGAACATGCAGAAGCTATTTGTGATTCTTTGAGATTTAACGATCAAAGAGAGTGCATGATATATGGCGCAACTCCACTAGAGGCTCTTACAGAGCCTTTAGTTATATCTGGTGCTAAAACATTTACCTTAAAATTAGACAACAATCCTATTGCCATGACAGGAAATGTACCTATTGATGAGGATCATGGACGCATATGGATGCTTGGCACTGGAGGCATTAACAAAAACTTTCGCCCATTCTTGCGCGGTTGCAGACCTGTTATTAACCTTCTTCAAGAGGGCTATCTTTCATTAGAAAACTATGTGCCTATAGACCATCACGAAACAATAATGTGGCTTTCATGGTGTGGATTTACGTTTGATGAAAGCACTTATGAAATAAGTGGTCATAGCATGATGCGTTTTGTGCGTTGCGTTAATGAAAAAAATAATGTCTATTATCTTGATAAACGGCCTGTAATGCACTGAGCGACCCGCAAGGACAATCGCGTTGAGGAAGCCGAGCAGATAACCGCAGAACATGTAACTTAACAACCTTAAAGAGAAGGACTGTAAAATGGCGAATACAATTGATACCGCCTTTATCAAACAGTTTGAATCAGAGGTTCACATGGCTTATCAGCGCATGGGTTCTAAATTGCGG
>Ga0209535_1002399_pt1 | contig 12228 bp, 17 predicted proteins | sample LinPmetageLP28_FD_184041 | JGI IMG/M metagenome (GOLD analysis project Ga0209535, IMG submission 184041) | Marine viral communities from the Pacific Ocean - LP-28 (SPAdes) (version 2) | ecosystem: Environmental > Aquatic > Marine > Oceanic | place: Pacific Ocean | collected 2009-08-22
CGTCTTATCGGCCTGCGCTTCAATACCATCTAGCTTTGTTCCGTCAACGGATACATCACGCCCGTCAACCGTCTCATTGCTAGACATTACAATATTGCCTGTTACGGTGCCGCCAGCCTTGGGAAGCTTTTCCCCAAGTTCGGTATTTATATTTGTAAAGTTAGCATCAACTTCATCGTTTGTTAACGGAGAGCCTTTGCCAGAGCGTGTTGTGATACTTGCCATAAATTAACTCCCTAAACCGCCGACAGCGTGACAGTCCAAGTAATCACCATAGTGTCACTTGCTGCTTTATTTACTGTTGCAAATACAGTTCGGCAGAGCATATCCCCCGACGTTGCTGCATTAAAAATGCCAGCCTCCGTTAGCGCACCTGTTCCATCTCCCGCTTCAAACTGGCACTCGTAAACTACATTCGTGTTAGAAATTGTGCTGGAATCTAACGCTTCTCTAGATCCAACTAGGGTAACTAGGTCTGTTTGAGACGCGCCTGCTACTGTAGTGCCAGAACCCACTCCCATATGAGACATGACAGCTTTAGTAGTGCCAGTCATACGGCTCACTATGTACGCAATGCCTGTGTTGACGACTAAGTTCTTTACGTTCCTTGTGTCTTTGACTTTGCCGTCTTTATCCTTGAGGACTATGGCAAGCTGACCGGAAAGTTTTATGGTTTCTTTTGGCACAGCAACCTCCTATGAAATCGTTCTTGAGGAGCCGACGTAATCCTCGGCAAAAAAGCTAAACGCAGAGTATCCTTGACTGCGCAGTGACCCGCTATCGGCCACCGAAGCTGTATTGGCGAATACTTTACCCATACGGAGCACAGTGCTATCCTGGGCGGCTGCGGCACTTGCCGCTACAACACGCAAAATAGTTATGAAAAGACCCTGCGAAACTTCGGACATAGTAATTCTATTGAACGATGTTGTAGTCGCTAAAAGCCGCAACGCTGTTGTCTGAAACGTCGTACGCTCGGGCGTGGTTATGTTAAATACAGTGCTCAAGCGAAGTCATCCCTGATTTTAAACTTTATTTTATCAAAAACTGTTTCTCTCAACCCACTAGAAAGAAGAACCTCTAACTCTCCCTCGTATGCACCGGCTTCTTGGTTAAGGTCGTTTGTCTGCCACTCTACTACAGCCACCCCGTTAGCAGCAGTGGAGGACTCAATGGTTAGGGCACGAGAAAACAGTGCAGTATCCTCACCCGCCGCCCTAAAATGCAAGGTAACGCTGCCACCGGTTAGGTTTTTAGGGGTGCTGTCTGTTTCGTTTGTCAAAACCACCCGAAGTTGCGGTCCTGTATCGCCTTTAACGTATTTAAAAGTCTCAGCCATCTAACTGTACCCCCGTGAGCTGCTTCGCTCAAAGCCAGCTGGACGAACTCTTAAATTCACACGTCGAGAGTCACGGCTTTTTGCAGCATCTGCTTCTTTATAAAATTTCATTTGGTAGTAGTTAGACAGTTCGGGGTTTGACCATTCTTTTGCAGGAATAATCATAAGCTTTGCCAGCGCACCGTAAGAAATACAGCGGCCATGCGTTTCGTAGATAAAGTCTTCTACGCCTGTAGCGCTAAGAGTGGGCTTTAAAACTCCTGCTCCTTCAAACGTGTACTTTTTGTCAGGCGTTGGGTAGAAGCGGATCTGCGTATCTTGATAGATGCTGTAGTAGCAGGGTGCCGCTTTGCTGCTTGTCGACGGAAGATCGTAGTGTCTATCTGATACGGGCCTAATTGCTGCTCCGTTGATATACAGGATTAGTATGTTCTCAAGTACCGCATTTTTAGGCGTGTCTATTTCGTAATCAGATGTATTTTTAGACGTAAAGTCTGGTTCGATGTCGTAACGCCATATTTCGCTACGGGCACAGAACTCTGCTGCCGCTTCTTGCAAGTGAGACTGTATAATTATTTCGGGACAGCCGGGAACGTAGGGCTGAACGTAGGGTAAAAAGCTAGACCAGAGTGTTGCCATCTAAGCCACCGCACTAATTGATTGGGGGGATGCAGCCGCATCCGTTTGGGTTTTTGCCCCAATAGCTGACGTAAACGCTTGGTACGAGGCAGCTGCTCTAGCTTCGTTCGCGCCGTACTCTGCATCTTTGGAGTACGCTCTGTACAGAATCCAGTCGATTATCGGACTCATGTAAATGTCATCCAGCAGTATAACTGCCGCACCGTTATTAGCGGGGTCAAGAGCCGAAGCTGCTAGGGTATGTGAGCTTGGTGTATCAGTATAAACAATCTCTAGCTGCGCACTTGTTGTGGCAGGGGGATATACAAAAAATTCTTTGGGTTGTCGCGGGTCATACATGTAATTTTGTATGTTTACCGTACCTGTTTCGCTATGCCACGCAGGGTTTTGATCGTCTAGGACTGAACGAGAAACTAACCTGACTGCTTTCTTAGTAGACGCACTGGCTAGGTTTCTGGTTACATCAAGAACCGCAAGTCCAGACGAAAAAGTAGCGGTAAGGACTTGGCGAGAACCAGCGGCGCATGTAAACGTGCCCGTTTTTGCATTGGCGTCAGGGCGCAACAAAGTAATTGCTAGATACGATTCATTCAGCCAGCTTTGAAGCTCAAGCCGTGGCCAGCGGACGTTTGTGTCCTGTAGCACGTGCTCAACTCGGCTGATGATGTCGATAACTTTTACCGTGGCCATTACTAATCCCTTTATGCCGTTGAGAGGGGGTTGCCCCCCTCCCGTTGGTTAGTAATTAGCTAGCTGAACCGACAAGAGCAGTTACCATAGCTTCTGGCTTTAAGACCTTGTGGCCGAATACGTTAAGCCCCCGGACAATGTCGCCAAAGTCAGTTTGGTTACGCAATGGCTCAGTCTTGCTGATAGACGCAGCAAACGCACAAGCGTGCTTTGTACCCGCAACCATCATGCGGCGCTTTTTAGCCCCAGACACAGTTGCCCCAGTTGAGGCATCAGTAAGTCCTGCAACAACTGCTTTGCCCGCGTTACCTTTTGGCAGCAAGTTGCTGACGTAGACAGTAAAGCGATCCAGCATACCGATTTTACCAGTACGGATGGTGCTTGACTGATCTCCAGTAAAGTAGGCTTGCGCAATATCAGTTTGCATAAGCAGCTGACGGTCACGTGGCGACATAACCAAGTAACGTCCGTCTTCTGGCACATTCTGTTCGTCCAAAGCAGACGACATTTGCAGAATGGCGTTTAAGACATTAGCAGGCGTTGCTTGGTCAATAGGAGCAGCGTCAGTGCCTAGATTATAAGCCGATGATAACGCACCCGCAGTTGCACCTTTGTTAGCAGCTACTGTGCCTTCAGTTACGAAATACTGAAAGAAGCAATCGTTTTCGATTTGGATCTTCATCTGCTTTGCAGCATCATCAGTAAACATATTCATCAAGTCCATGTCAGCTTGGTGTGCTAAAATGTCGTTGACTTGAACGTTGAAGTATTTACCTTTGTTGATCTGCATGTCGACAGAGATCGGTACAGGTACTTCAGACGTAAGAGTTGTTCCTGCGCCCGCGTAGTCACGGATTGTGATTGAAGGTGCAGTGCGGATACGAATTGTATCGCCTTGGTTTTTAATCTCACCTTCCCAATCGGTATTGGTGATTTCAGTCAGCATAGTATTAGCAAAGAATTTTGCGTTTAACTTGTTAGACCATAGTGTGGGAATAAATACGCCCGAGTATGACGGGGTGGTATCAAAGGCTCCAGAGCCTACGACGGGAAATACAGCAGCCATTTTGGCCTCCTACATAATTGATATGTAACAGCTGCTTACATGTTAACACGTTAGTTATGTTTTAACGCGGCCTTCAAGGTAAGCAGACGTTAGTTCAGCTTCAAGTTTTTCTGCCTCACCGTACTTACCGTTTGTGTTTAAGACGCGAACCTTAGTCCAAGCTGCGTCCACTTCTCGTGGGGAATACTGCTTGGTGTTCTGGGTCGCGCTCTGCGTACGAACGGAATTTGCAGAACGGTTAGGCGCAACCTGTTTCTCAAGCTCTGTCTGGCGAACTGGCTTTCCTGTAGCCTCTGGTGCTTCTAGTGTTGCTTTCCATAAACCCACGTAATGAGCTATGGCATCAGCATCATCAGCATCAAAAGCAGCCTGTGCTTGAACTCTACGTGGTCCTCTTAGCATGGGATCATGCTCGTTAAGCCACGCAAACCAGCGTTCATCCTTGTCGATTGAAGGAAAATCAGGAACCAGCTGTGCTAACTTCTGACTAAAACCTACTTCGCCAACTTGGTTACCAGTTTCTGCAACTTTATCTTGCAGAGCCTTAATAACCGCTTCCTGTCGATCAAAACGGTCCTCGTATTCTTGAGAAACCTCTTGTGCGACACGACGCTGAACGTCTAGCAGTTCTTCACCAAATTCGGCTCGATCTGCATCGGTCACTAAACTGACTTTCTCCTTCGGCTTTGTCGGCTCGATTTCTTTCGCAGCTTCCTTCTGTCGAAGGGCTTCCATTTCCTCGGTTAATTGACGCACTTGTTGGTGCAACCTTGGAACTTCAGCGTCGTACTTGCCCAGTAAAGAACTGTACTTCTGCTTAAAATCTTCCTCTACGTCCGTCGGTGACGTGTCAGCTGGCGCTACTTCTTCAGGTTCAGGGACTTCTTCCGCTTGGTCAGTTACTTCCGCTCCAGTCTCCAATTCCTCTGGATCAGTATCTTGTACGATCTCTGGGTTTTTTTGGGCTTCTAGCGTTTTCTCTAGTTCCTCTACTTCTTCAAGTTGCTTCTGTACCTGCTTTGGCAGTGCCATATTGTCTCCTTAAAGCGTCAACTCTGTTCACAGCGCCCTAGGGGTATGCTGTTCCCGTAATGGTATGCTTCGTATGCTCTTACGAGCGGTTTGCTACCTTGGGCGACTCGTTAATCGCCTTCAGTAAATCTTCGTATGCCTCTGCTCGTCCCTGCAACCGGTGGATAGTTACCGTGTCGGTTGCGTGCACAAGACGGTCTTTGGCTATGCCGACCAACTCCTCTATTAAGTCAGTAAAAGAAGTGTTTCCCGTTTCTTTAATTCGAAGCAGCGATTTTACATGCTGCAAGGTGCAAAGATTCAGGTCGATCATGGGCGTGAGTTTACTCTGTATGTGTTAACATGTCAACAGATGCGTTTAATCTTTGTATCTACTACTGCCCATTAGGTCTTGGACTCATTGTGTTGTCTTGGCGACCGCCCATTGGAGTACCGTCTTCTTGAAGGTTAGCTGCCTCTTGCATTTGCATTTCCTGCTGCATAGCCATCATTTCTTGCTGTTGGCGTTGCGCCATCTCTTGCTGTTTTTGAACTTCCTCACGAGAAGGGACCAAGCGGTCCACGTTGGTGTTGAGGTTGCCCGCCAAATCGCGGAGGAGTTCCGCCGTGCCCGGTAAGCCAACAATTTGTTGTGCAGTCGGACTTTCCAACACAAGACGGAGGAACTCAGTCTTACGGACACTTTCAGCTTCTTTAACAACAAGCGACATCGCACCGCGTGCAACAATTTGTACATCACCAATCAAATCCGGATCTTCAGAATATCTGAGGTTGCGCTGGTACTGTCGCATCAGCATAGGCTTCATTACGTCGTGGTCTATGTTGCTGATAACCTGTTTTATACTTTTGCCAGCGTTAGACATAAGCATAGATAGGCCAGAAGACGTCCGTCCAGCGCCGGGAACATGTTGCCCCGTCATGTAACGGGGAATACCTGACATCTCGTCTGCAATCGCCGCGAAGCGGTCATACACACCCATTAGTTCGCCAGCGTTAGAATTTGGCTGGAAGAAAGTAAGTGGCTGCGAAGAATCCGCAAAGTCAGACTGCCTAAACTGCCATATCTTCCACGGGTACATCTGTGTGATGTCCTCGCCAGCTGGTAGTCTGCTTATATTAACGCCGACCTGCGGACCGGAGGAAATGCCCATATTATTTGCCAGCGCCCGAGCAGAAGCGTTGCACATATTTTGAGCATCAATACACAGGTCGGCTACTCCGTTGCCGTCAATTCGACCGGGAATTTTTTCGAACGAGGTAACGTAGTATGGCTTTCTGCCAAGCGGATCATAGTTGAGAACCGCACGTATAACCGTGTTGTTTACCATCCACACTTCGCAAGGATAAGATTTTTGGGGGTCTTCTACTTCTTTTTTGTCCAGACCCCACTCAATAAGTATATTGCCAGGAATAGAGTCCCAAAGTTGCAAAGCCGCAACCACGTCAGTTGTAGCTTCATCGAAGTCTAACCCCGCAGCAGCTTCTATGTCTGAATCGTCATGATCTAGCCAACCGAACCCGCCAGACCCAAAGTCGGAAAGAATAGAACGCACAGCGTCTTCGTCGTACCCTTCTACGCCAATCATATCTTCTACGTCTTCACGCGTTAAATGGTGAAGCTCTATAACGGGCATAGTAGAAATATCATCGCCCCAAGGTGCCCAGTAAAACTTAAAAGGGTCTACCCGTTCCCATTCATCGCGTAGGACTTCGACAACCCCCAGCCCGCCGTCCATGTACTTCATGGTCTTGCGTTTGCGAGGAATTGGTCCTTTGAGAATAGCGTAGGGAAACGTAGCGACGTCGTTGGTAAACTCAAACATTGCTTTGGCGAACCCGCCCTCAATCATTTGGTCTTCCATTTTAGCTTCCATGCGATCAACACGCTTTTCAGCTTCGTGCTTCATGGCTCGCATGGCTGTGTCTTTCATGCTGCCCGCTAGTTGCTGCAACTCGTCTTGGCTGGGAGGTTCATTACCTTCAGCGTAGTATTGCATAAGGTTCTGCTGCATGATGCTCTGCATCTGCTGAGAAATGTCCGGTGGGACTTCTGGTACAGGTGTTGCAGATATGGACCACGGCTTGTCCGCACCTGTGCCTAGGAGCGTGTCGCGTAGCCAAGCAGTGGCTGTTCTACACTTTGAACTTACAATGCCCATAAATATTTCCGAACCGCCTTGCTCGCGTATTTCTGCTAGCTTGGATGGTTCGTACTCCATGTTACGCGAACGTATACATTCTGTAAGACGTGGCTCAAGGTCGTCGTTGTAGTGATCGCGCATAATTTCCCAGCGTTTCCGCATATGCGTCGCTAGTCCCTGAACCATCGGGGAGTTTTGTGTTTTAGCGTTTGCCCGTTGTGCCTGAGCTTCAAGATCCGATGCTCTAGCCGCCGGTATAAGTGCAGCACCTATTGCCATAATAAATTCTCACAAGGAAACGTTACGCGAATAGTACCATAAATCTGTTCACGTGTAAACACATTACGTCCAGCCGCCAGCCGAGATCTTTACAACCTCTTTTCTTTCGGAGGCCCAAGACATGGCTCCAAACGTTTCGCCGCCGTCAGCATGTAGGCACATATACTGGAACGCGTCAGCTACATCTGACCAAGGGTGGGATTTTTCCGGTTTTTCATCACGTGCCCCTTTCGTGTTTATTTTGTAGCGGTACTTACCCGCCAAGGCTTGCACGAGAGGCAGCGCGTGTGTTGAATCAGCTACAAAGCTACTTTTGCCGTCTACTACCCGTGTTAGGTATTTTTCCACGGCAGCTATTCTAGCAGCAATCGAATTGGTTCTTGCGGGCTTAACCACAAAACCTTCGTTCTTGTATATGTCAGCAACTGTTCTTTCGTCTGTCTGGACTCGCTGGAAGGCCGCTGGATCTATGATAACCATTGTTCTGCGCCCAGGGAACTTATTTGCCAACAGGGGCTTTAGGCGCTCTCTCACGAAGCGTAGGGCACCCATACCGTCAGAGATTAGCGCATCGTACACAATCAGTCTTCCGTCGTGCGTTACTGTGCCCACAACCGCAGCGGGTGTTAGACCTGCGTCAACGCCTATTATCAGTGGGGCGTCAGAGTACATTGGGGTTAGCTCGTCCGCAGAAGCGTGAGACCCACGATCAAACGACCTAAACACAGGCTGTCCACTAAGCGATTTGCCAAATTCAGCGTGTATGTACACGTCTATCCAGTCTTCCGTTTTACCGTGCGCTAGGTTAGCGTAGTAATCGTCGGGTAAAAACTTAGTCCAGTCAGCTTCTGGACTGAGACCACTAGGCTGTACGGTGACATGCACGTTTTCGGGGGGTTCTGTTATCAAATCTTCCCAAAAAGTGTCCACATCAGGTGGGTTTGTCATGCCCCACAGGTGCATATTAGGCGTTCCGTCGTCTGCTTTACACCCGACACCGTTCATCATCTTATCCGGGTACCGACCGACACGACCTTGGGCTGCGTTGTAAATATCGGGGTGAATCTCCCTAAATTCGTCAAAAACGAAGAAACTCGCCTGTAAAGACAGCAATCTACGCACATCATTGGCGTCATCTAGCCCTCTAAACAGCACTTCGCACTCAATATCGCCTACTTTTAGGACAAATTTGTACTCAGTTTTTAGAAAAGACCCCATAATTCCGTCTGGAACCCACTTTAAAAAGTCCGGTATGCTCGTATCACGCAGCTGTTCTCGCGTATTTCGCACCCAAATAGCTCTAGATCGGCGTATTCCGTCCTTACACGGGGCCATTAGAGCTGCGTGGTGCAGTATTTTCATGATACCGGCAGTGGTTTTTGTTGATCCGACGGGGCCAATAGCCAGTGAAATAAACTTATTTGAGTAGAAAAAGTCGTCTAGGGACTCGATTACCTCAAAATTTATCTCATGCAGCATCTGTGGACCCTTCGATGGTTATCGCATCGTCCTGATCCTTAGCGCGAGTGATGTTTATGACCACTTGCGGGCCTGTGCCTGTGTCAAGCTTGGTATCCGGTTCCAGTCTGCCCATTTTGTTGAGCATTTTTTGAAATTCTATTCGGGCTGTGGGGTTTATGTCAGGGTTTTGCATGTGGCGAAACAAATTGTCCAAGTTCACCGCGCCCAGGAGGCGAGCAAACGTTTCAATCAGGGATGGATCTGCTTCAATAGCCTTTAGCTCAGCTGGCGAGAGTATCGCTTTGTCTACCTGAGTGGGGTCTACAACGTGTTGCACTCGTTTATTCATGTTCACGTGTTAACAGCTTGGGGTGGTTTGGTCAATAAGAGAACAAAAAGAGAACAATAGGAAAAATAGGGGTTGCGATACACGTAATACATAAGGGCTAGGGGCGGGGGGGCCACCCTGCGGTCCCTGTCACCCTCGCGCCATATATGAGAGGATTAAAAGCGCTGCTGCTAAGCTCGCCTCTCCGTTGGATCTGGTTGGGGTTGGTGTACTATCCGCTTCTGCACTCCGTTTGCCTGCTTTGTAGGCTCTCGGCTCGGGCAAACCCTCAAGAGTAAATACCGCTACTGCATGCGGGAAAACCGGGTCACGTAAAAACACAGACGTGGGTGTTCCCCTTTCCAGACATGATAGGAAGGCGAGCGCTACAGCCGAGTGATGAACAAGGCAAGCGTCGATAAAGTTCAGATATTCAAAGTCCCTCTAGCAATGGGGCTTGGGTATCTGCGAGCGCATGCGAGACGTGCGTTCTCAAATACCCACTACTTAACCCTTAACAATCAGGAGCCTATCATGGCATTATTTACTAAAGCACAAATGAATACTAAAATCGGGGCCGTTACTCGTTCCGACAAAACTCTGCGCGATAACGTGCAATCTATAATTATTCACGCATGTGGACACGTCTACCGTCATGGTGACACCCAGTATTTCACCAAGTTATTCGCCGGTGTAGTAGGCGTGAACAAGCCGTTACTAAAAACGTTCTGCGAAAACAATCTTGCCGTAAACTACAACAAAAAGAAGGACAATTTCTCTGTCAACAAAGCCGAGCTTGCCGCAATGCGCGAAGCGAACGGTTGTTCTGGTGACGACGGCAAGCCGACAGACGACGAAGCGGCGGCGTTCGTTGCTTCCCTTACGGAGCTGCTACCTGATTGGTACGTTAAGCCTGACGCTGGTGGCGACAGTGAGGATAAAGAGTTTGACCTAGACAAGAGCTTGTCAGCTTTCGTCAAGAAGATTGTCAAAGCTCAAGAGGATGACAACTTCGCGGAGTACGACATTGTGGCAATACGTGCCAAGTGGTCTGTCTTAACCAACGCAATGTCGTCGCTTGGCGTTGCTGGCTTCGGCGATCTGTCGGTTGTCGAAGATGCTATCATGGCGGACGTTCCTGCTCTGGTTGCCGCCGAATAAGTAACTGTCATAATGTCATACGGAGTGTCATAAAGTGAAATTGAATGTTTTCAACTACTTGACCCTACCTTTATGACATTATGACATTATGACAGTGATATAGAATAAATAGAGAGGGCATTTTACACTCTCTCTTGCGCTCTTGATTTGCGGACGCGCAATCATCCGAGCTGTTTACTCTGTATCACTGTCATAATGTCATAAAGCTTTGCTTACAATGGCTTACAAACGACCGACTGTCATAAAGGTCTGTCACAATCCCCAACCAATCAGGAGAATGTCATAATGCGCCGTTTCAACACGCACGCCGTACCAATAGGCAAAGCCACCCCAAACCGTAGGTGTCTGTCACAAACACGCGCTACCAAGCCGCAAAGAGAACGCGCTCGGTTGCGTACCGATCAAGCGACTAGCAAATGGCGCACCACAATGCGCGATCACAGAATAGTGCACGACTCACTAAACGACTCATGGTCAATCATACATTTTAGCGGCGAAGTAATTGGCACGTACGCCGACATCACCGCTGCAACCGCAGCCCTAAGTTAACAGGAGAAACAATATGCACGAAGCACTAAAGAAGTTCACGGTTCAATTCTACGCTGACTGGTTCGGCTATGAAGACGACGACCTAGACGACTGGATCTAATAAAACGGGAGAGCGCAAGCTCTCCTTCCCCCTACTCATATCAGGAGACAATAAAATGGACGGAAGCACAAACGACCTACAAGTACAGTCGCACGTGATGGACATACTTGTATCAATTGAAACTCACACAAGCGCAATGTCGAGCAGCACAAAGCGCATATATCCAGAATGCCCGACATCGCGGACGTTCGCGGACATAGCCAACAGTAACACTCTTTCCGAAAGCGTATGCGAATATATTGAACAACTTGGATATAACATCACAGTTAAAACGCCATCATGGAGGGAATAAATTTATTTTTTCCACGACTCATCACGACTCATGGCCGACGACAACTAAGCGGCATGGTCGACGACAACTTAAAACAATCGACTCAACACTAGCTAACGTGTTAACACATAGAACAGGAGATTCGCATGCAGTTAAGAAACGCATTTATCGGAGGCTTCTGTCTCTGCGTTATATTTTTTGGTGCGCAGCTAATAGCGTACGGATTCGGAGGATAAAATGACAGACTTACTAATGGGATCGGACGAGTTCGAAAGCTACGTCCTGTCGTTTTACAGCAAGGACAACGGTATTTACCCGTTCGATTGTAGCGACGACACAATCATATCCGCAGTCTTTTTTGTAGTGGCCGCTGGTATGAACAACGAAACATTTGCTGCCGACAGTACAGATCGGGAGAAGGTTCGCGCTGTACTAGAAGCAGTAGGCTACAGGGAGCTGGCAAAAGCAGAAGCTATGAGCCGATAGAGGGTGTGCTCGACAAGCAGTCACCGAGATACTGAGAGGAGAAGTAGTATGAAAGATACAATTATATGTGACCTTGACGGTACGCTGTGCAACGTCGAACACCGTTTGCATCACGTACAAAAAACAGACGGGAATGGCTTAAAGCGTAAAGCCGATTGGGATGCGTTCTTCGCAGGGACACCGCAGGACACGGTCAACGACGCTGTACACGCTGTGCTTATGGCGTGGCTCAAAGAAGAAGAGCAATCATCGTTTAAAGACGAGCAAAGAAAAGTTATCTTCTGTTCTGGCAGACCGGAACGTTGTCGCCACGATACTAATATGTGGCTAATCAATAACTACAATGGTCCAGTAGGCGATGCGTATTTGCATATGCGCAAGGACGGCGACTTCCGACGCGACGACATCGTCAAAGAAGAGATCCTCAACGCGCACATAGACAAAGATCGCGTAATGTTCGTTCTCGACGACAGACAACAGGTAGTCGACATGTGGAGACGCAACGGACTGCAATGCTTCCAAGTAGCGGAAGGAAATTTCTAATGGCAGAGGACACGACTATAGCGGATAAGCCGCTCGCAGACCAGATTGTCCAGTGGATAAAGGATGACATAATCAACGGCGACGTCGACCAAGGAGAATGGATTGACGACCTGTTCAAATATCTAGGAGGACACGACTCATGA
>Ga0209535_1002400_pt1 | contig 12228 bp, 16 predicted proteins | sample LinPmetageLP28_FD_184041 | JGI IMG/M metagenome (GOLD analysis project Ga0209535, IMG submission 184041) | Marine viral communities from the Pacific Ocean - LP-28 (SPAdes) (version 2) | ecosystem: Environmental > Aquatic > Marine > Oceanic | place: Pacific Ocean | collected 2009-08-22
TTTGATGGTATTGTGACAGGAAGTTTAACTTTCCAAGGCACAGGCGAATTAACTTCAGAAGTAGTGGCCTAATAACATGTTAAGCATTAATGTCGTTGGCGCAAAACTTAGGCCCAAATTAAAAAGGCTTGAAGAAAAACAATCTAGATTGTTAGCCAACGACATTTTTCGTAGTGTTAAAGACTTAACTCCTGTTGACACAGGTAAAGCAAAGCGTAATTGGAGATTACTCAAACGACGCTTTGGTTATATAATAAACAATGCAGTCCCTTACATTGTATTTTTAGATAAGGGTCATAGCAAACAGGCTCCAAGAGGTATGACAAAGCCTACATTTGAGCACTTAAAAGCAAGGAACAAAATTAAATGACAAAGAATCCAGTATTAGCAAAAGCAATAGAACATTTTAAGCACACAGATGCTGAAATGAAAGAATTACATGTAGAAGAATGGGATACTACAATCTACTACAAAGAAAAAAGTGCATTTAAAGACCAAAGTGCAATTATGCAATTACACCAAAAAGGTAAAGTTGTAGAAGCACTAGTAGAAACAATAATTGTAAGGTCACTTAACGAAGATGGCACACGAATGTTTCAACCCGCAGAGCGTGTTCATTTATTAAACAGTGTTGATCCTAATGTTTTAGTGAAGATTGCCACGGAGTTAAATAAAGTTGAAGATGACTACGACCTGGACGAAACAGTAAAAAACTAAGGGAAGATCCAGACATTCGTATAATGTGTCAGCTGGGTCAAGAACTAAAAATGAGCCTAGAAGAAGTAGGCAAAATGAGTAAAGCAGAAGTGTTTATATGGTTAGCTCATTTCAAACTGTTAGCAGAGGAGGCTAAACGCCATGGAACAAACCGTTAGGTTAAAATTAGACACTAAAGAGTTTGAACGAGGCATTAGTGGTGCAACAAAGGCAATTGGTGCGTTGGTTACAGGTGCTATTGCAACAAGTATTGTAAAAACAACTGCACGGTTTGAAGACTTAAACACTACACTAGGTAGTGTATTTGGTAGTGCTAACAAAGGCACACAGGCTTTTGCCGCAATACAAAAAATAGCAACAAAAACACAATTTGGTGTTGAAGACTTATCCAAAACATTTGTAAAATTAGCAAGTAGTGGTATACAACCAACAGAAAAGTTAATTAAAACATTTACAGATGCGGCAGCCGTTACAACAGACCAAGTAGGAACACTTGAAGCAATCACAGACTTGTTTAGTAGAACAGTTAGTGGTGGTTTAGGACTAGAAGAACTAAACAGACTTGCTGATAGAGGTGTTCCTGCATTTAGTATACTAGAAGAAAAACTAGGACTTACAAGACTACAAATTAGTGAGTTTGGTAAGACTGCAGAAGGTGCTCGTAAAATAACTGAAGCACTTGGTCAAGGTATTGAAGAACGCTTTGGTGGGGCTACAGAAGCAAGACTCAAAAATTTAAGCACATCAATGAGTAACTTCAGCATTGCAATCAAAAACAGTCAAAATGCCATAGGTAGCGGATTTGCACCAGTGTTTACTGGCATGCTAAATCAAATTACAGAATTAATCACAAACAACCAACACTTGGCAGAATCATTTGGTCAAGTATTAGGTGCAGCACTAAACGGCGTGCAATTTCTAGCAAATTTAGTTGTTGAAAACTTTAAACTAATTGCAAGTGTGGCAACAGGACTAACTGTTGTGTTAGGCGCAAAAGGTTTAGCAGGTGCAGTTAAATTATTAGGAAAGAACTTTATTGGCTTAACAAAAGCAATGATGAGAAATCCTTTTGGACTACTAGCAGTAGCGGCAGCAAGTTTGATAACTTTCTTGGCATTTGATAATGGATTAGGAAAAACATTTGCACAACTTAAAGCAGTAGTAGATGTTTTAGGAAGAGCGTTTGCACAGTTTGCCAATTTCCTAAAAGACAAAGTAAGCAAAGTAATTAACAAACTAAAAGAAATATTTTTAAGTTTTGTTCAAACTGCACTTGACGGATACAATGTATTAGCAGACTTTTTACCATTACTTGAAAGATTTGATGGTGATGCAAGTGACTTAACAGGCACAGTTATAAAGTTTGGTAAAGATGGATTAGAATATGTTACAGAAAAAGCAGGTGCACTCAAAGATGCACTAGTTGATGCAGTTCCAAAAGAAGTAGTAACTATATTTGAAGACAGTGCTGCGGCTGCTGAAAAGGCAGGAGATGCATATTTAAAAGCACAAAAGAAACTTGAACAATCCAGGAATAAACAAACTGCACTTAACATACCAACAATAAATGCTGGTGGTATAACTGGTCCAGGTATGAATAAAGTAAGTGATGATCTTAAAAAGAAATTTACTGCACTTGAAGAAAGTTTTTTAAGTGAAAAAGAACTTGAAGTCAATGCATACAACGACAAACTAAAAACACTAAATGATTATTACGCAAACAAACTTGAAGATGATGGCAAATATGCTAAACTGCGTGAACAATTAGAAACAAGACATCAAAAGAATTTGGCAAAAATTGCAAAAAGCGAAGTTGATAAACAAGTAGACATTTTTAAAAGTGGACAGTTCCAAAACTTAGACTTAGCAGAAATGACAGAAAAACAAAAAGTTGAATTTACTAAACAGGCTGGCATGAGTGTGCTTACTGAACTTGGTAAACAAAACAAAGCGGCTTTCCAAGCAGCCAAGGCACTGAACATTGCCAATGCAATTATGAACACTGCCGCTGGTGCTACTAAGGCACTATCACAGGGTGGTGTATTTGGACCATTGTTAGCAGGTTTAGTTATAGCCGCTGGTGCAATACAAATTGCAACAATACAAAGCCAACAGTATCAAGGTAGAAAAACAGGTGGAATTGTTCAAAAAGGCACACCGTATATGGTGGGAGAAGCCGGCGCAGAAATGTTTGTTCCAAACCAAACAGGAACAATTATACCAAACAGAAATATGGGCGGCGGACAAACAGTAAATGTTAACTTTAGCATTAACACAGTTGATGCTGCTGGTGTAGATGAATTGCTTGTAAGTAGAAGAGGCACAATTACAAACATAATCCGTGATGCCGCACAACAAAAAGGTCAGAGGAGTCCAGTATAATGAGTGGCACATTACCCACAAGCCCCGCGTTTCAAAGTGTTACAATAAAAAGTAACAATCCAAATATTACTACAATAAGCACTAGTGGACGCAGACAAGTAAAAACACAACAAAGTCAGTTTTGGAGTTTTACTGCTGCATATCCGCCCATGAACAGAAGTCAATGGGCACCCATAGCCGCATTTGTAGTAAAACAAAGAGGTGCATACGAAAGTTTTACTATGATACTTCCAGATTATAGCACAACAAATGGCGCACTTACAACACAAGCAGTTACTACAGTAAACACAGAGGCCATTGGTGCAACTGCAATTGAATTAAGTGCTGGTAGTATAGATTTAACAGGTGCACTTAAGGCAGGTGACTTTGTTAAGTTTACAGGAGCAAACAAAGTATACATGATAGTAGATGATGTAAATTTTAGCAGTGGTAGTGCTACAATGAACATTGAGCCAGGACTAACAACATCAGTAAGCAGTGGTGTGCAAATAGACTACAAAGATGTTGAATTTACAGTATTTTTAGGCAATGATGTGCAAGAGTTTAACACAGGCTTGGCAAGCATTGCAACATATGAACTTGACATGCGTGAGGCACTCTAATGCCAAGAGGTTTACCCACACTTATAAAAACAGAACTAGCCAAAGATGCTATTAGTTTTGCAGATTTGGTTGAATTGCATTTTAGCCCAATTAAGCGTATTACAAATGCAAGTATACCAGTTGTAACTGCAACAGATACTGCCAGTAGTGGCACTTATGAAGCAAATGGCGAACTAATGAGTTTTGATACTGTAACAGAAACAGGCGAAGCAAAAGTTAACCAAATTAATCTAGCAATAAGTGGTGCAAGTAGCACATACACTAGTTTGTTTCTAAACAATGATTATGTAGACAGACGAGTTGTAGTATACAGAGTATTTTTTAATCAACAGTTACAAATTATTGACAGCCCTGTTATGTTGTTTGATGGTGAGATACAAAGTTTTTTAATTAACGAAACTGGTGATACATCAACGCTAAGTGTAACAAGTGCAAGTGTGTTTTATGACTTTGAAAGAAACAACGGCAGAAGAACAAATGACACAAGTCAAAAAGCATTTTTCCCAAATGATAATGGACTTAAATACAGTGCAATAACATTGGAAGATTTAAAATGGGGAAAGCCGTAATGATTAGAACTGCAACAGAGGCAGACTTAAGAAAACTTACAGAATTAGCACAAGTATATCACAGTGAACATTGGTTTGGTGAACACACAGAATTTGATGCAGATTATTGTTTTGAAAACTTTAGAGGTTTTCATATTGGTATGGTAGCAAATATAATTGTAGCAGAATACAACAATGAAGTCATAGGATTTTGTATAGCAGTGTTAGTTCCGCTAAACTGGAGTCCTAAAGTAAGATGCACAATTGGTTATTCATACATAGCTCCAGAGTATAGAAAAACAGGTGTGTTTGGTGAAATGGTCCAAGCACAAACAGACTGGGCCGCAGACAAAGGTGCAGTAGATATAAACTTAGGTGATGGAGCACAATACAATGGCAAGTTTACAAGTGTATGCAAAGGTTTAGGTTTTACTAAAACAGGAACAGACAGTTATAAGGTATTAGCACATTGAAAAAATTAATCGCACTATTTTTAACATTCCTACTAACAATAGGATTCAGTGCACCAGCATACGCAGGACCAGCCATATTGATTGGTGCTGTTATAGGGGGAGCCGTAGCGGCAGGGGCAGCAGCAGCTGGCTTGATTGCGGCTAGTATACTAACTGCTGCCGCTATTGGTGCTGCCGTTGGTGCAGTAGCAGGAGCACTAGCACCCGACTTACTCGGCGGAATGTTTGACACACCAGATTACAATGTAACACAAAACGCACAAGCAGAAAATGATGGTATACTTGTAAACAAAACAGGTATGCTTGAAAGTATTCCTGTAGTGTATGGCACAAGAAAAGTTGGTGGTAAGATTGTATTCCTAGCAACACAAGGCACTAGAAACAAATACTTGTATATGGCACTGATACTCAGTGAAGGTGAAATTGAAAGCATTGGCGACATTTACATTGATGATGTAATTAGCACAGACAGTAGATTTGCTAACAGATTTAGTTTTCAAGTGTTTACTGGCGCAGACAATCAAGGACATTCAAGTTTATTAGCAGAAGCAAATGGTTGGGACAGTAGTTATAAACTTAGTGGATTGGCTTACATTGCATGTAGATTTGAATGGAAGAAAATAGACAACCAAGATGACGCTGATGCAAATCCTTACGCTGGTATTCCAAAAGTAACAGCAGTTATTCGTGGTAAAAAAGTAAAAAGTATGGCAGGACTAACAAACAGTCATGCAACAACATACGAAAATGAAACAAGTTTAGCATTTAGTAACAATCCAGCAGACTGTATAGCTGATTACTTGCGTAATCCTAGATACGGCAGAGGATTAGCAAACAACAGAATTAACTTTGCAAGTTTTTCAACTGCAAGAGACAAATATGCACAACAAGTAACTTATGTTAATGGAAATAAAGGACCAGTGTTAGTTTGTGATGCAGTTATTGACACAGGACGAAGTTTGTTGGACAACACAAAATTATTCATAGCAAATGCTCGTAGCGGATTGCCTTATGTGCAAGGTAGATTCAAACTAAAACTACACGATACAGGACATGACACAGACAGTCAAAATCCAACACCAAATGTAGCATACACTGTAACAATGGATCAAATTGTAACAGGTGTAAAACTACAAGGTAACGGAACAAGAAATCATTTTAATCAAGTAAAAATTACATACATTGATCCAGAACAAGATTGGAAAACAAATGAAGTAATTTATCCAGAACTTAACAGTGCATTAGACACTACATATCTAGCAGAAGATAATGGTAGACGCTTGACAAAAGAAATGGCATTTAACCATATAATTAACAAGCATGTCGCGGCTGACATTGCAAGTATACTATTGTTACAATCGCGTAATAGAAAAAACATTGAGTTTGATGCAACTGCTGAACTACATGAAGTAGAAGTTGGCGACATTATTACTGTGCAGTATAGCCCGCTTGGTATAGATACTTACTACAGAGTAAACAGTATGAAAGTAAATGCAGACTATACGATTGGCATAACTGCAAGTGAACATACACCTAGTGTTTATGTATTCACAGATGATAGCACAATTTACGGCAGTGTAAGTCAAATAAAGTATGTTGGTGATACTGCACAAACAAAATACTATGCACCAAACAGTGACGGAACTTGGGATAGTATTACTAATCCACCAGCAACTGGCAATGAACCAACAACACCAATTAACATAACACAACCAACTAACACACAGTTTAACATCAACAGTGTAACAGAAAGAAGTCAAAGAGACAATGCAAGAGGCGGTAGAGTGTATGTAAACATAAATGTAGATATTGCTGACATACTAGTGGATCAGATTAGACTGGTTACAGTTGAAAGTTATTCTAATGCAGATAAACAATTTGTAATAAATGGCATTTTTATTCCAGGCACCACTGCACAAGTAGGCGGTTATTATCAACAGATAGCTGGATTTCCAATGGATGGTAGCGATCATTTAATTAGAATATCAGCAGGGTTAGACAATGGTGATAGTTTACCAAGTGCAACTTTTACATATACTGCACCAACTAGTAAGTATACTAGTGTGCAAAACACTACATTCTAAGGAAAACAAATGGCACTAGTAAGCACAAGAACATATGATTGGCAGGACTTAGCAGATGATACTGTAACATGGGCAACACTGTTACAATGGACAGGCAATGGCACAACTATAAATGGTAGCACAGGTTTTGATGACTTGGTGCATACAAGTAGTGCATTTGACTTTGGTGAGAGTGTTACATTTTATCCAACAGTGTTTGTAGAAGCAGTTGGCACAGTAACAGTAAAACTACTTACATCACCAGATGATACAACATACACAGAAATAACACCAGGTGTAGCAACTGCAAGATATGTAAAAACAAAAGTAACAGTGGCAAATGCTAGTGCAACTGCACAACTGTTAAGTTTACAAAGTGAATTTTTTACAGATCCAATAAGTGAAACATTTGTAAATTTTAGTATAGGCGCTAGTGCAACAACATTGCCAATTAGAAGAGCATACGGACTAGTGCAAGGTGTAACTGCACATGCTCCACAAAACATGCAAGTTATACTTACAAACACTAGCACAAGTGCACCACAAGTAACAAACTACAATTTAGACACATGGGGTAAGATTGAAACTGCAACAACTGCCACAGTAACACTAATAGGTTATCCAGCCGTAAGTGCTGACAGTAATGGCAACATTGTAGTCAGCTAAATATTATAAAGGAAGATTCAATGACTGACGAAGAGCGTCTGATAAGATTAGAAACAGAAATGGTGAACTTGAGAGACACTCAGATGAAGCACATGTGTGACAACATTAAAGAATTAGAGAAAAAAGTAGACAAACTCGACGGCAGGATTTGGTTAATCTTAACAGGAGTTTTAGCAACACTACTAACAGTAGTAATAGACAAGATGGTGTAATGGCAACATACAGAGGACGCACAGTTAAACTAAACAAGCCAATGCAAGGTGATGTTAAAAAGTTTAAAGTTTATGTAAAAGATAAACGCACTGGCAATGTTAAGAAAATTAACTTTGGTCAAAAAGGTATGAGCATAGGTAGAAATGATCCAGCAAGACGCAGAAGTTTCAATGCAAGAATGGGTGCAGTGTTAGCCAAAGTAAAAGGTCAAAAAACACTCAGCGCCGCGTATTGGAGTTTACAAGCATGGAAACCAGATTTTAAATTATAGGAGAGTAAAGTGGCTTATATGAAGAAAAAAGAAAAAAAGCGTAAGGGTGGCAAACGCGGAGGTAAGCGTAAGTAATGGCAACTTGGCCCTCAGGAAATAAGCCTGTTGCAACCACAACTGATGCTGACTCAGATAGCATAAGTGGTGCAAGAGCGGACTTAAACAAAACAGTAGCAAATCAAATAGAAATTATTGATATGTTCAATATTCCTGCGAGCCCTACTGATGATTACATCTTAGTTTACAATGCCAGTCAAAACAGATTTGATGTTGAAGAAAATCCAGGTGGTGAAGTAATAAACGATACAAGTCCGCAGCTCGGTGGTAACTTAGACACTAACGGATTTAACATATTCAACAGTGGTAGTGGCCCTGTTTTTATTAATGAAGACTTAGATGTATTTGATCAAGTAAATGCTTGGAGTGCCACAGGAAGAAACGCTGGCACGGATGCTGCAGGTAAATTAAGTTACCAAAGTTTAACATTTACAGATCCAGCAAGTAATGTAAGTAGATTTGCAATTAGTGCCAACAAAAGTTTAGACATTATTGCAAGTGGTAATGAAGTAAAAATTACAGGCACATTCAAAACGAATACACTTACATATCCAACAAGTGACGGCAGTGCCACACAAGTGTTAACAACTAACGGAAGTGGAGTGTTAGCATTTGCTGATGCTGGCGGATTTAACAACACACTAACTGCTGACTTAAATGTTGATGACAACAACATTGTAAACAATGGCAGCAATGATTACTTCTTTATAGGTGAAAATGCATTACCAACAGGCACACAACAAACAACTGCTAGAGTAAATGGTCCAATAATTATTGGTCAAAAACTAGATCATGGCACAGATACAAATCGTGCATACATGAACACAAGAAGTGCATTGGTCAAACTAACTGCAGATTGCACCAGCAATGACACAAATAGAATTCGTATGAATATCGATGAGGCTATTGTAGATGCAAACAGTTTTGATACAAGTCAAACTAGTAGCACTAGAGGTGTGTGGGGTAAACACAACGATCTTCTTATAGAAAATCGCGGTGGTGGCGGTAGCACACTAGCAAGAGTAGATGTTAATAAAAATGTTATACTAGAAGGAACACTTACAAACAGTTTGGCTGTTACAGAACTTGCACTAACGGCTGGTATTCACTATGTTCCAAATATAACAGTTACTAACTTGTATGGCTTTAAGTATGAAAAACTTGGATCACCAACTATCACAAACGAATACAGTTTTTTTAGTGATGTAAGTGGTGCTAAACTTAAAAACACAGGACCAGTTGAACTTAGTGGATTAGACTATCCTACCAGTGATGGTGCAAATGGACAAGTGCTTACAACTGATGGTAGTGGTAACTTAACCTTCGAAGATGCTGGCGGTGGCTTTACAGGCGACTTAGATGGCAACAATTTACGGGACAGCAACGATGGTGTTGTTAATGTTAGAGAAGGCACAAATGCCGCAGACTTGTTACAAATATATGATGGATCAGGTAATGGTGGCACAAATGCTACAGGTAGAATTGACTTACAAGCAGTAAGCACAGATGTAACTGGTAACAGTATAAGAAGTATGACAAGGGGCACTAGCAATTATGCTCCGTTTTTCTTTCAAGGTAAATTGTTAGACTTTTTTGCAATTGGTGACAAAGTAAGATTTGACAGTGCAACACTAAGTGGTAGCACTCCAGAAATTACATTTAGAACAGATTCAGTAAGTAAAATGACTGTGTTTGCAGACAAAATAGAAATGTTGCAACCAACTAAACTTGTAAATTATACAATAGCTCAACTACCAACAGGATTAGGTGCAACAGGCACAGGTGCAGTTGCATATGTAACAAATGAGTCAAGTGTAACAAGTGGTAAGTGCGTAGTATTTTGGGACGGCACTAATTGGAAACTTATGCATAGCCCAAATACAACAGCAAGTTAATAGGAGAAGACAATGGCATTCCCAACAGGATCAGTAAGTGAGTTGAATTTAAATGATGCAACTGATAGTCCAGCAAGTGCAAGAACAGACTTGTTACTAGCAGTTCAAAAACTAAACAGTATAATCAGCAGTTATGATGCTGCAGATGGTATTGCGGCATTAGACAGCAGTGGATTGATAGTAAACACAAAACTACCAGATGCACTACAAAGTTCAAGTGGCAACAACATTACAATGAATCCAAACACAGGTGTTGTAAAAGTAAATAACTTGATTGAACTTACACCAAGAACAGTTGCACAATTAAATGCACTAACTGGTGTAGAAGGACAAGTTGCTTATGTTAGCAATGACACTGGTGGTAAAGCACTAGCAGTATATGATGGCAGTGCATGGAAAAAACTTACACTAGGTGGTCCCATTTCCACATAAATAATGTTGCAATAAGTGTGTCTATTGGTTGGACCATTTATTTCAAGCTCCAAAATATTATGGTATATTTTAAGCCCCTTAGTGTAAAAGCTAGGGGGTTTTTTTCTGCACAATATGTTGTGAATTTAAGCTCACTCTAAGCTCAGGTATATACTACATATAGTAAAAAAATACTGTTTTTGTAGTATGATACACAAACGGTTGACTTTTAGAGTTTTAAGTGTTATATTAACAGCAACAATGGAGACAACAAATGTTTATAAACATACGAGGCAGTCAAGGCAGTGGAAAAACAACAACTGCTAAAGCACTGTATCAACAATACACTACAAAAAAGCAAGTTTGCAAACTAGGACAAAAACACGCACTAACACTATGCACAGGCAGTAATAGACTCAATGATTGTGCATTTGTAGGAGAGTATGCAGACACAGATCCTTATGACACAGACAGAGGATTTTTAAATGGTGCAGACACACTAAAATACACCAGTCAATTAATTACACTTGCACAGTTTTGTGTAACACATAAATGGAATATGTTGTGGGAATGTAGTTTTATGCAAAGTGCTAGTTTGTATAAAGAAATAGCCACTATGGACCATTTGCTTATACTAAACTTAACAGTGGATCTGCACACAGTAGCACAACGCAGAGCAAATCGCAGTGTTGGTGAAATAAAAAGTGCTAGTGTTACTAATCCAACAAAACTCAGTGATGAAACACCAAAAATATCTGCACTTGATAATGTAACAGTAGAAGAAGTAGATGCTGCTAGTGTAACAGGTGTGTTAGAACAATACTGTGCTAGTCAATGGCCCAGCGAAAGTGCATTGTGGGACTTAAAATGTAGTGTAAGTTTAGATACAAGTAAAAAGAACATGCAAAATCTTCCTGCTAACTTGTTTGATCTAAATTGACAAAACACAACAGTTGTGCTATATTATAAAAACACTAAAAAAACACCTCAATGAGTGTGTTTTTTAACAAAAGCGGTAAATAACAGCGGAGGCTAAACAAATGCATGTTTTTACAGTAAAATTCAAACCATTCAGTTCAAACAATCGCGGAGGATTACCACACATACAAGTGCATCAAAGCGAAATACAAAGACAGCGGATGTTAGACTTGATTGAAGACTTTCAACAGTTGCATGATGCACTTCCACAGTTGCATCACAATAAAAAACTGCGTAAAACTGGTAATGATCCTAAACAAACACAAAAGTGGCACAAAAAGCAACTAACAAAGAATCATGCAGGGCGTAGATCTAATCCTAGTAACTTGTTGTATCAAGCAGACATACTAAGACACAACAACTTAATTGAGGACTGTATAGCACAGTTGGATGCACTAGGAAACACAGATCAAACACTGATTCAATTGTTAAACAACTATTGGATACTTGCAGAGGAAAACAAAAAGTTTAGCAGTGCATCAATTTTTAATAAATTAGTAAAATAAAAATGGGTTGCTCAGAGATCAAAAAAAGCAACCCATTGCACAAGGAACTGTGTAACAATACTTATTAAAAATAGTTGACAATTTAACACTTTGCATATATACTAAGCAGACAACAACAAAACAGGCAACAAACATTATGGCAATTAAAGCAGCAAAAATGCACAATAGGTTTTATACAACGGCAAAACTAATGTATGGCACCAGTGATTTAAGCAAACTTACACCAACACAACTAGACAGGCTCACAAATAAAACAACAAACACAGATCCAAACAAAGGCAAAATCAAAGGCAGAAAATACTCAGGCAAAACTTATGGCAAACTTAAAAAAATATTTTAAAAACAACACACAAGGTTGGTAGGCCAGATAGTAATTCTACTGTGCAAAAGGCTGGTAACACAGCACACAACACACATTATGACGCACTGAAATAAGAGTGTAAGAA
>Ga0209535_1002401_pt1 | contig 12227 bp, 15 predicted proteins | sample LinPmetageLP28_FD_184041 | JGI IMG/M metagenome (GOLD analysis project Ga0209535, IMG submission 184041) | Marine viral communities from the Pacific Ocean - LP-28 (SPAdes) (version 2) | ecosystem: Environmental > Aquatic > Marine > Oceanic | place: Pacific Ocean | collected 2009-08-22
CTCTGTCTACAGTTTGACTTGGTTTGAATGTTAATTTTTGACCAAACTCATCTATTAAATTAGATCCTCCTCTAGTATCATCTAACACTCTAGCAACATTTGCCATCTGTCTTCCTATACCACCTACAGAATAATTAGTTCTAGCAACTCTACCACCTTTTTCATAACCTAAACCAGATGTAATCCCCGTTCCGCGACTATCGACACGGCCACCTCTAAACATTGGTCTTCTTAAAATTCTACTCATTATCCAAATATTCCTAACTTACCTAGTACACCGCCTGCTCCTGCCGCGCCTCCTAAGAAGCTAGCCATTGGACTTGCTGGTGCTGCGCTTGATTGATACCCGATCGTTGTACTTGGGAATGCGCCTGGTTGTATTTGTGCTAGTTGTTGTCCAACTAAACCTAATCTTGTAAATGGTTCAAACTCTGCCTCTCTTGCTGCAAGTGTACCTGCATCTAGTTTAGCTTGTTCGAATCCTTGATCAGCTTGACCTAGTGCTTGTTGATATTGTCCAAGACCTTGTCTTGCTTGTAGATCAGCTCCTGCTGCTTGTTGCGCTTGCATAAATCCTTGGTTTAATAATTGTGCTTGTAACGTTGCTCTGTCTACTGCACCTTGATTCATAAATTCTTGTTGCATTATACCTTGTCTTGCACCACCAAAAGCTCCAGATCCAATTGCTTGATCTCTTAAACCTGTTTGATTGATAGCTTGTTGTCTGTCAAATTCTGATAACGTTGTATCCATTACCTCTTGTTGGTATGGAGACATAAATTGTTGGTATGCATCTGGTCCAACTAAAGATCCTAGACCTTGTGCTGCTGTCGATGCTCCTGTTTGTAATTGTGTTTGTGCTGCAACTTTAGGATCATACGCTGCCGTATTAATTTGTTGCCCAATTAACGGTTGTAATTTTTTTGTAAAAGCTGTAAGCGCGCCTTCTAATACCGGTGCTGGTAATACCTGGGTTTGTTCTATTGCCATTATGCCCTTGCCTCTAATTTATTCATTATGTCGTACATACGTTGTGCTCCTTTGTTAACACTGCCACCACCTGCTGCTCTAACTGCATCTGCTGTCATTACAAATTCGTTTTTAGAAAGTCTTGCAGGCACATCGTCTGCTCTTTCTTTAGATCCCATAGGAATAAATCCACCACCTCTATAATCCATTTCTCTACCACCGAAGTCTAACATACCTCCGTCTTTTAAGCTAGCTATTCCTCCATTTTTTAATCCTATTTCTCCAAAAGTATCTAGTATTTCCTCTTCTGTAAATTGTGCTGCTTCCATTGCTTCTCTAATCGCGACTCTTCTAGCATTTGCAATTGCTTCTTCATTCATACCTACTTGTCTTAATTCTTCTGCTTCAGTTTCGTCAAATAATTTTTGTGCATCTACTGCCGCTTCGTATGCTACATCACCTGAACCTTGAGAAAATGCTGGTGCTAATGCTTTTGCTGCATCTCTTGCTCCTTTAAATTTGTTTGCACTACTAAATAAATCTCCAGGGTTTTTTCCTAAATTTGCTAAAGTTTCTCTACCACCTGTTACATAATCTGATAAACTTGCTATACCTTCTCTACCTACATTTTCTGCACCTTGTAAAAATCCTACTGGTGGAGGTTCAACACCCGCACCTTTCATTATAGCTGCTTCTCTTGCTGAAGTTCCAGCTCCTCCTGTTTCAATACCACTTCTCATACTGCTTGATACTTTATCAGAACCTAAGGCTCCTATCCCACCTGCTAATGCTATTGACAATGCATTTAAATCGCTAATATCTTCTACTGGTGTTTCATTAGATGCAATCTGTCCTAAACTATTTAGTCCCATAGAAGAAAAAGCTCTCATCATAGGACCCATACTTCCAGGTAAATAAAGACTACCAACAGCAGCTGCGTATGGTGCTAAAAATCTTAATTCGTTTGGTATAAATTTATCACTAATTTTTGAAGCAGTTTTTACAAAAGGTTTTGTTACTGCACTAGTAGCTTTTTTACGTGCTCTATTTATTTTTGATAAAATTCCCATAGTTTCTTTTTATAATATTAATGTTGAAGCAAGTACGCAACACTTGTAAATAGGCGAGTATCACACAATTTACTAGGTTTTTAAGCATTCGTCAACGATTCCTATAAATTAGTTTTGCTACCCAAAACACCTGGTCCTACTATAACATTGACATTTCTTGATATATCATCTTGAGTAGTATCAGTTACTGGGCTATCTACGTCCTCTTTAGCCTCTGCATCTGATAGATATTCTCTACCTGTTTTTAAATGTTTTATAGTTACTTCTACTCTTGGCTTATAAACTTTTAATGTTTTACCTTCTATTGTTTGTTCTTTGTAACCTTCTTCTTGTTCTACAAATGGCATTATCTATCCTCTCTGTTAATTTCTAATATAGATGCAATAACATCTACTTGACCACTACTTGCTTGTACCTTTAATATCTCACTTTCTTTCATAATCAAGGGTTCATTTAATACTTGTTCTTTTTCATTAGCAGTTAAATTAACATCATTATCTACTGCAAAAACAGCTGCTGCTGCATCTACTAATGTTACTTTAACAACTGCTGTACTCGCGTTATCTTCTGTTACTAATAATGATTTTACAATAGCTCTTGAGTTAGAAGGCACTGTATATAGTGTTGTTAAATCTGTATTTGTTAAACTTGTTTTTTCGTTCTTATATATATTTGCCATTAGCCTAATCCTAACCAAGTAAATCGTTCTTGATCTTCTTTTAATTGTGTTAAATATGTAGAGTTTAATTGTTCAATAATATTAGTTAACGCTTTGTTAATTTGTCTTTGGTTATCTTCACTGTATTCTTTTTTAGGTTCAGGTAATCTTACTACTATTTTTGCCATTAGCCTCTCCTTCCATCTGGTTGTAGGTCAACTTGAAACGTACCAAATCTCCACGATTCACCGGCCCCTGTATTTTCTATTTTAATATTTGCATAACGTCCTCTAGCTCTTGTGTCAATTTGAGTTGTATTAGATGTAATAGTAAAAGGACTTAAGGCAGTAGCAGAACTTGTGTCCGCAGGAAAATCTTTAACTGATACAGTTACTTGGTTGTTACCTATCAATACTTTAAAGTTTGGTAAAAATCTTCTCATAGCTAAAAAAACTTCTGCTTGATCTTTTTGTAAAGAAAAACTAAATGATTTTATAAAAGAAGTTAAAGCTGTTGTACTACCATCAGGATTAACTTGATCTGTTCCTATCTCGTGTTCAAAAAATACTGTTTGACCTAATCCTGTTTCACCTTGAATAATAGGAAATGTTCCTGTAGCTGTACTATTGTATGCAGTTGCATATGGTTTTGGATATACTAGTGAATCAATCCAAGTTGTTCTAATCGAATTAGTATTTGTACCTGTATACCAATTACCCATAGGTAAACTTGCATTGTCTTGTCCATAATTATAAACTACATATCTATCATTAAATGCAGATCCTGCTGTTGGATACCACCAAACAACTTCTGTAAATAGATTATTTATACCTGCACATATTTGTTGACCTTTTGTAGTGTCAATATCATCATAAATAAAATCTTCAACAGAACAAGGTAAGGTATTAACCGTACCATCAAAAGAGAAAAAACCATTATTACCCATCCAGTATGCAACACCATCAATTTCAATAGCTGAATTCTTACCAATTAATCCACAGTTAGTGCCAACCTGTTCAAAGCCAAATGTAAATGGTGCACCAACAAATTTCATTGCATATAATGCATTATCAGTCCAAACTAGAATGTTTTCTTTTGCAACTAGTGATCCCATAATTTTTGTACCATCTTGTAATCTTTGTGTACCTGCTGTGTTAGTTGCTTCTGGTGTATAATTATTTATATCTTCATCAACAGAAAATCTTATAAGCATATCATCTTGAGTTGTAGGTGAGCCTATTGTTACTTCTGTTCCAAAATGAATTAAGTGACGTGTTGTTGGTGAAATAAGTGTTACTCTAGTTGCAGTTGGATTATTAGTTGTTGGAAAACCAGATGTAGATGTAGATGCTCTAACTCCTGTAGGATTAGCAGCTCCTGCATTCCAAGTAAAAGTTTTACCATTTGCAATTGTTGCAACTAATACTTCACCAAAATTACTTAAAGACCAAAGTCCTGGTTCAAGAGTTACAGTTGATGCCTGTACTGCACTACCAAATCCTGTAAAATTAGTTGCGTTTTGAACAACAGCATTTGTACTGTGAGCTTGACCGTTTGATGTACCAACAGTTGCCGTTCCGTTTGCACCTCTAGTAATACCTAAAAATTGTGTAGAACTTTTTGATGTGTATGTAATTAATTCACTTTCTACTAAAATTGTACCTGCAGAATCAAAACCAGTAGTTGAGTCTACTGTAACCGCGGTCCCCGATCCACCTGTACCAGCAGTATCTGCGTTTAGTGATCCATCTAATTCTGTTTGTGAAACACCTGTAATTGTTCCACCATAGTTTCCAATACCATAACCATAACCATATGATTGTGCTGCTGGACCCACTACTTCATAAGGAGTAATAGTTACTGATCCTCCACTAGATGCTGAACCTGCGGTAGCTGCTTGAATAGTTAAAGTTGTAGAAGTTGGTACTGATAAGACTTGAAAGTTTATATCATTAAAAGTTGCTGTTGTTACACCTGTTGTACCACCTGGTAAAGTTGTTGCGCTTAATCGAATTATATCTCCTACAGCAATTCCGTGATCCGCTGATGTTGTTAAAGTTACAGTTGTTGTTGCATTAAAAGTAAAAGTTGCACCTGTAATTGCAGTTTGTAATGGAGTTATGTCAAATAGTTGACCTTCAAAATATAAAAGTAAAAATTTATCTGTGCCAAGAGCCACATATCTATTACCATCTGTGTCAACAAAAGCGTGTTGTTTTCTAGCTACACCTACAATTGTATCTGTTAAAAGAGATTGCCAACCTCCTACTTTTTCTGGTAGGCCATATCTAAACCTTACATTATCTGAATCTACCCAACGACCTTCTGCTCCGACTGATGTATCCTGTTTGTCAATTCCAGGAGCAAACTTAATTTTCGTAAGCATTTGTTACTCCTATGATGTTACGTTGTATACGTATTGCCAACCTTTGGTTGCGTTAGTGTATCTTAATTTAATCGATTGATTATTTGTAACTAATTCTAAATCAGATGCAGCGCCTCTTATTGGTTGACTGTTTCTATTTATAGTTACTTTGTTAGTTCCAAAACCTCCACTTGGAGATACATCCATAAAACTAACTTCATCACCCATAGCAGGTGATGCTGGTAGTGTAATTGTAACTTGAGCTGCTTGTGTATCTATTAATAAATTATCACCAGCTACTGCTGTGTATGCAGTAATAGAACTAGATGTAATTGCAAAATTACCTTTTTGTAAAATATCTAATCTTGCATCTGTTCCATCAGAATGAATTAACATTGTTGCTCCAACAGGAACAGCAATTGGATTTGATGATCCAGCTGTTTTAATACCTAATGTATATTTGTTTGTTGTAGTTCTGTTTGTTGCATCTTGTATTACATAAACTCTAGTAGCTGTACCACCAGTTGTTGATGCCGGTATAATCAAACTAATATTACCTGTCATTGTGCCAGTTAGTTTAAGATAAATGTTTTTACCATTTGATGTTGCACCATCTGATAAAAGTAAAGTAACATCTGATCCAGATGTCATAGCCACATCAACTACACCTGTAGTTGATTGTTGTAAAATTTGTAAATTAGTATTAGTGATTGTTCCCCATAGACCAGCTTTCTCACCGGTTGCTACTAATTCTAATGCTAGGTCTGTTGAAAATGTTGATGCCATATATTATCCGTACGGTTTAATTGGTGTCCAAACCATTGTTGCTCCTGGTATAATTTCGTTCCACGTAATAACTCCAGGTTCTCCAGTTCTTAATGTTAAAGGAGTTGCTGGTGCTGATATACTTGCAGTTCCAACAATAGTAACAGATCCAGATCTTATAATCAAGTTGTTTCCAGAAGCTGTAACATTAGCATCTGCAGTAACTGTAACGTTTCCTGTTCCTAAAATTAATGGGGTTTTAGATGCTTCTAAATTAGCTGTACCTACGATTGTTACTGTTCCAGTGCCAAGAGTAAGCGGACTACCTGTAGCTATTTCTGTAATTGCATCGGCTGCAATATTAGGATTACCTATATTAGCAATTAAATTATTACCTGTAACTGTAATAGTTACTACGTTATCTGCTCCTACTTGCGATATAGGAAACTGTGATATTGCGTCAAAACCTAAATTCATAAATGTCCTTAAAAGGAGACAGGGGGTATGTGGTGGTGCCCTGCCTCCATTTAAAGATTATATCATCGTTTAAACCAAGAAGGAAGACCTAAATGTAGACGCTTGTCAAACATATTATCTTTCGCTCCCGGTGTTTTACGGTTGTTATAATGAAGAAATACTTGTACGCATTCCTTACCTCTAAACTTATTTCGCCAATGTTCTAGCTCACAACCAGAATAGACTAGCATATCTCCTTGTTTAAGATCTACTTTAATTCCTTTTTTACCTGTCTCTCCAGATGGTTCAAGATATATAGGCCAATCATCACCAGCAAGATTCATAGTGGTAGATATCTCACAACTAAATCTATCTTTATGTCTTTTTAATTCATCACCTTTTTTGTAAATTCTTGCATAAGTATAAGCTGGATATAATTTTAATCCTGTTACTTTTTCCATTTCTGGTTGGCATTTAAGCATTAAAGTTTCCATAGCAATATTAGAATACTGACTATATGTATTTGGTATTTGACCATTAGTTGGTTCGTATTCACCTATAATAGTTTCAAAAGGAGATATATATCTTGTTTGTTTACAAGTATCATAAACTTGTTTTTGCATCATAAAATAATTAGCAACAAAATTAGCTAAGTCTTTTGATATAGCTTGACGTATAACTGTATATTTTTTTTTCTTAAACATCTTTAGCCATATCTTTTGGCACCGCTTGTATATTCCAATGTATAAATCTAAAAGGTTCAAGACCAAAGTCTACACTAAACTCGTGTTCTAAAAATCCTGGAAATATAATTAAAGTGCCTGGTGTAGGTTTAAAATGTATAAGCTCACTACCACCTAACACACCTTTTTGATCTTTTATTTTTAATTTTGTAGCTCTAGCACCGGTCCTCGGTTCGTGAAATACTGGCATCGATGTTTTATCACTACATTTTAAAAAGTAAAAACCTGATACGTGTTGATTCCAATGTACGTGTGCTGAATGATGACCACCACCTTTTTTAGCAAACTCTTGTACCCACATCTCACTAAACATAGTTGAGTATTGTGACATATCAAAACCTTGATGATCTAAATACTCCCAAGATTTTGTACCAACGTAATTTCTAAAATCTAAAAAATTATTATCAGCTGTAAGAGGTGTTGAGTGATATGATCTTCCAAAGTCTCCAAACTTTTTTATATGTGCTTTAGCTTCTGGAAAACTTCTAGCAGCTTTAATATATTTGTTAGATGCTTTAGTTAATGATTTTAAAAACTCTGGTTTTTGTTCTGACCAAATAGTCGTGTTAAAGTAATTATTTATATACATATTATTTAAATGGTTTTCCTAAATGCCAAACAACAAGACTGTATCTTGTGCCAGCGGTTACTGGTTTAACTCTATGCCAAACAAAAGAAGGAAACACAATAATAGATCCTTTAGGTAAAATCTCTTTTGCTCTTTTTAAGTGTTGACTTTCATCTCTCATATGTGGATCGTAGTTTCTAAAATCAAATTCTAACTCACCACCTGTGTATTCTGAACCATCGGTTAATTGACAAGTCATAGATAGTTTTCTAATTCTACCGTGTTCTGGATGATTAGGATCTCCTTTATCATATGTTTTATCCCAACTATCACAATGCCAATCATAGTATTGATTGTGTTTATATTTTGTAAATTGACAAGACTCACTTCTTTCCCAATCAAAGTTCCAACCAGCATTTTTATTAGCTTGATGTACATATGGATGTAATTCTTTATAGATCCAAGTATCATTAAGCCAAACTAAATCAGAGTTTCTTTTTCTTTTTAAATCTTTTACTTCTTGCTTATTTAATTTTTTATTACCATAGCCGCCAGTTCTGGCCATTACTTCTTTTTGTGAATTTGCATAAGCTATTACATCATCACAAAACTTTGGTGTAAGCACACCACTAAAATACCAATAGTAATTAGATATATTCATAAGTTATTGTTTGGACAAAGTTTAATGAATCTTTTTGATTGTTAGTTAGGTAATACATATTAGTTGATGGAAACATAATAAATTTATTATTTTTAAGTTCTATATCCCAACTTCTTCCTTTACGTCTGTTATCTTCAAAGTGTATTTTAACCATACAATTTTTTGCTTTTACACCATAAAGTAATGTAAAGTCTGGTGAGTTACGTAGATCCACAGGATCTATATTTAATAATGGAATTGTAATTTCATTTGGTGTGTAAACATTTCCCCACGTTTCTTTGTTAACTAAATTTAAATTATACTTAACATTAATATGCTCTCGTATATATGTATTTAACATATCCCAAGTTCGTGAATATGGAAATTCTTTATTATTAAGTTGTGATTTTAAAGTATCTTCTGCTAATTTATCGCGATCAATGTCCCAATCTTCAGGCATTTCTACATAACCATAATATAAAGCTTGTTCTGTTAATACTTTCTTTTGCATACCACCACCATTTTTAATTTATGCTAAAGCGTCTGTCAAGTCCCAAGTTGTATTAGCTTCATTCCAGTTGTATTTCCATCTGTGAGTAGAAGTTAAAGGCATACCATTTTCGTCAGTGCCTTCTGGTGGTGTATTTTGTGATTCTTGTTCAGCTGTTAATGCTGGAGCATCACCAATTGGTGATTTCCAAGAAGCTGATGCATTATGTTTTACCCAAGATGTATAAGGTTTTTTAGGCCAAAAAATTTGATCATCTTCATCCCAAGTAAACCCAACTCCTGCGTAATTTCCTCTAAATGCTTTTGAGTTATCACCAGAGTTATGTGTATTATTTTGTGTATTGTAAGATGTTTGAATCCACATTTGTGCAGGCCAATTATTATGTTTCTCTAAATATTGTTGACCTACTGATTCATCTTCAACACCATCAGCGTTATGCATATCACCATTATTTAATGTTAATACTGCTATAACTTTACCGTTAGCTCCTAGTTTTGCAAAATGTGCCATATTGTTTTTCCTTATATATTAATTTTTATTATCATTCAACTATTGAAATTTGTACCTAATTGCAACAATTCCAGAACCACCTGCTTTAGATGATTGAGAAGATGGTCCACCACCACCTCCACCAGTATTTATTACTCCCACTGCATTACAACTACTTGCATTACCACCTATTCCACCACCACCTGCTCCTGCAGGTCCTTGACTTCCTGGAGTATTTGCTGAACCACCTCCACCACCACCTGAAAAATATCTTCCATTAGGTGCTAAAGGACTTGGTGATTGTCCGTAACTTGGTGCTGTTGGTCCAAAAAAAGAACTTGGAATATATTGTCCATTACCCGCAGGACCTCCGTCATCTCCTTGTTGTGGTTGATTACCTGCTGCTTGACTTGCACCGCCTCCACCACCAGATCCAGATTGACTTGCCGGAGCTGCTGTTCGTCTAGCACCATCTCCACCATCTTGACCTTGAGCTGGACTAACAACAGGTGTATTACCTGTTCCTCCTTCATCAGTAGATTGACCACTTTCTCTACCTGCACCGCCGCCACCTGATCCACCTGTTTTATTAGCACCAGTAACACCTGAAGGAGAAGAATTTTTAGATCCACCTCCACCTCCACCTGTTGATGTAATTGATGAAAAAGTTGAAGGATCTCCTCTTGATCCACCACTAGAATTACTAGGATCCCCTGCTCCACCACCACCTACTGTAACTGTATAAGATTGAACTGAAACTGGTAAAGCTGCTGGAGCATTTGATGGAGATGCAGCAGGAAGAGCAGTAAATGATCTCCAACCACCGCCGCCACCACCGCCGCCACCTTGATAGGATGAACCAGATGAACCATAACCACCTGAACCTCCACCACCTGCTATTACTAAATATTCTACTGTATTAGATCCTGCTGGATTACCTGCACAAGACACACAAAGTGCTCCTGGTCCTGTAAATATATGAATTTTATGACTACAAACTGTAAGTGTTGTATTTCCTCCAGTTGCTGTTACAAATTGAGCTGTTGGTGCTTCTGATTGTAAACCTGAATCTGTTACTAACCAACCTTTTGTTGCATCTACAAAAACTAATGTAACTGCTAAACCTTCTGCAGTTAAATTTGAATTACCTGTTGCCCCGCCAATTTTATCTGAACCATTAGGAACTAATATACAAGCGTTTGAATCAAATGTATTTGCATAATCTTTTATTGCAATAACCGCTCCTGCAGTTCCTGCTGGTAAATTAACTGTTATTGCACCACCTGTTGTATTTACAAAATAACCTTCACCAGCTACTGCTGTAAAAGGTGATGATGTTTTAACTGTTGTTACCCAAGAAGCTGAACCTGTTGCACCAAAGTTTACTGCTGTACCTTGGTTGTTAATTGTTGCACCTGCAGCAATTGCAATTGTACCACCACTTGGAACTGTAAATGTATCACCATTATCTCCTAGTGTAACACCTGTGCCCGATCTTGGACTAATTTTATTTACTTTTACTTCACTCATAATTTTTACCTATTGAAACCTATATCTTATTACTACTATACCAGAACCACCAGCAGTACCAGCACCACCTTGGCCTCCACCACCTCCGCCACCACCAGTATTAACTGCTCCTGCTGCAGGAGCTGGATTACCATTTGGTCCACCTGCTGCTCCACCACCAAGTCCAGCAGCTCCACCAGTTCCGGAACCGGGTTGACCTACACCACCTCCGCCACCACCACTAACATATCTAAATGAACCACAAGGAACACCTGCTGCAGTTCCTATTAATTCTACAGGAAAACCACCACCAGCACCACCAGCACCACCATTATTTTGACCAGGAGTACTAGCTCCAGTTACTATAAATCCGCCACCACCGCCACCACCACCGGGGCTACTTGGTGAAGTTCCACCGGGTTGTCCTTGAGGAGGACTAACACTTGGATCATTTCCATTTCCTGTACAAGTGCTTGCTTGTCCAGTTCCACCACCTGAACCACCATCTTTTTCAGGAGATGAACCACCATCTGGACCGCCGCCACCGCCACCAGTTGCAGTTAAACCTAAAGCTGTTGAAGGAGTTCCTCTACTTCCTGCATCAGGAGGTGTACTATATGGTGCACCACCACCAACTACTATTGCATAAGCTTGTACACTTGCTGTTACCGAACTTCCACCTGCTTTTGGAGAAGCTGGAGCAGGTGGAGACATTGTTGAAGTTTCAGTAGCAAATCTAACACCACCTCCGCCACCTCCACCACCATTATCTCTAGCTCCTGATCCACCGCCAGCTGCTATTATATAATCTAGTTTATTTTTTGTAGCACAACCACTTATTGCTGAAACTGTAAAACTTCCTGGTCCTTTAAAGGTTGCTATTTTAAAATTTCCACAAGGTGCATTTACTAATGTATTACACGAACCACTTACAGAAGCACATATAAAATTTGCTCCTCTAACATTAGACGTTGAATCCATAGTATTAATCCAACCTTGTGTTGAATCTACAAATATAAAAGTAACTGATTGTCCTTCTGTAGTTAAAACTGCATTATCATTTACTCCACCAATTTTGTCTGTTCCATTTGGTACAACAGTTAAACTAGTTGTATCCCAAGTACCTGCGTAATCTGCAACAGATACTATCGCTCCAGCAGAACCTGCTGGTAAATTCATATTAAAAGGAGTTCCACCTGATGTGTTTGCAAAAAAACCGTCCCCAGATACTGCCGTAAATGTAGCCGTCTTTGGAGTTGTATTCCAATCTACAGTTCCTGTTCTACCAAAACCTGTTTGACTTGCACCTGATGCTAAAGCAATTGTATCACCACTAGCACCTAGTGTAATTGTTGATCCACATTTTTTGATGATGTTTGAATCATCTGAAACTTTATTTATATTATCTACTTTAATTTTACTTGTCATAATTATTTAGGGTACTTGTCTTTTGTTGTTTTAATTGTGGCTTTCCAAGCATCTAT
>Ga0209535_1002402_pt1 | contig 12224 bp, 9 predicted proteins | sample LinPmetageLP28_FD_184041 | JGI IMG/M metagenome (GOLD analysis project Ga0209535, IMG submission 184041) | Marine viral communities from the Pacific Ocean - LP-28 (SPAdes) (version 2) | ecosystem: Environmental > Aquatic > Marine > Oceanic | place: Pacific Ocean | collected 2009-08-22
AATTTAATTCCCATCATAATGGAATTCCATTTACGACTAATCTTTAATTGAGTAGCCTTCATAGAAATTAAAGCAGTTTGTGGTGAATCACCTAACACAACTACATAATGATTTGCAGTGTTGTCAAGGTAGTTACCATTTGGCAATCTATCTTTGTAAGATTTATCACGAGTTGTTTGACTCATAATATCAGAACTAGCATCGTGGATTGCAACGGGTGCACCAGTGCCGGCTCCTCTGTCTTGCCATTCTATTAATTTTCTTTCATAGAATACTGGCAATACATTTATTCCCTTACTTCCATCATAAAGTTCATTTGTAACACTGTTAATAATCATACCTGGTTCGGCATCCTTAACGTATCTTGCGTGTACTTTATTTACTTCAGGAGATAGTTGTCCTAATACTTTCAGAAATGGTAATGCAAGATCTTCTTGCGTCATGTTCTGAGAGCCTTTGTCTGCATCAGCTTCAAACATATTGACTGCTAATGCACCTTCTTCTTTTTTTACTACTTGGTTCATGTTTATTGTTTCCTTTTTATTGTTGTTTTATTTCCAACAAATACGTTGAAAATTTCCGTTGGCATTTCTTTTCCTGCCTCAATACGTTCACGGACTAACGCTTTGAGAGTCATAGGTTCAACCTTTAATTTTTGTTGAGGTTGATATCCATGACTCTCTGCAAGGTTGGCATAATCAGCCGCCTTGTTATCTTCGTTACGACCAAAAGATACGGATATCTCGTTTTTGATTATATCTCCTAGTCCATTGTTACGAAGCCATCCAAACGCTGCTTCTCTATTTGCAATAGTGATGCTTGCGCTGTAATTTGGTTTTACATCTACAGAAGATCCATCCATAAGTTTAAGATGTGATAAACCCATCTCAGACATCATAGTTGGAATTATTTCTCCAGATATATTATCAATTTGTTTTTTTGTGTTTTTTAAATTATCTTCTTGTAGTTCAAATCTTTTTTGTAAGTCTTCTAACTTTTCAACTTGATCTGCAAGTGTTTGTATGTTTGTTGTTTTTTGCAAAACATTTTCTTGGTCTTTTTCAAAATCAATTTTCATTAATTTCTCCTTTCTCGTATAGATTAATTTCAATAGGATAATATGCTCTTTCTTGTTTATCCCATTTAAGTAGATTGTATCTACCATTTGTCATGTCAGAAACTATTGAACATGCAACACCTATGATAGCAGGATCACCAGTTAATAATAAATAATCTTCTGTCGTAAAATTTTTTAATGCTTTTCGTAATTTAAAAATTAACGGACCAGGAGAAAATATTATTTGTGAAAATTCTGGTAGTAAAAATTCAAACTTACCATATTTTGCAGCACCCATAATGTTAATTTTTGGTGCGCCTGATTGAGTTCCAGCAACTTCTTGAATTACATAAACTTTATTTTCTTTCATACTTGACAATATAGTTATAAATGTTATCTTGTCAACTAGAAAGAAGAAGAACTATGAACTATAAATTTAAAACAAAACCTTACAAGCATCAAATGACTGCTTTAGAAAAGTCATGGAACAAAGAAACTTATGCTTATTTTATGGAAATGGGTACAGGTAAAACAAAAGTATTAATTGATAACATGGCCATGTTATACGATAAAGGTAAAGTAGATGGTGCATTAATTATTGCACCAAAAGGTGTAGTAGGTACTTGGTATAGTAATGAATTGCCGATACATTTACCACAACACATAGAAAATGTGACTGTTTTGTGGCAACCAAATATAAATAAAAAACAACAAGAAAAACTAGAAACTTTATTTGAAGTAGAAACAGATTTACATATTTTAATTATGAATGTTGAAGCATTTAGCACAGACAAAGGTAGATTGTTTGCAGAAAAATTTTTAAGATCACATAATGCATTAATGGCTATTGATGAGTCTACAACAATTAAAAACCCTAGTGCTAAACGTACAAAAAATATTGTAGCTTTAGCAAAACAAGCTAAATATAGACGTATTATGACAGGTTCTCCTGTTACCAAAAATCCATTAGATTTATATAGTCAGTGTGAATTTTTAGATTCATATCTTTTAGATTTTTCTTCGTATTATGCATTTAGAAATAGATATGCAGAAATGAAAACTATGCATGCACATGGAAGATCTATACAAGTTGTAGATAAATTTAGACATTTAGGTGAGTTATCAGATACCATTAAAAAATTTTCTTATCGTGTTTTAAAAGAAGATTGTTTAGATTTACCAGATAAAATATTTATTAAACGTCAAATACAATTAACACCTGACCAGTTTAAATTGTACGATCAAATGAAAAAACAAGCGTTAGCTATACTACAAGGTAAAGTGTCTAGCACAAAAAATTCATTGACACAGTTAATGAGATTACAACAAATAACTTGTGGTCATTTTACAGACGACAATGGTGCTACACAACCTATAAATAATAATAGAATTGATGAATTAATGGATGTGTTAGAAGATATGGAAGGTAAAGCTATTATATGGGCTCATTATCAATATGACATTAACAAAATAATAGAAGCTATTAATAATAAATATGGTTCAGAATCTTTTGTTGATTATTATGGATTAACCCCAAAAGAAGAAAGACAAGACAATATTAAACGTTTTCAAGAGGACCCTAAGTGTCGATTTTTTATTGGAACGCCTTCTACGGGCGGCTATGGAATAACTTTAACAGCTGCAAACACCGTAATTTACTATTCTAATGGTTATGACTTAGAAAAACGTTTACAGTCAGAAGACAGAGCACACCGTGTTGGACAGAAAAAACCTGTAACTTATGTAGACATAAATGCAGAAAATACTGTTGATGAAAAAATAGTTAAAGCATTAAGAAAAAAAATAAATATAGCTTCTGAAGTATTGGGTGAACAACTTAAATCATGGATTTAGTAGGACTATACGCGTAGCGCGCTCAAATTTTTAATTAACAACTTTGCCGTCTTTCCATTCTATATTTGGAAGGCCTTCAGTGTATTTTTTTCCGTCAAAAGTAAGAACTTGTTTTCTATTTGAACCAGACTCGTGATAGCTTATGTGGACCCATCCTCCTGCAGGATCATCCTTGTCGTAGTACTCCATGATCAGCTGGTCAAAATCCACGTTATTTTGTAGCCAGTAAGCTGTCTTAATATTGGGTACGCCAAATATTTCTAGGTCGACGGCTTGGCCCTTCGCGTGCTGCGAAGTCTTTTTGCTGCCGATCGCTTCACATAACGCTTCACTACGATAGCCGCTGGTAATCGTAACAGCCTTGTCAAAGTGCGCACGTAATGGTTCTAAAACTTCATAACATAAATCACCTAAACTTTTAATCTCACCTGCTCCTGGTGTATTATCTATGCCCTTACGTTGGGCTGTCATCGAAGCGGTCATCTCTCTTAAAGTAAAGTGTTTTGAAAGTTGCATAATTTTTTATTTTGTAATATCTGTAAGTAAGACTATTAATACGGCTCCCATGCCTCCGACTATCCAATACTCTAATCTTTTAATTCGTTCTTGCATTTCTTTTATTTGTTCAAACGTTTGCTTTTGCATTATTCTACAAAGCTTTTCGTGTGATTCTATTTTTTGTAATGCAGATTTTTTAGCCATTAAGCTCTCCTCTTATTTATATAATAAGCTTGTTCACTTTGGGATAATAATCTACTTTCATTCTCTGTCAAGAGTGTTGTTGGATCAATATCACCAGCACTTCCAGCTGTCATACTAGCCATCATTGTGTTGTCTAACGCAGGCAAGGTCATTGATGCAGGGGCCTGTGAAGACTTGTTTTTTAGTTCTTGTTCTTCTAAAAATTTTTCTCTTTTTTTATTAATTTCATTTTCTTTTTGTTGATTATATTCAAGTTGTTTTTCATCAAGTTGTTGTAATTCTTTAATTGGTTCTTCAAGATTTATTATTTTTTGCTCACTAGACATTCTTAAAAATTCTTCTCTATCGTTATCATTTAAACCTAATGGTATATTGTCGTATTTTAGTTTAATATCATTTAATGTTTTATAATCTATTAAATCATCTACTGTATAAAAAGTACCTAAAGTTCTATTAATATTTTTTAAAGCTGTGTTGATACCACTTTTTTTATTTTTTATAGTGTTAAGATATTCTTCTGCATTATATCTTCCTAACATTACTGCATTTAAATCTTGTTTTGATACAGCTCTTCTAGCTTTAATAATGTTTCTAATTTCATTTTCAGAAAAATTTAATATTCTTAAATTTTTTACGTCTTTATATAAATTAGACATAACACGATAGTTATTAGATTGTAGTGTTTCAAATTCAGTTGAAATTATAGATGGATTATTACCAGCTGCCATTGATTTAATATCTTGTTGTAATTTTCCTGCATTAACAATATCTAGTGTCCATGCATTTCTAGCTCTCATAATTTCGCCAGCATATTGACCCATTTTAAATCTCATAGCATTTGCTGGATCTTGTTTTCTTACACCAAAACCAGTTAAATTTTTTACAACTTCATCAAACAAATCATATTGTTGTGCAGATTTTGTAAGATCTCCACCTATAGCCATCATAATTCTTTCAGCACTTACAAGCGTTGTTGGTCCAAGTTTTTTGTACGCATGGTACATCATTTTATTAATCCAATCAGGATCATTTTTTATGTCTGCAATTTGACCACCTGATTTAGTTCTTAATACACCATTTTTATCAGGTATTAATTCTGACATTGTTTCTGCCATGATTGATGGACTTAAAAAAGTTGATAATGATGCTTCAATACTAGACGCTACTGTTTTAACCATTAAATCTAATGTATTTTGGTCTGTATTTTTTCCTTCAGCTAACGTTTGCATTGCTGCTTTAAATGGTTCAAGTAATGGTGCATAAGGAATTAACGTTCCAAGATCATTTGCTTTCCAAGCTTTAGTTTTAGGGTCTTGTTTACTAATAGGAACTAAATCTTTTGCTTTTTCATAATCAGCTGCAAAACTATCTTTGTATGCTTGGTACATTTCATTTGTAATACCTGTAACTGTTTTAGCTGTATCTAACACAACGGCTGGTGCAACAAATACTGTTGTACCAAAACCTATAAGTTTTCTAGCACCTATCTGTCTAACATATGGGTTTTCTGATCTTAACATTCTTTGTCCTCTTCTTAATATTTGAAAAGAATTACGATACATTTCTGATTGAAAAGCAACAAAGTTACCTAATAAAGGAAACTTACGCACGTTTTGTACAAACGTTGGAATCATAGAATAGTTTGGATAAGTGTTTTTTATATCTAATCCTGCAGCCTCACTTATTGCATCTGACAAAGTTTTTTTAGTGCCATCTGGTTTTAAAGGTCTAAATTCATAACCTTCAACCAATCTAAAATAACTTTTAACATCATCCATGTTTTTAAACGCAGGAAGTAGTTGTGATTTACTAAATTGAAAACCATAAAACTTCCATAAGTTATCCCCCATTTGATATCCTTCAATTGTTTTACTAATTGCTCTACCTAATATTCCTTTTTTAGTAAATAATTTTTCAAAAAATTGATCGGATGTTTTACCACTAAATAAAGTTTTACCACCAATTTTACTTGAACCCATAAGTTCTGGTATTAATTGTTCTAATTCTTGAGCAACTGTAGATGAATCTAACGCCCCATTATCCATTGCTTCTTTTAATTTGTTTCTTAACTCTTTCGGACTTTTTGTTTTACCAAGTAAATCATCAGTAAACATTCTAAAATTATCCATAACACTTGCACCAACACCAATGTGTCCGTTTGCTGTTGCAAACATAGCAGCTGTTGTAATGTTACGCATTTGCGTTTGTAAACTTAAAACTGTTTTATTCATTTGCACTGCAGCTTTCATAGCTAACATAGATTTCATCATAGGTAATTTTAACAATGTATCCATCATTAATGTAGTATCTGACATAGCTTTAGAAAGTTCCGGTAGTGTTAACATCATTGTACCATCTTTATTTTTAAACAAACCTTGCATATCTATATGATAACCTGGTTTAATTTTTACAGGAATTAAACCTCTAGGATTTATAACGTTATTATTTTCAATAAATTTTCCGTACTCTAAATTATTTTTAAAAAATATTTTACCCATACCAAAGTCAGCCATTTCTTTGTAAGACTTATAAGAATTTGCAACGTGTGCATTTTCTACAATTGTATCTAATATAATTTTTTTAGGATCTTTAGTTGCTCCTAACAAATCTGCTATTTCATCCGGTAATAATCTTTCATTAGAATAAAATTTTTTAAATGTTTGTTTAGGTACAAAATTTTCAGCAAAATTTACAATTGCTTTTAATCTTGCATTTGCAGTTGTTCCCGCATCTCTACCTATAGTCATCATATTTTCTACAGCCAGTCTTGCTTGAATATTTAATTGTTTAGGATTCATATTTTTATAATCAGGCATTTCTTTCATAAGCCTTGCAAAATAATTTACCGCTTTATCATACACCGGTTTTGATGCTGTAAATTTAGAATTTTTAAATATTTCATAACTTGTGTGTAAATATTTACCCATGTTTTTAATAAGATCTTCTTTAACATTAGAGTCTTTTAAAATAGGTTGTAACACTTTCATTTGATCATCGATTAATTTTCTAATTATAAATGATGAATCTTGTAATGGATTAGGTAAAGAAGTTAACTTTATTTCACCTCTCATATATTTTAAAACATCATTCCAATGTTTTAATGCGCTAGCAGCTGTTTCACTGCCCATAAGTATATTACTAAAACCAACTTTAGCCATTTTATACATTTCTCTGTCTAAATCTTTTGCAAATATATCAAATTCTTTTTTTATAGATCTATTTAATTGATCTATTTTTTTTAATTCTGATGATACTTGTGGTCCAAATTTACCGCCAGACATAATTTTAGATAAAGCACCTTCTAATGCACTTCTAATAGAAGGCATTACACTAGACAAGCCACTGTAATCTCTTGCAGAAGAAAATTTCCATAAACTAAAATCAGGTATACCTGCTTTTTCTAACCCTGCATCAATAGCTTTATTTGTTTTTTGTAATGCCATCATTACTGGTTTGCTACCAACTATTTTACTAGCACCAGTTAACACAGGTCCAACAGCATTGTTTAATATAACACTTGATCCTGTTGCACCAAATTTTAATGTAGGTCCAACTAATTTTAATGCACCCATAAACGATGCTCCTTCAATACCAAATTTTAATTTGTTTCTAAGTATTGCAGCAGCTCTTTCTTTGCCATCTAAACCTTCTACAGATTCTGGTTCGGTTGCAAGCATTGTTTGTTGTAACCAATTACCCCCTTCTTCTTCTGTCTTGCCAAATATACCACCTATTGTTTCTTGTCCTGAAGCTGATACAACTGCATCACTAACTCCAACTGGTAGTGCCCAATAACCTCCAAATTTAGCAACGTTAGTTACACCCTTACCCACAGAGGATGTGGCTATTGCACTTTGTGCTGCTTTTTTACCTAATGCAGTTTTAGTTGCTTTACCTATTATTCTTTTTGCAATTTTTTGTGCTAGACCAACAGGTGTACCATACTGTGTTAGTAAGGATATAAACTGTGCAAACGCAGGTTCAGGGTTTTGTAATAAATCTGTTAAATTTACTTGAGGTAATACTTCTTCAACTACTTTTAAATAATCTGTATCTAAATATAAATCAGATAATGATGCAAGAAGTTCTGCTGTACCTCTTGTTGCTGTGTATAAACCATGTCCTATGCCAGTTACAGTTTCGACAACTGGATTACCTAAAATATTTTTTTCAAGTTCTTGTGCTCCTTTAGTGTCTCTATTAAATGCTAAATCAAAAGTGCTTTTACCGTAAGTTAAAAAATCTGAATATCTCATGTTATCAAATTTATCTTTAGTATTTTCTCTTACCCAATCAGGAGTCTCTAATAAAGTTGAAGTACCTTTTTGTTTTATTTCGGCAATGTGTTTGTATACAGGAGTTGGATCGTTTCTAAATATATCTAAATAACGGTTTATATCTACTTGTACTTCAGCAGGGAGTGTATCTACAAAAGATCTGTCAGCATCGGATAGTTCTGCTTTTGGAGTAGTTTTATTATTTTGACTAAAACTTTCAGCTTGTCCCCCTAAATCTTTAGGTAAGTCAAAATATCCACTGTCTTGAAATTTATTTTTTAAATTTGTAAAAAAATTTTCAGCCATGTTCCTCCTTATCTAGAGGCCAAATCTACGACCAGCTGTACGCTATATTTTTGATTAAATAGATCAACATCGTCTTGATCTTGTATGTTTGCAAAGTCTTGAAACGCTGCTTTGTTATATGCAATAAGAGATACTACCTCATCAGGTATTTCTCTAGGTAATCTTTGTCTTAAAATTGTAAATGGATCTTCACCTTGTGGTTGCGTCATAGTTTGTTGTGGTTGCGTCATAGTTTGTTGTGGTTGCGCTATGTCAAATCCACCACCCATCTGTTTATCAATTCTACCACCCTCTGCAAAATATCCTTGTTCTTGCATATATTTTTCTAGCACTTTAGGAGAAGGTGGAAATCCTTTTTCATTTTCATATTGTTTTTTAAATTCGGCTGCTATTTCTTGTCTTGATTTAGTTGCACTAATAATAATTTTTTCTTCTTTGTTTAAAATATCTAATTCATCATTATTTTTTTTTATTATTTGATCAATCTTTGCTATTTCCAAATCATTTTTACCTTCTTTAGAATTTTCTAATGCTTTATTTTGTTCATTAAGATCTCTCATTTGATTAGTTATCAATCTAATTCGTTTAATTTTTTTATCATAGTCTGTTATTTTTACTTTGTCGGGTTTTAATAAACCTGCCATTGTAGTTGCTTCTTTTAAATCTAACGAATCTATTTGTGTATCTAATTTATTTTTACTTACATTACCTGCCAAAACAGATTGTAATACTGCAGGGTTACCAAAAGCTTGTGCTAAACTACCTAGATCATCAACACCTTCTAAAGCTCCTCCAGCTAATGATGAGTATAATGCTAAAGGTCCTAAAGCTGATTGTTGATTTTCTAATCCTGTTCTTGTTTTTTGAAATGCTTCTGGAATAGCTTTTATAGCTTCACCATATGTGCTGTATTTAAAATTTTGTCTTGGTGTGTCTAACCCAGATGTAATACCAGTGCCGGCAGACGTTGGTCCACCCATTTTAAACATCGGTCTTTTCATTACTTTGTAATCCATTAACCTAACCCAAATAGTTTGCCCATACCAAATGCACCAATACCTGATTGTATTGCACTACCAAAAGGACTTGGCGCTGCTGCTGATGGTCCAGTTTGTGTTTGAACAGAACCTAGTCCACCCATAACACCTGTTAATCCTTGACCAAATCTGTCTAATCTTTGTAAAGGTTCCATCTGTCTCATTTGTTCTGCTTGTCTTGCAGAATCTTCTACTGCTTGTCTGTATTGTAAATCTCCACCCGATAACCCTTGACCGATTGCAAGCTGTTGGCCTGTTAATTGTGGTTGTAGTTGTGCTAGGTTACCATAGTATTGACCTAAACCTAATTGTTGTTGTGCAAGTTGTTGTTCTGCACCTCCTAAACCTAAACCAGTTCCAGCTAATTGTTGTTGTGCTGCTGCTAACTGTTGTCTTTGACCACCTAGTCCTGCTTGTTGACTAGCTAGTGTTGATGTGGCTTGACCTAAGCCTAATTGTTGTCCAGCAAGTCCTGCTTGTGAACTAGCTAATTGTTGTTGTGCACCAGATAAACCTAATTGATTTACAAGATCTTGTTGTCTTGCTTGTGATGCTTGTGCAAATCCTTGTTGTCCTAATTGTGCATCTATTAAAGCTCTATCTCTTTGTTGCTGTGCATCAAATGCACCAAGTTGCACACCAAATCTACCTGAATCTAAATTACCAACTGTACCTAATCCTGCTTGTTGTGTAATAGCTGATCTTTGTGCTGCTGCTTGTGTGTCATACTCATCTAAAGTTGCTTGTCTAACAGCTGATTGGTATGGAGACATATAAGAATCAATTGATCCTGTTCCAGTTCCAGTTCCAGTTCCGGTTAATCCTGATGCTGCAGTTAAAGGTGCTGCTGCTCCTCCTAAAGTTGTTCCAGCTTGACCTAATCCAGTTCCTGCTGCTGATATAAACGGAGATACTCCACCTAGTGTACCTGCTGCAGTTCCAATGTCTTGACCTGCTTGTGTTAATAAGGGTTGAGCTAATCCTGCTGCTGTTTGTGCACCTGTTAATTGGCTTCTAACATTTCCTAAAGTTGTTCCTGCTGCTGTTGCTTGTGCTGCTGCTGGATCTAAAAATTGTTGAAAGCCACCAATACCTGTTGCACCTGATGTGCCAGTAATTGCACCTGTTGTTGGGTCAAATGCTAAAGTTCCAAGCCCTGCTTGTGTTGCTGCTTGTTGTTGTGTTGCTTGTGCTAATGCATTTTGTTCTGCAACGCCTGGAGCAAAACCTTCTGCTCTTGTAACAGGTGTTGCGCCTAATGGTTGTAATGCACCAGCTGCTGTTGTTTGTCCAGTTAAAAGTTCTAAATATTTTTTTGCACCTTCTTCAAATATCGGTGCCGGTTGTGTTATATTAGTTATAGTTTCAGCCATTATGCTACCTGTGATTCCAATTTTTTCATTGTGTCGTACATTTTTTTAGCGCCTTCGTTTACACTTCCACCGCCTGCAGCTTTTACAGCGTCTGCTGTAAACACGAATTCATTTTTGCTGACTCTTGCTGGGACGTCGTCAGCTTTTTCCGCTTTTCCTATAGGTATAAACCCTCCACCACGTAAGTCAAGTTCCATTCCTGGAGGTGTAACATCTGATGGTTTAGTTTGTAGTGATGATAAACCACCTGGCGGTATATTAAAATTACCACCCATTTCTTTATTTATTCTACCACCTTTAGCAAAGTCAGCCATTGTTAATCTACTAAATGTTTCTGCAGCCCAAGCTCTTGCTGCTTGTACCTCTGCCTCTGATGCTGCTGCATCCGCTGCTAATAATGCATCTTCTGCTGCTTCTGCTGCTTCCATTTCATCTGCGTATTTTTTTGCTTTTATGTTTGCTGCAATACCAATACCCCATGATCCAAGTTTTAGTTTGCTTAATTTAGTTGGATCTTTTCCTCTTGCTAATGCTGCGGAACCTATTTTAGTGTCTAAAATTCCTACGTCTCCACCTAAAAGTTGATACATTTCTCCTTCACTGCCAATTAATCCTGCAGCGTCTCCTAATTCTTTTGTTCCATCAATATTTGTAGTATAATTATATCCTTCAGGTTTACCAAATAAAAATTCATCTGTTTTTAATCCAAAATCACCAGCGCCTACTTTATCAAATAAACTTTCACCTGTATAACTAGAACCTTTTCCACCACCTGTAATTAAATCTCTTATACCATAACTTCCAGGATTGTTTGCAGCTGTACCATAACTTAAACCTTTTTCAGGTGTCATTCTAGCATAAGGTGCTGCCATCATTGCCAGTGTTATAGGATTAATTTTTCCTCGTTGTTTAGCTGCTCCTGCTGCATAAAGTAAAGGTGCATACTGACCAGCAAACGGTGCAGCAAATTGTGCAACACCTGCTAATTCTCTTGGCATTAATTTTTGTGCAACCTTTGTAAATGGTTTTGTAAATTTTCTAAATGCTTTTTTAAAACTACTACCAAAGCCATATTGTTTTCTGTTATCAAGGCCCATGATACCACCAAATGCAGCCATCTGTCTGTCAGGTAATACAGGTCCTATTGGTTTTGGACCAAAAGGATTAATTGGATCTTCGTCACTGGGTAGTACAGGTCCTTTTGCAAGACCTCTAAAATATTCTTCTAAAGCATCATCATATTCTTGAGTGCCTCTTAATGGTATCATATCAGGGAAAACTCTTTCAAATTCCATTTGATATTCTTCGGTAGGAAATCCTTCCGATAAAGTTCTGTTTTTAAAAAATTCTAATAACTCTGGTATGTTTTTTGGTGGACGACCTTCTGATTTTATAAACACTTCAAAAGCTTGATCCATTGTTATGTCTTTTGGTATGCCTGCTTTTATATTTTCTTGTGCTGGTGAGCTTTCACCTTCATTACCAGTAAGCCTGATATTGCTTGCACCTTTTTCTAGCGATTTAATTCCTTCTTGATCTATCATAATTTTTTATATTGATTTGTTAGAGGCAGGAATTTAACCTGAGTTGTTAATAATACTTTGTTTATAATCATAAA
>Ga0209535_1002403_pt1 | contig 12223 bp, 4 predicted proteins | sample LinPmetageLP28_FD_184041 | JGI IMG/M metagenome (GOLD analysis project Ga0209535, IMG submission 184041) | Marine viral communities from the Pacific Ocean - LP-28 (SPAdes) (version 2) | ecosystem: Environmental > Aquatic > Marine > Oceanic | place: Pacific Ocean | collected 2009-08-22
AATGATGGGGTCACCTCGTGTAGTTTCATAAGCTCCTGCCCCAAAGTTCCGCGTAGATTTTTTAATATTAGAAAAAGAAGTAGGGAGTATTCCTTCCATAGCCCGTTCATTATTTCTGGGGTCATCATCAAATAGACGCAGAGTGTTTTCTCCTACGCGGGTTGCTATACCTATTGTTGGGCCACCGTAGGTTTCTAACGCAGAACTTAAAAAGTCTTCATTACGATAATTACCGGGATCTCTCACTAACAAGTTAGTCAAAGCAATACGATCAGTAACATCAACACCAAATTTTTCAGCTAACATCCCGTAGTACCAACCATCTCCTATTGTTTTAGCTACTATGGTATTAGCGTCGTCTTCATCTTCCTCTAAGAATAGGTTGGCAACCGCCGCAGCTACCCCATAGAACGGAATACCTTTTGCTCCTACTAAAGCTCCCCCTACAAGGTTGGTGTATATAAAGGCACTCCGTAGCGCACGATCTTCTTCTATTTGTTCTGGTGTACGTGCAACTCCTCTAGCCTGTCGGGACATCGCTTTGAGCATACGCATTTGAATATACAGTACTTGAGCAGGGAAACGTTTAAATTGATAGATCACCGCCCCAGCTCCAGTTTGCGCCCAGCGAGGAGCAGTAGCTAAGAGTGCTGAACTGTTAGCATATTCCATAAATTCAATAGCTGTCTTTGCGGCTTCTGGCCCGAACTGTTCTATTTCTGTTTCGGACATATCTTTTATGCGTTTAGTGGGCTTACCTTTGTTGGCTTCTGCATACGCTTTTTCTACTTCTAAGATGTACGAACTAGCCGCAGTAACTTGACGGATAGCGCGTTCAGAGTGATTAAAAATAAAACTGGACACGTACGCCAACTTGTTAAGGAATGGAGCTGTTGGATTGTCATAGTCAGCGTTTTCTGAAGCGATAGTACGAGTGTCTAACCCTAACTCCTGAAAACGTTCAACAAGAAACTTTAAAGGCCCACCTTCTTTGTTAGTAAAACTAAACCCACCAAACTCCGATACATCACCTATCTCCCCTTGTGGAGTAATACCCTCCCGTGTGACATCCCCGAAAGACTGAGTGTACATGGTCAACGCACGGGCCATTGCCGAAGTTGCTTTACCGCCACCAAACTTACCGGATAAGAGTGGACCTACTATCATCGGTAGCGTAGACATGTTTACCGCAGCAGAAGACACATTAAAGCCTAGCGTATAAATAAAAGAACTTTGGCGAAGTTTACGCGCCCAGTTGGGTAGGTTAGGATTTTTAACAAATTCCAGATAACTTGGTAACTTCCCTACTTGGTCGTCTGTCTCGCCTTCAGTACCTACTAACGCTAATGAAATATCTCGCACCCAAGCACGGTCTCTACTATTTGCATTGGCTGGTAAACTAGCTTCGTCTTTTATTTTATTAGCCGCATTGGTAAGGTCAACTTCATAAGATAAGTTAGTAAAACTATTAATCAGTTTAGGGAAAGCAGTTTCAAATGTTTTTAAAGCGTTGGTTTCATATCCAGCATAGCCTTTACGTTGTTGATGCCCTTGCACTAAACCCTGTTCAGGAAGTGATTTCAGTAAGACATCGTTAACAAGGTCTATAGCCTGTTGTGGTATCTGAACTTCTCGCTGAGTTTCATTACCAGCAGTATCGGTTTCGGTAATAGTGACTGGCTCTTTAAGAGAGTCCAATAGTTTTACTAGGAATGCTGTGGGGACATTGAATCCTTGCACTGACATGTCAGGACGGGGTTTAGGTTTGATTGACCCTCTAACCACATTAGTATTTTCATTCAACCTTCTTATGGCAATCTTACGTGCGCCGATACTCGTATGGGCGCTTACGCCGTACTCAGTAGTGCCTTCAGGAGTTTTATATTCAAACTCTACCCAGTAGTCTCCTTCACGGTCTAGTTTAAAATAAGGCTCTATCGTCCCCGCACTAAGAATCTTTCTAAATGCTCTTTCTCTAACTGTCTCTTTAACTGCTGCTTCTAACCCTAAACCATCTAATTTGTTGTCTATAGATTTCAGTATCTTTTGGTTCATGTTTTTGTACATATCTCGCATATCACGATATGCAGCTTGTTGTTGTGGACTCAAGCTATTGTACAGTTCACGCACCCGGTCATACTCAGTAACTCGTTCAGGAGTTGAGTTAAGTTTTTTAACTCCCGCAAGTACGTTGGTGCGATCTAAAGCTTTAACCGCAGCATCACGATCCGCTTCGGTTTTAAACGTCACGTTTTCTACAAACTCACCGTCCTTTCCAGTGTAGCTATATCCGAACTGTTCATAACGGCTTTTGGGTTTAGTAGGGTCTACTTCTTCTATAGTGCTGCGTCCCACTAACTCATTAAATATATCAACGGCTTTACTGTCTCTGCTAAACGCTGCTCTAAAGTCTTTTAATTTGTTACTGAAAGCTTTAGTAAGTTCGTTACGTGTTCCGTCTTGTTTTTTAATAACTTCTTGAAGACCTCTAGCGGCTTCGTAAAAAGTTTCAAGGTCGGGGTTTGCTTTTACAAGGTCTACCAGATTATCTAAAGTCATTCCATTGATTAAGGTCATACGACTAGTATCATTAAACTGCTCTGCTCTACCCCAAATAAAATCTCTTGCATCTTGTAAGGTTTTAATTTTAGCGAGTTTCGTTCCTCCCGCTAACATTTGATGTACTGCACGAGCTTCATTATTGTTAGCGAGGTCTTGAGGTACAGTAGTCGCATTACGAGTATCTAACGACTCTGCGATGAGCGTGTTTATATAGTCTACTGCTTCCTGATCTTTCCCTCTAACCGAAACCGTAGGCATCCCCAGTAAAGTTCTTATAGCGTTAGTGAAACGTTGCCATGCAGTTAACTTAGAAGTAGTCTCCAACCCGGCTAGTTTCGCTCTGAACGAAGGGTTAGTGTAAGCTTCGGCAACAAAATCTTTTAATGTTTGTCTACCATAACTATCGGTGGGTAGCTTGTCTTTGACTTCGTTAAACAACTTGGTCAACTGTTTAGTAACGGGGTGTGCGGGATTGTTCAACGTTTTAGAAGTAACTGCGTGTGCTGCTTCATGTAGTAGAGTGTGCGAGTTTAAAGGTTGCGCTAAATTTATTTCAATCCTGTTCTGTGCAGCGGTATAGTTACCTGCAAACTGATCCCCACGGGGGTTAGTTAGTCCGTCTACAAATTCGATACTTGTATCTTTTATGGCGTTAGCAAGAATACGTGCTGTCCTTTTTATTTCACTGTTAGAAGTATCTATTGCTAATTGTTCTAATGCTCCTTTTACATCTCCATCTAGTACTTTGTCATTAACCGCTTCCGAAACTAAAGGCATACTAGCAGCCACCGCATTTGAACGTAGATGGTCTACGATTCCCGCCATGTCCTCTACGTCAGTTCCGTAGACATCCATCTTTTGTAGTGCTTCTTCAGTTAACTTATCGTCGTAGTTTTTCTCGGCTTCTACATAATTAGCCGCAAGGTCATCTCTTGCATCTTGTTTCGCAGTCAACTTTTCTACAAATTGATCGCCCGTATTTTCCGCACGTTCGTAGAACGCCTTGTACTCCGTCAGTCTAGCGTTAGCTTCAGGACTGAGATTCTTTTGTACCCATTTAATGGCAGCGTCTGCACGGCGCATTTCTTTCTTTGGTACGTCCTTGGGGGCTGTTTTTCTAAGTGCCACTGGATCAGTACTTTCAAGAGCGATAGCACGTAATGCTTGATCCGCATCCGCAGTGTTCTGCATATAGAAAGACACAGATGCTTCTGGTGCGTACTTACCGCGCTTAGGCGCAGGTTTTGCCTTCCTGTTATTGAGCTTTTCCGCATCTGTAGTAGGTAAAGCAACAGTTGGTACTGGTGGTTGTGGTGCATCAGTAGGACTTGTGCGCGTAGCAGTAGGTGCAGTATTAGGTCTAAATGCGTTTTGATAGGCAGAAGGGGGAACTACTCTACCCAACGCACGGTAATTTAATAAGTTTGCTCTAACCTTTCTAGCAGCTTGTGGGTTACTACCACGGTCTTCAGCTTTTTTAATTATACCACTGTAGGAACTGATTAATGTTTGTAAGGCTCCTTGTACTTCTGGACTGCTAACGTCTTTACCCTGTAGAGCTTTTCTTTTGCGTATAGGCGCACTTTTAGGAAGACCGAGACTGTCAAAAAATTCTGAAGTGACAGGATTTTTAACGGTTTCCACCGGTTCTGGTTGTACTGGTTTTTGATCTACCTTTGTCGCCCCCGCTTCAGGAATCAGACTGTCTATACCGCTCCCCTCTGGATCGATGCCGGGGCGGGAATCCGCTAGGACGTAAGTTTTTTCTGTAATGATTTGTTTTTCTGCGTCTGTAGGGGTTGTGTTAGATATACCTGCATCAGCTAGAGCTTTAGAAAACGCTTTTTCTGTATTAACCTGACTTGTCCTGTCAGTCTCAGCTAGAACCTTTGCTAGTATTGGCTCTCTTTTAACTTGCGTTGTTTCTTCACGACTTCTATCTAAACGTTGTTGTACCTCTCTTAACTCAGCCTCAAACTGAGCTACTTCTGCTGCTTCTAACTTATCCGCTTTAGCTTTAGCTACCTTCGCTTTAGCTGCCTCTTCTTCAGCTTCTATTGCGGCGTACGCATCTTCATCTAATAACGCTTCTACTTGTTCAGTTTCTTCTAGGTCAGCAATTAAATCGGTTTCGGGAGTGGGGGGTGTAGAGGCTGCTGTAGCGCGATTCCGTATGATGTCGGCTTCAGCTTCTACTGCTGCGTCGAATGCGTCCGGGCTAAGAGGTGCGTCACTGTACCGATTTTTTACAATAGTTTCAGCTTGCTCTCTTAATTCTACTTCTATAGGGTCTTCTGCCGTTACCCCTGCAAGGTCTTCTACATCCATTAACTGTTCAGGTTCTGGACCTTGACGTGCAGGATCGCCTGTTAAAAAGTCACGAGTTTCACCTACAGGAACTTGCGCCATTGCTGTAGCAGCTTGTTCGGCTGTCTCGGTTGGTTTTAGAGCACGTTTCTCTTTAGCGGCAGCTTCGGCTCTTCTAGTAGCGCGGCGTTGTTGGCCGGGAATGATAGCTTCGGCAATACCTTGTAGAAGGCCACCCACTCCTGCACCCATACCAAAGGATTCACCAGTGTCAGTAAACACGCCGCGTTCTGGATCGTATATACCACGTTGAATAAGATTCTGGCCTACTTCACTAATAGCCTCTTGAAAACCTTCGTCAATAGCAGCTTTACCTACACGGCCTAGGGGCGCTCTTTCTGCTGCTTGAGATATCTTTCGGATTATACTACCGCTTAGTTCTTCGGCTACGTCATCAGCATTCTTACCCAAGACTTTCCTAAACCGTTTTACGATTCTAGCAGGGCCGAAGATTTCCATTGCGCCCGGAATTGTACCTAACGCAGCGGCTTTACTTATCTCGTCTTCAGTAGCTCCTGCTGCTATGGCGCGTTGCGCTGCCTCTCCCGACCCTGCGGTAATACCTGTAAGTGCTCCTGCGCCAATACCTATCGCACCAAAAGGAGCAGCCGCAAGGAACGGTAAGGTAGAGCCTACGCCACTTACAAAATCAAGGTACTTATTGTCTTCATAGGCTTCACCGGGAGCAAGAACTTCCTGTACTCCGCTACCAATTTCAGCAATACGAGCACGAGCTGCTTGTTCGGCTTCTTCAGGAAGGATAAAAGATGCACCTGTAGCCGCAGATTCTACGAGTCCCGCAGCTCCACCAAGAAGAGCCTTACCTGTTTCAAGTCCATACCCTAGTAATGAAGTTTCTTCTTCAGGTTCAGGTTCAATGGGAGAAGGAGTAGGAGGGGTGATTTCGTCTACAATCCAATCATCATTTGCTAAATAAGCTCGTGCGCCTGTATCAGGATTTGTAGCTGTTTGAGATACAGGAACCCATGCCCCGTCTACTAATATAACTTGCTCATTAGTTTCAGGATTAGTTGCGGTTTCAACTGCCATACATCGTGCCTATTTAAACTATTAATCTGGTACAAACCCCGGTGGTAAGGTCGCCCCACCACTACCACTTTCAACACCTAATATTTGATTTTTTGCAGCAGTATAGGCTTGGTTAAGGCTGTTTATTGCGCTTTGTTTTGCAGCCTCATCCATCATTAAATCTCCATTTACTTCCGCTATGGCTGTTGCAATATTTACACCTATTGTTGCAATACTATCATCTTGTTTACGTCGGTAATCTCTATTATCTCTAATGTTTAGTCCTTCTTCTCGTAGCTTTGCTAACTCGCCAGACGCTTGAGTAGTGAGAGCAGTTATAGTAGTCCTTGCATTTTGTATAGCCGCTGAAGTCGCACTGGACGTTTGTACGCTACTAAGGTTGGCTAGACTCTGTAGTGCGGTATTCATCTCAGCCGAGAAGTTCTTAGCTAGTTCAGTACCTGCTCCAAACGCTTTTTCTCTAACGGCTCTATCCATCCCTAATGTCTCTAGCTCTGAAGCAATCGGGAGAAGTGCTTTTTCTGCTTCTATGTCCCTGATTCTCTTATCAAACGCTGTTCGTGCAGCAGCACCTCTATTGCCAGCTCCGATAATACCTCCCGGTCCTGAAAGGTTGCCTAAGATAGAGTTTATCTTTTGCTGTCTCAATACTTCTGGGTCTAACTCGGCAGCTAACGCTTGAGTCTGTGTATCAGCCGCTTGTTGCCTTAATGCTCTTTCCCTATCAGAAAGACCATAAAAGTCTAAAGCATCCTGCCTACGTTGCTCTTCTTCAGCAGTACGGTCTCTTTCTAAAGTTCGTTTAGCGGAATCTGACACAATCTTTGTTAAAGGTGACGTAGCAGCTTCAACATCAATTTCGTTTATGCGAGTTACAATATCCTCAACTACGTCCGAGGTCTCGCCATTGGTTGTAGGATTTCCGTCACCACCCGACTTTATTGGAGTGTTTGCGTTAGTTGCTTCTGTAATCACTGTTTCAACCGCATCCCCATCTGAATCACTACGGGTAACTAACTGGCCGCCAAGGATTAATTCATCCGAAGGAGCACTTTCACCCAAAACATAGCTAAGAGCCTCATCTAAATTTGCCCCTTGACCTATTAGAGAAGAGTACGCTTGTGCTTGATCGACGGTTAAATTTCTTAAAGCATCACGTCTTGCTTCTTGTGCTTGTTCGGCAGCAGCTCGTTCTGCGTAAAATTGACTTGCCGTTGAACTATAAGGCACTACGTCACCATACCTACCTGTGGAAATTATTTCCTCATCTACTACGCTTCCATCAGGTCCAGCAAAAGCTACAATCCCACCGCCAGCCATACCTTGAGCTGTCGTTGTTCCCTCATACGAGCGTATAACTTCTTCAATTCTCTGTATTTCTTCAGCAGATGCGCCTTGAGCAATGCGTGTTTCTTTAAGGTCTCTAAGATATTGTAAATGTTGTTCAGGGGTCATCCCTTCTGTAGGGGAGCTAAACTGTCCTGAGAAAAAACCTCTTGCTCTATCTAGTAAAGACTTCTTTTCCTCCACTTCAGTACCTTGAGCAAACCCCACAATCCCGCCTTGTGCAGCTCTTGCCATATTAGGGGCTGGCATACCTGCTACACCTTGCATAGGTGGGCGTACAGGAGATTGTTGTCCTGCCATAGGTGGACGTGGTTGGCCCATCATAGGTGGACGCTGTTGAGGCATCATAGGTGGACGCTGTTGAGGCATCATAGGTGGACGTGGTTGACCCCTCATAGGACGCGGTGGAGTGCTTTGTTGCACACGAGCTAACGCTCCTGCTATCCCATCTAATGCCTGTTGTTGTCTTTGTTGTAAGACTGTAGCGGAGGTGGGTTTTCCAGCTTGTGCCAGTAACTGATCCGCACTACCAATTAAATTAGTGGCTTCTTGTATGTTTAGAGCTGCCTCTGTTGCAGGAGGAAGACCTAATGCTTCCAATCCTGCGCTAGAAACTAGTTCAGAAGCCGCTGCCATACGAGGGTCTTTTTGTGCGGCTGAACTGGCTCTTTGTAAATCTGCTATTCCGTTCATGTGTTTCCTCCCGTGTAAGTAGCGCCGGGGTACGCGCCAAAATCTGGATCAGCAGTGCCGGGATAAGTAGCACCGGGATACGCGCCCATGTCTCCCGCTGAAGTAGCTGTTGACGTAGGGGAGTTTCCATACGTAGCATTGGGGTAAGCTCCCATGTCAGGTCCAGCAGGTGCAGCAGGTGCAGCAGCGCCTTTATTCCCCAAACTCATCAACAAGCTATAAATATCTTGGCCTCCGCTAAATGCCCCTGCTAATGCTTCTAGTCCTGAAGGTTGATAATACGAATAGCTTTGCGTTTCAAGAGGAAGTCCTTGTAGAAGAGACTGCATATACTGTACTTTTTTGAAAGGGTCGTCTCGCTCTTCTTTAAATTGAGCATAATCCGCTCCGATCCCTTCACTGGTAATACCTCTTTGTTCCGCTCCTGCGCCCAATTGTGCGTCAAGTGCTTGTAGCCCGTAGGTTCTATCTTTATTAAACATGTTTTGAGCATCTGCATACGCTTGCTCGTAACCCCGTCCAGTAATCTGAGATAAATTTTGTAACGCACCACTTCTCAATTCACCTTCAGCTACACCTTGTCTACTGCCTCCATAAGCCCCGGCTTGGGAGTATTGACTCTGTAAGTCACGTTGGGCTTTTTGGTAATCTCTTTGCGCTTGAGCATACTGCGGTGCAAGCGCCCCTTCTAAATAAGGATTCATGTACTGCTGTACCATATTATCCGAAGCAGAGGTGTAGTCGGGTGTTTCTCCCGCAGCAAGTTGTTCGGCAGTAAGGGGTGTATACCCTGCGCCAGTAAAAGATCCTGTGGAAGCTTGAGGTAGTTGAAGTGCGCCTAAACCTTGAAACGCCGTTGATTGTAAATCAGAAGCCCCTGCGGTTAATGGACCCGTAAACGCTTGATAAGGCGTTTCAGCAAGGGCTTGACCCCTACCTAGCATTTCGGTGACATAAGGACCAGCCCAACTGGACAAAGAAGATTCTTCTGCCCTTGCTTGCCCTAAATCAGGATTTAAACCAGCGTTAGCAGTTGCCGCAGCCGCAGCAGCGGCTTGTTGAGGTGTGGTCATAGTTCTTCCTTACGCTAAATAGCTGTTAGGGTTTATTTCTTTACCCTGTTTAGGATTACCAGTACGGTCTTTACGTACTCGATCCATCATACTGTATAAGTTCTGCGCTCCTGCATCGGAATTACCATTACCCAGATGACTTACTACATCCGCAGGAATAACAAATTCACCGTCGCTTAAAGCAGCGGGTTGAGCGTTACCTATCATAGCAGGGACATCATCGGCCATACCATCTGTAGGGCCACCTAAGTAATAACCGTTATGAGGTAGAGAGGCTAAACCTCCCGCTGCTTTTTTTACAGGAGTTTGACTATTGCGTAGTTTTTGTACCTCAACAAACTTTTCAAAACTGTTTTGTGGGATACCATTGACGGCTGCCCCAAAGCTTTTTAGCTCTTCAATTTGCCTAACAGCTTGTTCTTTTTGTTGGTCACTCCCCGCTGCCATAGTGTTTTCGAGTTTTACTATCTTATCCACTATATCTAAAGATTCTCCAAAACCTGCATTTACCCCATAAGGGTATTCATAAGTCATCATTTCAGCATTGTCTTGAAAACGAGGTACACCAAAAGTGTTACCTTTGTCTGGAGTGCCGTAGCTTCTTACTAGCTCTGCTACTTGTGCGGTAACTTCTTCGGGTAAACCTTCGGGTTGTGGGTTTGGAAACAGTCCCATAGACGCGTCAAAAGGGTTAGGTCTACCTGTCATTTTTGATGTGCTTCCCCCCGCTGCAAACCCCGCACCGCTAAAAGGATTGTTTAAATTCTGTGTAGCTAATCGCCATTTTTGGGCATCACCTATAGCTTGTTGAGCCGGCACTGATTCCCCCTCTGGTACAAAAACAGTATCTGAGAAGTACCGCCGCCCACCACTTCCGGGCCGTCTATCAGGATCAAAGGCATCCCCCGTCATCGGTACAGCTTGGCGTTCAGCAGTGTATTTTGGAATACCGCCTTGATATCCGGTAATGTTATTTTCTTCAGCCCCTAACCCAAAAATGTTAGATAACGTCTCAGAGTTACCTGCTCGACTAGCAGCAAAAGCCGTTAAAGCAGGAATAAGAGCTGAGTAATCCACACCACCATCATCAGTGGTAAAATAATCAACTACGTTAGAACCTATATTTGTACCGAAATCTAATATTCCAGTACCTAAATTTCTTAACCAATCCACTTTAACGCCTCCCTATGATGCGTTCTATTTCGCTAATAAGGTCGTAATCAATCTTACCACCTTTTGCTGCGGTTATTGTGGGGGCAAATATACTTTCTCCCCCTATATCATACAGATAATCTATTAAAGCTAAATCTCCTGATTCTACGTCAACAAATGTCCCTGTCCTTCCAGAAGGAGCTATTCCAGCAACAAGTTGTTCTATAGGGCTAATTTCCCCACTACCCGGCCCTTCACCCGGCCCTTCACCCGGACCTTCACCCGGACCTGTACCCGGACCTGTACCCGGACCATCACCCGGACCTGTACCCGGACCAGTAGGGCCAGTAGGACCAGTAGGAGGGCCAGTAGGAGGGCCAGCAGGAGGGCCAGCAGGAGGGCCAGTAGGAGGGGCAGTAGGGGCAATAGGGCCAGTAGGGGCAGTAGGAGGACCACCACCGGGAGGACCACCACCACCGGGAGGACCACCACCAGCAGGATCAACACCATCACCGGGAAGAACACCACCACCGGGAGGGCCACCACCAGCAGCAGGAGCAGTAGCGTTACCTGTACCCATTACGGGTGTACCGGATGGTAAATCAAATGCACCTAACGAACCTATAATATTAATTAAAGTAGGTATTCCTGTTATAGGGTCAGCAGATCCAACTTTAGCAACTTTGTTTCCACTTGCATCAACTACATGCTCTGCAACAACTGTATCCCCTACCATCTCAGGCCGTACGGAGTATGTGCCTCCGTCTACTATGTTTACATCACTTACATCCCCTGCTGGAAACTTGGTTCCATCAGTAGTGGAAACGAAAACATTTTCGGTGGCATCATAAACAAAGACTTCATTAGCGTCAGAAGATGTCCCTCCAGCAGGAGCAGCAGGAGGAGCACTAGTAGGAGCACTAGTAGATGTATCAGTCGGTGTATCAGTCGATGCACTAGTAGGATCACTAGTAGGAGCACTAGTAGGAGCACTAGTAGAGGCACTAGAACTACCTCCTCCCCCTTCAAGTTCGTTTGGAGGAATAATTTCGTCAACAACATTAATTCGATCTACGAATTTTCCTAGGGCATCTCCTTCTAAGCTATATGGGTTAATAGTACTTTGTTCTGCCCCAATACCTGCTTCAGTAAGAATATCGTATATTTCTTTTTGTACCGCTAACTCTTGCTCTTTTGTGGGAACGGCAGTACCTCCCATAATTCTTTCTCGTACAGCTATAGCTTCGACAGCAATTTCATTAACTTTATCTTGGGTAATGTCCGTACGGTCCATAGCTTGATTAACAAATGGATAGTCATCTTCTAAAAGAGTTCCTTTTTGTTTTAGTGCATTTGCATCTTCTTGTTGTTTCCCTATATCTTGTAGGTAATCTATTACGTCTGCATTACCTGATAGCTTATCTACAAGTCCTTCTTTGGTGTCTCCAAAAAATTCTAAGTCGGAATCTGGAAGTGCAAGAACAGTCTCAACCGCGTCGAGAATAGTAGCTTCAACACCTTCTCCTTGACCTGAATAATCATAATTGCCAGTTGCAGCTTTTTGCGCTAGGTCTAAAGCCATATCTACTTGATTAGAAGCGTCGTTTAACTCCCTTTCTTCCGGGGTCATTGGCGTTTTTGTCATAGCATCACTGCCACCAAAAAGCCCCATCATATTAGCAATGGAGAGAAAAGGACCAAGACCGGGAGCAAAACCAAGTAAGCTGGAAATACCAGAAGCAGCTTTATCTCTAACTATGGATTCTCCCATATTTTGCAAAGAAGTTAGGCCCGCCGCGTTAGTAGCCCCACCACGGGTTGGGTCTCTGCCCAATATCTCTGCTATGTAATCACTCATATTAATGCCATGCCTACCCGTCTATCAACACGCCTTGGAAGGAGGCGCTTATCTGGTTGTTGTTACTGGATGCTAAAGCACGGCATTCAATATCCGTTTTAGCTGGTATGGCTAAAGGATA
>Ga0209535_1002404_pt1 | contig 12223 bp, 4 predicted proteins | sample LinPmetageLP28_FD_184041 | JGI IMG/M metagenome (GOLD analysis project Ga0209535, IMG submission 184041) | Marine viral communities from the Pacific Ocean - LP-28 (SPAdes) (version 2) | ecosystem: Environmental > Aquatic > Marine > Oceanic | place: Pacific Ocean | collected 2009-08-22
CTTGATCAAATGGCTCCCCCCTACCTCTGGCTCTGATGTGCTTACCTATGCCGATAACTGCCTTCGGAGCATCAAACAATATTTCTTTTGTTAATCCCTTGCCGTCATACTGACCAATGTTTACCAAAGCTGTTTCCAAGTCTCTGGCAAAGTTTGTTACCATAAACTCAGGATTATAAGTTGTATTGATAGATGAGAGATATCTATTTAACTTGGTCATGTATCTGACAACAGCACCGCCTCTGTTGATGCCATCACCATATGCACCCTTCATTGCTCTAGCTATTCTGTCGTCAAATATTAAAATATTAACAGGGTCTTCTTGACCATTAACCTTAACCCCAAGAACATTATCCCTTATTTGATCTGTAACATCTGTAACAACTTCTGCTATATCTTTTGTATCAACTTTATCGTCCTGAACCATTTTAAGAAATGTTTGACCCACCTTATTGCGCTCACCATCCACTATCGATGTCTGGTTTTGCATCATAACGGTGCCAATTATGTCTTCTGCATAAGACGTTCCTCTGCCAGCTACTATTCGAGGATCTTGCCTTCTCTTGCCGCCATAAAGATCACGTTGTTTTCTTTGATATGTTCTCGCAAGTCCAGCTCCATCTTCAGCCATTTCTGATTCCGGATCTAAATTGCCACGCAAAGGAACATAATTTTCAAACTGATATTCCTCAGCCATCAATCCACCATCTCTTCTGACGGCGTTTGTGTTGGCAACTATCTGCTTAACATAGTCTCTAACAGCATTTAGAAGTTGCTTGTTTTGCAAGTCCAGAGAATCAACCCAGTTTATAATCGCGTCAGCCTCTGTCTCAGACATTCCTGAGCCAAGGCCACGGCTATGTTTATCTTGGACGTATTGATTTCTTTCTTTTGCGTGAAGCGCATACATATAAGCATCCGCTATAGCCATTCTTTCGCCGTTCACTTTAACAGCGTCAGCCAAGAAGTAAGACCTTGGGGTGTTTCCACCTGTGAGTTCATTTATTTTTTCTTCACTAACATCTATCTCAGCTATGGTGTCCCTCAATGGCTCATATAGGTTCTGTGTGTTTTGCTCTAGCTGAAATCCTATAAGGCCATGAGACCTTTCTTCCCTCATATAAGGGTCTAGGCCTTCAGTCACAGTGAACCCATCTGCCTTCAGCTCATCTACCATTTTCCCAACAGGCAGCATTGCATCTTGGAACTTTGTTATAAAGCGCTCAGTTCTTGCTAATCTTGCTTCTGCGTTATCGTTTGAGTCCCAAAACTTTCTAGCAACTGGCGCTAATATTTTAGACACATTATTGTAAGTTAATCTTTGATATGCCTCCTCGTTTTCATCGACAAGAGCGGTTATTGGCTTTATTGATGGCGGGTTGAAGTTGACAGGAACTCTAACAACAGACCTGCTTCGCTTTATCTCTGACTTCTGTTTTGCCGTCAGAAGAGGGTACGCAGTCGTTATTGAATAAACTGGTATGTCACGGGTGAATCCAAACTCTTCTTTGACGGCTGAATCAGAAACTAATCCATAGTTTAGAACCACCTTAAACGGTGGAGAGCTATGTGATGGATTTAGCCAAATAAGGTTCATGTCTTTTTTACTAATTGAGCGGAAAGATCCATCAACAGATCTAACCCTGTCACCACCAACGGTTCCAGCTTCCGATATTACATTCTGTCCATCTTGGAATCCCTGCTTATGCCAAGCAAAAAATGTTTGCTGTATTGCTGATTCGATGTTTTGGAACTTGGAGTTCTCTATTAACTCCTGCTCATGCCCGCGAGACAGGATATGACTAATACCACTGCCGCCGTTTGTCTCGTTGTTGTGTTCCCCAGCAAAAAGAATGACAGGCGTGTTGCCACTACCTTCTTTAATGATTCCAAACAAGGACTCAAACCTTTGTAGGTTTTTGTCTGGGAATCTCACAGGAGCGGAGACAGTGGCAAATCTGTTTTGAACAGGTATGCCAGTGATTGATGCTTCAGCTTGTTGACCAAAGCCAAGTACCTCTGGCGGTGGTGTAACTCTTCTTCTGCTGTACTTGGGAAGAGTCCCGATTACTTCGCCAACCTTACCAATCTGCTCTGTTTCTAGCTCTGTCAGATTTCCTATATTAGGCTCTACTGTGCGATTTGTATTTGTTCCGGCAGCTCTGCTTCCATCTCCGCCGTAATCTCTGGGACTTCCTCTGGATACGATAGCGCCAGATAGTTCTCCCTCGTCAATGGCAAGCTCAGGGCTTCTAAGGCTTCCACTATCGGATCCTTCCCAGCTTGGTGGACGAAATCTTCCTTGGTCACCTGCTTCATTCATAATCTCCTGTCTGACTTGATCTAATGATATCAAGCCTTTTCTATAGTTATCCCATATGTCATTTATTTTTTGAACACTATTTGCGTTTCCTTTAAAAGACGGCAGGAACAGACCCCTTACCGCCTCCCAAGTTATTGACTGCATTTCTCTGGGAAGGACACCCTTTCTTTGCGCCGCTCTTCTATGCGCCTCTACATATATAACGTATGTGCCTTTTAACCCACTTACAGAAGAGTTCGCAGTTGCGCCAAACCAGTCTGATAGCTTTGCTTGTTTAGCTTTGGTTGGAGATGTTCCAAAGTTGTGATTAACTTCTGTTGATGCCCCGCTTAGTGGCTTTAAGTGCGCGGCAGCCACAGCGTGCGTGTCTGATGTAACATCACCCTCTAAAGATTCAGGGGCAATGATGTTGTTGTAAAAATTTCTAACCTTATGACGATCACCCATTTCCAAAACAATGGTGTCAGGCTCTGAGATAGCAACAACTGCCTTTGTTATTTCTACATTAGAACCCCAGCCTGTTTTTTGCTTTTGTCCATTTTTTGTTTTGGCAAAGCCAAGATCTTGACCATCTGGTGAAACAATTTGATGCCCTCTGTCATTGTATGTTTCATCGTAAATACGAATAAACATAGCCTCTAAAAGAGGGGCATCTTTATATTCAGACAAAGGCATGTTTCTGCCTTTCTGGAATATAATATTAAGCATTGGCTGATATTGGTCTTTTCCAAATATTCTTTGCGATGTTGCAAGCATCTCTGGAGTTGGAACGGTATCCATTTTTGTCATTTTTATATCTATGGTTCGCTCTGCCAAAGATACATTTTGATACCAGTCCTTTTGTGGGCTTAGTGCCGCCATAACACCAGCAACTTGCCTCACCTCTAGGCCATATTTTTGGGCTATTTCGTTGGCTATTCTATTTGCCCCCATGTACCACAACTTAGACCGCTCTCTAGTTTGAGGGTCTACATTGTCATAAACAAACTCAAGATTGTCTGCGAGCCTGTCGGTTAATATTTCTATCAACTCTTCGTCTGTTGCGTTTTCAGCCTCTTCTTCAGTGATTATGTTGTAGTTTCTAATTAACTGAGCAGCTCTTGTTCTTAATTTATCATCAGCTAGTAAATCACCAAGCTCCATTCTTATGGCGTTTTCAACACCGTCCTCTGTGGCATTGACAGCAGTGGGCAGACGCTGACTAATCCTGTCAACTTCCCTGCTGTCCACGTTAGGCACATCTATCCTAAGTATTTTTCTGGACTGTTTTGGTGCTTCCGTGTCAGAAGTCTCTGGTTTTTTGTACTTCACAGATGTAGGCAAGTCACCAACTGGCTTTGGCGCTTCTTCTTCTGTCCAATACTCTAAATCACCATCAACATAAACTTTTGTTCCTAGATGTATAGCTGTTCCCTTAACGGACTTCACCGCTGTTTCGTTTTCATCAACAAACAGATGATGCCCCACAACACCCCTAGCCTTAGAACCCGGATTGAAAGAAAGAGTATGATAACCCTCCTGACCAGCCATCGCACTATTAACAATTCTTTCTACTTCTGCTCTTTCTATTGGTGCATAGGCACCGTAACCCCCAGCCATAGGAACCTTGTCTTGCTTCTTACCTGTTGTGGTTGTGCCGTTATATATATCAGCTCTCTTTTGAGGAGAAACTCTAAGCTCTGAGTCAGTTAAAGCCATAACGCTATCGTAACCTACGGCTGTTCCGTATGTTCTAGCTGGATGCATTGTTTGGGTTATTGATTTAGACCCATCAGGAAGTGTCACAAAGCCATTTAAGTTTGGTCTCACCGTAACCATAGTGCCAGCGGCAACTTCTCTATTCTTAAACAGTTTAGCTGTTATTTTCTTTTGATCAGTAGAGTTTGCCCCCTTCATATTTTGAAACTGCACACCTTTCAAGAAATCATCAGTTGGTATAACTGCTGATCTTGAATACTTTGCATCAGTATCCTGAAGTAAATCCGTTTCTTGAGTTAACTCTCTTTGTATGTTTCTTTGTCTTCTGCCAACCTGACCGGATGTTATGCCGCTAAACAGCTCGTCAACATTCTTAAATCCAGCCTCGTTGTATCCACCAAATATACGCTTGATGAATTGAACCATACGCCTGAACAAGCCCTTTGGTTTGCCAGCAACCTTGAGGCGACCATCGGTGTAGGCGCGGAACATCTCAGCTATAGCTTCTTCCTGCTGACCTTCTGGATCTAGGTCTGGATACATGAACTCTGCACGATCTAGGAACGTGTAATCTCTCTGTATATTTCTGCCGCCTGTTCGCTTTGTGTATTTTCTGGACTCTGCCGCCTTCACAAGAGACTGGTACTCAGCGTCAGTGAAAAGACCCAGAGCCTTCATTGAGTGAATGATCTCGTGGTTCAATACCCCTGCTAATCTTTGCTCTAACTCTGCGTCAGATAGGTTGGGGTCATATATTTCCATAGCAAGAGTGATTATGCGTCTGCCATCAACTCCTTTTGTCTCCTCACCCTCAACAAGAAATGGCATTTCCTTTCCAGTTTCAGGATCTATCTCCACACCAACATCAATAACATTTGTGGTTGTCAGATCAACGTCAGCCAGACCTATGCCAGCAAGGTACTTGCGTAAGGAGTTGGCTATGGTGTTTAGCCTTCTTCTGTGATTGTCAGTGGGTAATGCCTGATCCGCCTCAGACACTGCCGATCTGGCCTCACTTGCTCTTAGTTGAACCTGTGGCTTTGGTTTTGGCCCAACCGCTGCCTGAGCGTTTCTAAGGCCGTTTTGCTGAAGATCTACGCGACCATTTAGATCACTAACTCTTCTCTGTTGTGTCTCCAGCTCTAACTGCTCTTGTTGAGTCGCGGTAGATCGGCGGTTCATATCATCAAGAACACGTTGCTCCTGAGCCTGCTGCACCCTTAATTCTGCCAGAGTTGATTCAAACTCCTGAACTCTTTGCTCTGCTTCATTAGGCACAGCTTCTTCAAGTGTTTTTTCTGGCTGTATTGGCTCATAAACAACTTCGTCTTTTTTGTTTCTGCCAACAGGATTTAATTCACCTTGTCTTGCCAGCTTATCTATAAGAGACTGAGCTTCTACAGTGCCTATTTTTAATTCACGCTGTAGCTTTGGCCTGCTTATTGCTCCGTCTTTGTTTGTAACTCTGCCAGTCTCAACAGCCACCCTTGCCAGAGATAAGTTATCGGTAACTTTTTTCTCTGCGTCTGCTTCCTCTACTGTTTTTGACTGAACAATGTCAGGCTTTTCTCTTAACTCAAGATCTTTGAGTATTTTGTCTTTTTCGGGGCCGTCAGGAATAACAGCCTCAATCTCCCTCAATGACGTAGGCGCTGCTTGATCAATGTCAGAGCCTGACCTTAGACGGCTATTGCTTATTCTTTGTGCCAAGCCTGATGGAAGGCTAGATAAATCTATAGAAAGACCGCCAAGCTGACTTTGCCTTGCGGCTGCACCAAGTGCTTGCGTCTCATCACTACGATTTTGATTAGCATTCTGTTCTTTGACTTTGTTAAGGGCGTCTAAATAACCAACAGTGCTTTCCTGAACATCCTCTTCAGTCGCAGTTTCTTCTGGCGCACGTTGATCAGTGATCTGTAGTCTTGGTGCTGGGAGCAGTGGTGTGTCAACCCCTGCTGGCCCAGCCATAGATGCTTCTGCTCTTGCTACATTACCAACAACCTCAGCGCCCTCTTCCTGCTGATCACGCACAAGCTGCTTTCTTGCATCAACAACCTTTCTTACACGCCTGCCACCAATGGTCTCAAGAAGGAAATTAAAAGTTGCACCAGCGCCACCACCATAGATAGCGTCATCAGAGTATGCGCTTGCAGACAACTCAAGAGACGGATTGTACATATTCTTTTCTGTTAAGTCCTGAAGTATAGCGGCAACAACTTCCTGACCGCCCTCTTGCAATCCAGCAACGCCAGCACTCTTTAACCTTTGGCGTATGGTTTTTATGGCTGACTCTTTTGATTCCTTTGGAACTTTCTTTAACATGTTGCCAACGGCACCAAAGACCTTGCCAACAGGCAATGCCTCAGTAGCGCCGATTCCACCACCCATTATAATGGATAGCTCTCTGTTATCTACTTCGCCGCCCTCTTCAAGAACTCTTGCTATTCTATCAACCTGATTTTGTGCGCCGAGAGCAACACCCATAGTTCCAGCGGACACTGAGCCAGTCAGTCTTGTGGCCTTTACTCCGGCACCAGCAAGACTAGCAACCTTTGCGCCTCCAGCAAACGGAACCAAGAAAGAGGCCAAGGAGCCAGCGGCTTGACCAGACTTACTTGCCACATTGTCATCTAGCGGCCCAAGAACGTAGTCAATGCCGCTTCTAGCCGCATCGGTAATGCCTTGACCAAATGCCTCTATTTCCTCTTCACCTTGATCTCCGGGAATATAAGAAAGTCCAGCGGCAGTTAATGAGGCTATACCTCCGGGAATGTCTGCAAATCCTCTTGCAAAACCAGAAGTAAGACCCTTTCCAAAGTCTATAAGGTTGCCTGTTTCTGATGTCTCTGGGGCGGCAGTGGGCGCAACGCCAAAGCCCTCGACCTGATCTATATAAGATCTGATCTCAGCGTCTTCTGCCTGTGTTGGAGATGATCCAGCAACGCTTACGGAGTAAGTTTTCCCTGTCCGTGGGCTGGTGGCGTAAATAGTACCCATACCGCGCCCCTAAGATGCTGGTGAAGTTGTGTTAGCCCCAGTAGTAAACTCTGGAATGTTTATGAATCTTTGTAGATAAAGCCTTTCTTGAAGAAGCCTTTGTCTGTCTGGCTCTGATAAAGTCATGCCATCAGCACCACCTAAAGACCTTTCTATTTGGCCTAGTCTGGTAACGGCATTGCCAGCGTCCATTCCTGTTTTGTTTTTTGCAAGTTTAGCCCTTGCGTTTATAAGATCAACCACACCCTCTTGATACCTTGACTCTGCTTCTTTCATCGCGCTAAGACCAGATATACCAGCCTCACCCAATGCGCCTAGAAGGGTTGGGTTTGTGGATGACATGAGTGACAGCCCAGCTTGAGCCAGTGACAGCCACTTGTCCTGTTCGGCGCTTTTCTTCATGCGTTCTTGCATTGCTAATATTTCACCTTCAAGAGATGTGGCTGTGCCAGTTTCCGCGCCTGAATAAATAGGCACATTTTCAACTGGCTTCTTACTGTCATCAGTCTTTTCTTCAGTTTTAGTGTCTGATGTTGTTTTTTTCGTGTCAATTGTTCCCTCATCGGGGACTAAACTGCTTCTTTGAGATTCAGCCGCAGCAGCAGCACCGGCTGCCTGAGAAGACTGATTTTGAGCAGAAGTTACCAATTTACCAGCTTCCTTTCTTTTCTTTTCAACTTGTTTTTCCAAAGTATCTCTAACTGCTGGAGGAGATTTTTTAGCAATACTTTCAAGATTGTCTGCCTCATCTAAAAGGTCTTGTGCTTTTTTGTTATTTTTTGCAGCTTCATTCTCTAAAACCGGAATGCTCATGTCCTTGGATTGAGCTTGAATAATAGCTGTTTTATCAGAAGCAGCCTGTGCATCGTCAATTCTGTCTCCGACCTCTAAGGCTGACGCCCCTTGTTTCGCTGACGTACCAATTTGATTGGTAGCAGTCTGTGCATTCTTTGCAGCAGCCCTTGAAAGGTCATCAATATCTTGGACAACAACACCGCTGCCACCAAGATTAGGGACAGTGCCTTTAAACTCTCCAAGGCCAGATTTTCGCTTTGCCTCCAGCACTCTTGCCTTGATCTCATCATCGCTTGGCCTGTTATCTTCCTCAACCATTGTTAGGTTGTTATTCACGGTAGATGCTTCGGCACTGCTTATAGGATTTACAGCAGATAAAAGTTTTGACGCCATGCTTTCAGGCTTTGCTTCTTCATAGCCACTCATGTTTGAGCGAACACCGCCTACATAATCAGTGTCTAGAGCATCTCCAGAAAACCCTTTTGTGCCTACAATTCCCTGATTATAGGCTAACGTGGCAAGATCTCGGTCTCCTAAAATTCTTTCAGCATTATCTAAATAATCAAGAACAAAAGGCTCAACTTTTTCACCGCTCATAAGAGCTTCATCAACCATTGCTTTGTTAGCTTCGTAGGCAGCAGCGGCACTTGGGTAGTCTCCTTTAGCAATAGCCACTTCCAGATCTGGAAAAAGGGACTTTATCTTATTACCCGGCATTATTGCGGTTGTTGGAAGAACTTGATATGGGCCAATCTCACCAGCCGAGCCAAACAGATTTTTGCCATATCCTGATTCCTGACCGTAAAGTCCGTACAGTTCAGAGCTAGATGGGAAATAAGCGCCACTCTGGGCTTCAATCACCCCACCCTCAGCAAAGCCAAGAGCGCCCTTTATAGAATCGAGAACATTGCTTTTGCCGCCAAAGCCAATCTTCTCAGCCAGACTTCCAAGTCCCCCGCTCTCTTGTTTTGTGCCTAAGAAGGTGTTTCCTTTAAACAGCCCTATCTTACCGTTCTTCATGCGGCGTTCTTCAATTTTTGTCTTTGTGGAGCCACCAGAAGCCATAGCCATAACGCCCTGATCAGGCATGGGCGTTGATTGTGGCATTTGAGTTTTCATTGGCTGAGACATTACAGAGCCTATGCCGCCCTGTGCCATTGCAGCTTTAGGAGCCATAGCTTCAGACATTCCCATGATACCCTGTGCAGGAACTCCAGCAGAGGCCACAGCCTCTTGAGCAACTGTAGGTTCGTTTGCTGCTTTCTGCATGTTCATTTGATCACGCATACGCTTACGGCGAGTTATCTCGCTAAGAACCAGAAACTGAGGCGCATTGCCAGAAGGCATTTGCATCTCATTAATAAGTTGCTTTTCAGAAAAGTTCTTAAGGTTGTCTTGAACGTCTAAGATATTCATTAGCCCATAAGCCCCTTATAAAGACTTAGACCAGCTATGCCAGTTCCAAGTGCCTGTTGTATTGGGTTGTAAGACTGAAATTTTTGTGACTCTGTGGATGGAGCAACAGGAACCCCCCTTAGAACAGAGGACATGAATTGTATTTGCTCTCTTGGGTAGTCTCTCTGACGAACAAAATCTTCGTAAGCCGTATCAAGACCAGCCTGCTCCCTAGCCATTTGAGACTTACCTATACCCTCAAGTAATTGAGCAGCCTCGACATCGCCAGCTCTAGCAGCCTTACCAAGCTCTGCAAGCTGCGCGGCTTGTTGACCGCCAAGCTCTGCCGCACCAAGACCAAGTTTTTCTGCTGCCATTCTTTCGCCAGCTTGAGCTTGCTCAACTGACATTCTTGCAGCCCTGTCTTTTTCATATAAACCTGCGGCTTGTTCAAATGCCTGTTGTTGACCAGATGCTTGAATTTGACCAAGTTGCCTTGTAAGCGCTTCTTGCGCCAATGCGTCTTGCACTCCTTGGCGCGAACCACCAAACGCTCCCGCCTGAACTGCGGTTGCATCTCTTGATGCTTGTTGTCTTTGGTCGTCAAGTATTGCCTGTTGTTTTTGGACATCTATCACATTCTGCATGTAAGGGGACATATACTTCTGAGCGGCTGCTGAATCAAATTCTCCAGCAGGGCCAAACTGCGTCCCTTGAAACTGTTGACCTTGTTGCGCTCTTGCAATGTTTGCTGCTGTTGCCGCTTGAGCCGCTGGAAGACCTTGTATTCCTTGACCTGCTGCGGTTCTTACCATTGACTCAGAGGCAGTTACATCCTGACCCGGAGCAGCTATTCTTTGTCCAGTATATGGAGAATATGCAGCTTTGGATTCAGATTCACTCCTAGCCAATAGACGTTGAAAATCACCCTTCACATAGTCGGGAAGATTTGTCTGCGTGACCGTTTGTGATGCTGGCTGTGCTGGTGATCCGCCGCCCTTACCCATTATCTAACTCCATTCTATAAGCAATATATTCTGGGTTCCACCCATATTTACCCAACCAACGCCCCCAAGCCTTGCGACCATAACCCTCTAAATGAGTGCATTTATTATCTTTAGCGAAGCTCTCCATAGTTTCTTGAGCCATAGGAAGCCACTCTTTCATTTTTGATCCACCCAACCAATCCATAGCTAAAGCTTTTCTGCCGGGATATTCTATTACTCTTGTGGTTATGGCTGCTATCACCTTTTCTTCTTCCATAATAACCCAAAGAGAGTACAGCCCTGTTTGGATTCCGTGGTAAAGATCATCTATGTGAAATTTACCGTTTGATGTTTCTACTGAATCTTGCATCACCCTGTTAACATCGGCCCAAACCACGTTAACAGCCTCCTTGGGAACTGCTGATATCATCATACTGGCATCATTTCTCCTTGTGGAACTTGGCTAGGCTGCTCTTCTTTGCCTGTTCTTAGTTTTCTTACCCTGTCCATCATTTCATAAAGAGCATCAGAGCCAGCATCAGATGATCCATTGCCTAGACCGCTAACAACGTCAGCAGGGACAATAAACTCACCATCAGAGAGAACAACATCTTGATCGCCCTCTAAGGTGGCTGGAATCATGTCATCCATGCCATCTCCAACACCATTTAGCATACCTTCTTCTGTCATTGCGTTAGCTTGGAACTCTCCACGCTGTACACGGTCTACAAGGTCTCTCAAAGCCTCTTCACCATATCTTGCGACAAACGCACCAAGGGCAATCTCAGGAGACGGTGAATTGCCCTCAATAGCGTTTACAGCACTACTGATAAGCTCTTTGTCGTTTCCCCCCACCATTTCTCCACCCTCTGCATAGTTGAGAGAGGCTAGGCCACCAGCTCTTAGATTATAAACATTACTGGCTGTACTGGGGTCAAAGTATGAAAACTCTTTATCAATTCCCGGTCTGTAATCTTCGCCGGGAGTCATGGCTTTATAAATGGCGGCATCAGACTCTGGCCTTATTTCGCCTTCTGGTAACGCTTCCAATCCTTGAGGGGCGAATAAATTACCACTTGTAAGAGCGGTTGTTCCCAACGCACCACCAACATAAGGCATAGCATCACCAGTGAAAGCTCCAGTGTAGCTTCCGGGGGTGGTCATTGACGCCGTTGGATCAGCTTTTAACCCTTGAAAAAATGATGGGCCTGCGGTAGCCGCCTGTTGTGCAGAAGCGGCCTGAGAGGCAAGTTGATTCGCTTGAGACGCTGCCTGTAAATTAGATAGGTTTCCAGCACCTCCGGCAGCAGCCTGTAAATCAGCAGGATTTAGTGCCGCTTGTGATGCTTGTGTGGCGGCTGAGTCTAGGCCCGCCTGAGCAGCTTGTGTGCCAGTTTGCCCGCCCATCAAAGAACCAAGAGCCTTACCACCCATGTAGGACATAAGACCTGTTTGGATACCCTTACCTAGGTCTCCTGTTTGCAAGTAAGAACCAAGACCAGAGCCAATTGCGCCAGCACCAAGAGCGCCAAGCCCCCCAAGCATACCAGCGCCACCTAGGGCAGAGCCTCCTAATCCTAACAATAGTGGTAACATATTCTACTCCTTACAGGGCTGCATACTCTGTTTTTGCGTCAAACGATGGACAGGCTTTTTCAGAGAAATCACGATGCCCATAAATTACAGCTTCGTCATGCCTGTCAAGAATTTCTGATAACAATTTTGCTAGGGCTTCTTTCTGGGTTTCCGTGCGTGTGTCTTTAGGATCTCCGTTAGAGTCAGCACCACCAACATAGCACACCCCGATGCTAGTAGAGTTATGCCCCCTACAATGAGCGCCATTGATCTCTTCAGGACGGCCAGCATGAACCGAGCCATCCAACTCAACCACCCAATGATAACCGATATCACTCCAGCCGCGCTCTTCAGTGTGCCACCTCTTGATCTCAGCCGTCTTTACATCGCGTCCCTCTGGGGTATCCGCGCAATGAACGATAACTTTAGTAATCTCCCGCATTTTACTCACCGT
>Ga0209535_1002405_pt1 | contig 12217 bp, 16 predicted proteins | sample LinPmetageLP28_FD_184041 | JGI IMG/M metagenome (GOLD analysis project Ga0209535, IMG submission 184041) | Marine viral communities from the Pacific Ocean - LP-28 (SPAdes) (version 2) | ecosystem: Environmental > Aquatic > Marine > Oceanic | place: Pacific Ocean | collected 2009-08-22
AAAACGTAGTAGAATAAATCAGAAGAATAAGTTGGGTCAACCTTCGGGTAAGCCTAGAAGAGTAGCATCACTAAAGAGAAGGAAAAAATAATGGAAACGGATTTTTCAAAAAAATTAAAGAAAAAAAGAACAGATAAGTCAGATTTTTCAACAGACAAAAAAAAGAAAGACAAATCAGATTTTGCGGGTAAGAATAAAATAAAAACAAACACTTCAAAGATGAAAAACATTTTTTCTAGTGATGCGGGAGTGAAACCAAGAGCTTCTAGTGGAAAGACCACTTTCTTTGCGGACACTAATATTGCAAAAATATCTAGTAAAGCAAAAGATAAATCAGATTTTGCTGGGTCTAATAAGACTAAGACTAAGACTAAAGCTAAAACAAGTACAAACAAGCCTAGAATTGTTTCTGCAAAAGAATTAAAAGCATCTGGTTTGTCTTTACGAGACTTCTTAAATAAAGAAAGAGGCTTAACAAGAAGAGACGGAAAGAAAGTTGTAAAGAAAGTTGTAAAAAAATCTTCTGCTCCTAAAGCTCCACCACCAGCACCAAACAGAGGTAAAAATAAAATAGTGTCTTCATTAAAAATATCTAGGTCAGGTATCGATGGACCTAGTTCTTCTGTTAATAAGAAAAAAGCAAAGACTGGTTTTGGTTCTAAAGCTATGACTACAAAAGTTCCAAAAAAGACAAGACAAGGTATAACTAGGACACCTTTTCAAGCCAAGGGAAAAAGAAAATCTATGATGGGATCTACATAATAAATGGCAACATCAAATTCAAGAGATTTCGACTTAGATGTCGGTGAAATAATAGAAGAGGCTTATGAGCGTTGTGGTTTAGAATTAAGAACTGGCTACGATGCAAAGACTGCTAGACGTTCTTTGAATCTTATGTTTGCTGATTGGGCAAACAGAGGTTTGAATATGTGGACAGTTACACAAGCTACTACATCTATTACTTCGGGAACGGCAACTTATTCTTTCGATGCTACTTATGTCGATCTCTTGGAAGTTGTTTTAAGAAATAGTAGTGGTACAGACTTCACATTAAGTCAAATGAGTAGAAGTGAGTATTTAACTATTCCTAACAAAGCTAGTACTGGTCAACCAAGTCAATACTTTTTTGATAGGCAAACTATTCCTACAATAACTTTATGGTCTACTCCAGATGCTTCTTACACATTAGTTTATTATTTTGTAAGCCGTATTCAAGATGCAGACAGTTTAGTTAATAATGCAGACACACCATTTAGATTCCTTCCTTGTATGGTAGCAGGTCTTGCATACTATTTATCTATGAAGAGAGCACCAGAAAGAGTTCAACTATTAAAATCTGTCTATGAAGAAGAATTTCAAAGAGCAGCCGCCGAGGATGCTAATAGTACTCCTTTAAAATTAACACCTAGCATGTCCTACTATAGTTATTGATATGGCAAGATACGCAACAGGAAAAAAAGCATGGGGTTTTTCAGATCGTTCTGGGTTTCGTTATCGCTTGCGAGAAATGAAAACCGAATGGAATGGTTTGAAAGTAGGTCCCGATGAGTATGAAGAAAAACATCCTCAATTAAAACCTAATCAGCCAGGCCCCGATCCGACAGCCTTGTACCAACCACGACCACATCAAGATAAAGAATTAAGAATTTTTGCAGTTTACACAAGCACGGGTAACGGGATCATAGGAAAAAAGTTGACAAGTTATGAGGCTACGGCTAATGTTGGAACAGTTACAGTGAGTACATCATGAGTTTTACATTAACAACATTAAAGCAATCCATTCAAGATTGGACACAAAATAGTGAGACAACTTTTGTGAATGAATTAGATTTCATTATAAAAAACGCAGAAGAAAGAATCTTTAAAACTGTTGATTTAGACTATTTTAGAAAAAATGTAACTGGTTCAATGAGTAGTGGTAATCAGTTTCTACAAAAGCCTTCAGATTATTTAGCCTCATTTTCCTTATCGTTTGTAAATGCAAGTAGTGAAAATGTATTTCTTTTACAAAAAGACGTAAATTTTATACAAGAATATAATCCTAATCCATCAACTACTGGATCACCTAAATATTATGCTTCTTATGATATAGACAATTATATTGTAGCTCCTACTCCAGATTCAAATTACACCGTAGAGCTACACTACTTTTACAGACCTGCATCAATAACAACTGATGACAGTGGAACAACATGGATAAGTGAAAATGCTTCAGATGCTCTTTTATATGCTTGTCTAGTTGAAGCTTACACCTTTATGAAAGGTGAGGCAGATATGCTACAATTGTATACACAAAGATACGGAGAAGCCATAACCAGACTTAAAGTTTATGGTGAAGGTCAAGAAAATAGCGATGCTTACAGAGATGGATTACCTAGAGTCAAACGACAGTAAGGTAGCCGTGTGAAAGATAAAAGTGTAGCAATTGTTGGGCTAGGTAATAGCTTTTCAGAATATATATTAGCAAAAATTAGAAGTGAACATTTTGATGAGGTCTGGGCAATAAATTCTATGTCTGGTGTTATTTATCATGACAAAGTATTTATGATGGATCCACCTTCTCGTTTCTTGGATCAAAAGTTTGCAGGTAAGCAAACAGATATTATGAAACAAAGATTAGAAGCTAAATTAAATATACCTATATTTTCATGTGTCTTAGACGAGAGATGCCCCGATGTTGTTGAATATCCATTGCAAGAAGTTCTTGAAAAAACTAAATATGCATACTTAAATAATACTGTTGCTTATAGTATTGCTTATGCTGTAGCACAAGAGGTATCCGATATTCATTTATATGGTATCGATTTTACTCATAAAAATGTAGCTTTCGCTGAAGCGGGTAGGGGTTGTTGTGAGTTTTGGTTAGCCATAGCTACTGCAAAAGGAATAAAAATTCATATAGCACATAATTCTTCTTTATTGGATACCAATGTTCCAGATGATCAAAAATTATACGGCTATCACAGATTAGACGATCCTATTGTTTCAACAGTAACTCAAGGTAGCATGTTGATTACACGAAAGTCTAAGCTAGAACCACCAGACCCGATAGAGGAACAACCTAACATCGTAGGTAGAGAAGATATTCCAGGAATAACATATGAGGAGTAAAAATGTTTGAATTAGGTGTAAGCAGTATAGGAAGTGTTAACGTAATGACTTCTGACAAAGGAGGTCTATCAAATGAACAAGTTGCTGATTTAGCCGTAGAGAAGATAGTTAGTATATCTGACGAGGCTCCAGCTCATATTAGGCAACAAGCTAATCAATTTAGAGAACACCTAAAGCGTGTACTGTATCACTACCTGCTCTTGGCAAGAAAAGAAGAGCGTGGTACTATAATACAAGCTTTAAAATCAAGTGGTCATAAAGAAATGGCTGAATATATAAGGAGATTATAACATGGCTATAGCCCAAGCAATGTGTACATCATTTAAACAAGAATTGATGTTAGGAACACATAACTTTGCGACAAACGGAAATGCTTTTAAATTAGCACTTTACGCAGAAGGTGGAGGTGGTAAGTCTTCTACTACTGCAACACTAGGAGCTGCGACAACTGCTTTTACAACAACTGGTGAAGTTGCAAATAGTGGAAGTTATGCTGCTGGTGGTGGAACTTTAACAAAAGTAGCCCCGGCTACTTCTGGCACAACTGCTTTTACAGATTTTTCTGATTTAAGTTTTACTACTGCAACAATTACAGCTATGGGTGCATTAATATATAATGACACAAATAGTGATAAAGCTGTATGTGTGCTAGATTTCTCATCTAATAAAACATCTACTTCTGGAACATTTACAATACAGTTTCCAACTGCCGATGCTTCAAACGCTATAATTCGTATAGCTTAAAGTAAACCGTTATGGCTAACGGTTGGGGTCAAGGTGCTTGGGACGCTGTAGGTTGGGGAGGTATTGGCAATCTCTCTTTTGCTATTACTGGCGTTGCAGGTACTGGTCAAGTTGGAAATGAAGGTGTTGGTGGTACTTCTCTTGTTGTTGAAACGGGTCTAGAAGCAACTGGTTCTGTAGGAACTGTTGTTGCAACTAGTGTATTCGTATTTGGTGCAAATGGAGTTGTTGCAACTAGTGCCGTTGGTAATGTGCTACCCAAAATACCAATTACTTTTTCTGTCACGGGTGTGTCTGGCACAACTCAATTTCTATCTGGTTGGGGTAGTGATGATTTTGGTAATCATATCTGGGGTGGTGGTGTTGCCGCTATTCCTGGACAAGATGTTGTTCCTTCTACAAATGTAGGGACAAGTGCCGTAGGCTCCGTAAGTTTAGTCGGATCTGCCGTATTTTCTGTCACGGGTGTTGCTGGGTCAAGTGCCGTAGGCAATGAGGTTGTCGATGCTCAAATGCGACATGTTGTCACTGGATTAGCAGGAACGGGAGCCGTTGGTAATACAGCAGAAACGGGAACAAGCAAGGTATTTCCTTCTACAAATGTAGGCACAAGTGCCACGGGCACTAGTATTATAATTACATCTACTGGTGCACCAACAACATTTGTTATTGGAACAACGGCATTAGGTAGTGAATCAGTAACAGCTGATTCAAATTTATCGGTTACATTAGCGGGAATGGAAATTGGTGCAGGAGACCTTGCAATCAGTGGTGGTTCTGTGTTATCTTTGACAGGACTTGAAGCTACAGGTGGCACTGGAGAAGAACAAGTTTATGGATTAATTACGCCAACACAATTGGCAAATTGGATTGAAAGGGCAGCATAATGGCAACATATGTGAATAACCTCAGATTAAAAGAAATCGCAACTGGCGATGAATCGGGAACATGGGGTGCTTCGACAAACACCAACCTAGAATTACTCGGTGAAGCTTTAGGTTTTGGAACAGAGGGTATAACGACAAATGCAGATACTCATGCAACCACAATAGCGGATGGTGCAGCAGATGCGGGAAGGGCCTTATACATAATATACACTGGGACATTGGATTCAGCTTGTACTATTACTATTGGTCCGAACACAATGAAGAGAGTCCATATAATTAAAAATGGAACAAGTGGATCGCAAAACATTCTTATCAGTCAAGGTTCTGGTGCAAATATTACAATTCCCGCAGGAGACACTAAGGTTGTTTCTTTAGATGGTGCGGGTTCTGGTGCAGCTGTTACAGATGTATTTGCTTCATTAAATGTTGTTGATTTAAAAGTACAAGACGATCTTACAGTTACAGACGATATGTCAGTAGGTGGTACAGCAACATTATCTGGATTAGCATACCCAACTTCTGATGGTAGTACGGGACAGTTTCTTAAAACAGATGGTAGTGCCTCATTAGGTTTTGCTACTGTTGATACAACAACAAAAGCAGATGACATTGCAACGGGAGATGCTGCCGTTAATATCACTACATCATCTGGTAACATTACAATAGATGCTGCAGCCGGTGATTCAGATATTATATTTAAAGGAACTGATGGTAGCACGGACATAACAATGTTAACACTAGATGGAAGTGCTGGTGGTGACGCAATTTTCAGAGTTGGTGCTACTTTTGGTGCTTCTGTGCTTCCTTCCACAGATGATTCTTTTGACTTAGGGTCTGCTTCTCTACAATGGCGAGACATATATACTGGTGATATAAACTTAAATAACACTAAAAGCAGAGACAACGAAGTAGATGGAACAAGAGGGTCTTGGACTATACAAGAGGGCGATGATAATTTATTTATATTAAACAGACTTAATGGCAAAAAATATAAATTTAAGCTAGAGGAGATGATATAATGGCTATGTTTGTAGGTGGAGTACAAGTAACGGGTACTCAAACTTTAGATGCAACAAAATTAACTGGAAATCTTCCAGCACTAAATGGATCAGCTGTAACTGCTTTAAATGGTAGTAATGTTGCCTCTGGGTCGGTTGCTGCCGCTCGAATTGCAGATTTGTCTGCAGCTAAGATAACAAGTGGTACTATGGACGGAGCAAGAATATCTGGTGGAACTTTAGGTGCTGCAAGTGGTGTTAACTTAACTGCTTTAAATGGTAGTAATGTTGCCTCTGGGTCGGTTGCTGCCGCTCGAATTGCAGATTTGTCTGCAGCTCAGATAACAAGTGGTACTATGGATGGAGCAAGAATATCTGGTGGAACTTTTGGTGCAACAAGTGCTGCTAATTTAACTTCTGTTCCATCGTCAGCTGCTATATTTTCTGCCTTTGATTCTCTTGGTGCAAGTGCATGTTTGGCTAAAACAAATGGAGGTGGTAATATGAACCCTAGTGCTACATTAGGTGGTAGTAACTTTGGACCAGCAACTATTCAAGGAGGTCGTTTTGGTAACTCTGTGGCAGGAACATGGAGAGTTATGGGTGGCGGGATAACTGATGCGAGTGTCGCAGATAGAACAACAGTAATGCATAGAATTTCTTAGGGAGAATAAAATGGCAATACAAACAAGAAATGGAGACACCTTGCTAGGTGCAAAAGAACCAGTCTGGGCAGATAAAGAAAAAACAGTAATAAATTTACAATGTAAATTTTCTCATTATGAGTCAATAGGTATTACTGAAAATGATGGTTATTGTGAATTTTCAGCTAGAGGTGATGATAAAGAACCTCATGGAGTAGAAATATTTAATGCTTGTAAAGCAGGAACATATGGAACTATTGGTGATTATGTAGCTCCTAAAGAAGAAGAAGCAAGTGAATAACAATGGAAGATTTCATTGGAAGATATGAATGCTCTTTAGAGTTATGTGATGAGATAATTCAATATTATAATGAAAATAAAGAACTGCATCAACAAGGTGTTGCTGGATATAATGTAGATAAACTCACAAAAGATTCAGTAGATTTATTAATAGAACAACCAAACATACCAATTATTTTTGAAAAATACCAATCACACTTATTTGATTGTTTACAAAATTATTCAGAAAAATATGATAGTCTTAAAACTATGTCTAGTTTTGGTTTAACAGAACAATATCAAATACAGAAGTACCCTATCGGTGGTGGATTTAAAGATTGGCATCAAGAAAGAGATGGTGGTTTTAATTATACAATTAAAAGAATTTTAGTATTTATGACATATTTAAATGATGTAGATGATGGTGGTACAATGTTCAAACATTTAAACTTAACAGAAAAGGCAGAAAAAGGTAAAACTTTAATATTCTCTGCTGATTGGTTTCATAATCATAAAGGTCAAATATCACAAACAAAAGAAAAAACAATAATTACTGGTTGGTATAGCCATATATGGTAAAGTGACAAGTATAGTTATAAAGGAAAAATTAGATGCCTTTAACAAGTTTAAAATTTAAACCTGGAATAAACAGAGAAATAACTTCTTACTCTAATGAAGGTGGCTATTTCGATTGTGAAAAGATAAGATTCTATACTCCTTTTCCAGAAAAAATAGGTGGTTGGGTTAAGCACTCGTCAAACACTTATGTTGGAGTTGCAAGAGCCTTACATAATTATGTGGCTTTAGACGGCTCTAATTATATGGGTATAGGTACACACTTAAAATATTATATCGAAGAAAGTGGTGTCTTTACAGACATAACACCTATTCGTAAAACTTCAACTAACAGTGTTACCTTTGCAGCTACAAATGGTTCTTCAAGTATTACAGTTACTGATAGTTCTCACGGTGCTATTCAAGGAGACTTTGTTACTCTTGCAGGTGCCGCTACTCTGGGTGGTGTAATCATAGCCAATGTTTTAAATCAAGAATATGTAATAGACTCTGTACCTACTGCTAATACTTTTTTAATTACTGCAAAAGACACAAGTGGTAATACTGTAACTGCAAATGGTTCAGATAGTGGAAACGGTGGTTCGGGAGGAGATGCCTCTTATCAAATCAACGTAGGTCTTAATACTACTGTTGGAGGCAATGGTTGGGGAGCAGGAGGTTTTTCTGGCGTTAACTCAGATCTTTCGACTTTTGGTTGGGGAGAAGCAGCAAATACGGGAACAACCGCAGAACTTCGTTTGTGGACTCATGATAATTTTGGTGAAGACTTACTGATAAATCCAAGAGATGGTGGGGTCTTCTATTGGGATAAATCAGACGGATTAACTGCAAGAGCAGTGGCACTTTCCTCTGAATCGGGAGCCTCTGACGTACCTACAATTGGCAGACAAATTATGGTCTCAGATATAGATAGACACATTATCGTCTTTGGAGCCAATACTTTAGGAACCACGGTCCAAGATCCATTGTTAATACGTTTTGGTTCTCAAGAATCTTTAGTTGATTTTACTCCTACTGCAACAAATACAGCAGGTGATTTAAGACTAAGTAGTGGTTCTGAATTTATACAAGCAGTAGAAACAAAACAACAAATACTAGTGTTTACAGACAGAAGTCTTTTTTCCATGAGATTTATAGGTCCTCCTTTTACTTTTGGTTTACAAGAATTATCAAAGAATATAACTATTATTAGTTCCAAATCTGCCGTAGCCGTTGATGAAAGTGTTCTATGGATGGGTAAAGAAAACTTTTATATTTTTAATGGTGGAAAAGCTCAACAGTTACCTTGTACTGTACGAGACAAAGTATTTTTAGATTTTAATTTTAGTCAAAGTGATAAAGTTTGTGCTGGGGTAAACTCACAATGGTCAGAAGTATGGTGGTTTTATCCTTCCGCTAGTTCTAGTGAAAATGATAAATATGTTATTTTTAATTACGCTAATCAAACATGGTACTACGGAACATTAAGTAGAACTGCTTGGCATGATAGAGGTGTAAGACAATATCCTATCGCAGCAGGCTCTCAATATTTATATGATCACGAAAATGGTAACGATGATGATGGCTCTGCTATGACTGCATCCGTTGAATCTAGTCAAATGGATATAGGTGATGGCTATCAATTTAATTTTATTCGTCAATTAATACCAGACATTACATTCGAAGGATCGACATCAGAAGAAAAACCTACTGTAACTTTTACATTACAAGCTAGGAATGGACCTGGAAGTGCCTATGCAACTAATTCTTCTGGAGCATCAACTAGAACAGCATCAACTCCAGTAGAACAGTTTACTGATATAGTAGATGTTAGACTTAGAGGTAGAGCTTTCAACATGAAGCTAGAGTCCACGAACCAAGGAGTGTCTTGGAAACTTGGAACTCCTCGCATTGATATACGACCAGATGGAAGACGATAATGTTTATTACTGCGATACCTCAATATATACAGAATATAACAAATGCAAAAGCTGACCTAACAGGTACTGGTGTAGTTGTTCTTTATACGGCTCCTAGTGATGCAGACTTCAATGCCTCTGTTATCACTTCTATTTTAGTTTCAGAAGATTCGGGTAATGCCGATACAATAACAGTAACACTTACAAATGGTAGTAGTGTTTTTAGCTTGTTTAAAGTTGCAGCAGTCGGTGCAAATGCTACAGTCGAGCTGTTAACACATAATCTTGTTTTACAAGGCACAGAAATATTAAAAGTTCAAGCGGCAACAGGAAATAGATTACATGTCGTAGCAAGCATACAAGAGTTTGCACAAAGCAGAAACACAACAGCTCTATAACTACGTTATAGGATTGAAAAATAAACGATTACTTGGTATTATAAACTATGGGTATATTTAAGAACATCACTAAGACTTTAAAAAAAGCCGCACCGATTATCGGAGCGGGGATTGGTATGTATTTTGGTGGACCGATGGGTGCATCAATTGGATCGGGGATCGGGTCTCTTGCAGCAGGTCAAGATACAGAACAAGCTTTATTAAATGCCGCACTTGCAGGTGGTACTGCATACATGAGTGGATATGGTAAAGGTTTTGAAAAATTACCTAGTGGAGGTATGAGTAGTATATCAGGTCCAGAAATGATGGTAAATCAAACAACCACAACTCCCATTTCAGCAATACAAGAAGCTGGTGGTAGTGGCGTTTTGAGTCAAATAGGTAATTTTGTTAAAGATAACAAAGCACTAACTGCCGGTATAGCGGGTTTAGGTTTGGCAGGTTTAGCTGGTGAAGAACAACAAAAAAGTATGGGTGCCGATATGCGTCCTTATGCTACTGGTAAATCAAGACTAGGGTATGGACGAATTGGTGATAAAATGTATAATTTAGATGATGAAGAAGAAAGACAACGATACTTTGAAGATAACAGAAAAAGACAAGGTGCAGAAGATTTAGCCGTAGGGGGCGAAGTTGAAGGACCTGGAACAGGAACTTCTGATTCTGTGCCTGCTAGATTATCAGACGGAGAGTTCGTATTAACTGCTAAAGCTATCCGTGGTGCAGGTGGTGGAGATAGAAATGTCGGTGCTGCAAGAATGTATGACATGATGTCACAATTAGAAGGAGCCGCATAATGGCAGACCCACAAGAAGTCAAACAAGAACAAATTGTAAGGTTAGCTCCTTTTCAAGAAGAATTTCTAGCAGATATATTTGCAAGTGGTAAAGCTTTAACAGAGCCAGGCTCTCAAATGCCTTATTCTGCTCAAGGATTAGCAGATCTTACGGACGCTCAAAAAGACGCCATATCGTCTGCAACACAAGGTGTTGGTTCATATGCTCCTTTTTTGCAAGCAGGTAGTCAAGCGATAGGTCAAGGCATCGGTGCAGTTGGTACTGGCTTAGAAACACTTGGTTCTGCCGTAGGTCAATTACCCGCAGCTCAACAAGGATATTTAAACCAACAACAAGCTATGTTAGAAGCACAAGCCTTGGGACAAACAGGTATTGGACAAGCTCAACAACAAACTGCACAAGCACAAAACATGACTGCGGGTGCAGATTTTAATTTCACACCTACTTCATATCAAGACTTTATGGATCCTTATACAGAATCCGTTATTGCAGCACAACAAGCAGATATAGCAAGACAAGGACAAATGCAACAAAATCAATTAGGTGCGAGTGCCGTGGGCTCTGGTGCATTTGGTGGTTCAAGACAAGGTATCGCACAAGGTGAAATAGCAAGAAATGTTATGGATCAACAAAATAAATATGGGTCGCAATTAAGGTCGCAAGGATTTCAACAAGCTCAAAATCTTGCACAACAAGCAGCATCAAGACAAGCTCAACAACAACTCGCACAAGCGGGTCAGTTTGGTCAACAAGCGGGTCAGTTTGGTCAACAAGCTGGACAAGCAGGAGCTTTAGGTTTTCAAGGTGCTCAAGGCTATGGACAAACTGCCGCAGGTCTTGGAAACTTAGCACAATTAACAGGGCAACTTGGTCAATCAACTGGAGCTTTAGGGCAAACCGTTGGACAACTTGGAACAGCAACAGCAGGTTTAGGACAACTAGGACAACAAATGGGTGTTCAAGATGTAAACTCATTATTAGGTGTAGGTGCACTACAACAAGGACAAGATCAAAAATCATTAGATGTGGCAAGAGCAAATTCACTTGCACAACAAGCATTGCCTTATCAACAAGTTGGTTTTATGTCTGACTTGTTTCGTGGTGTCCCAGCATTACAACAAACTTATTCTAAAACAACGAGTCCAGGTCCAAGTGCCACTTCTCAAATGTTGGGTTTAGGTATTGCAGGTCTTGGTGCGGCTGGAGCAGCAGGTGGTGTAGGTAATCTATTTAACATGGGTCTATCCCAAAGGAAATAATAAATGAATAATCCTTTAAACAGAAAAATGTTTCGTGAAGCGGGTATGTCTAAACAACCTATGGGTATTCTTGCATCGTCTCCAGAGTTGATGAATGCAGCTAAAGGGTATGAAAAAGGTGGTACTTATCAAGATAGGGTTATAAGAGAAGCCCAAAAATATGCACCAGAATTTTCTTTTGGAAATATACCACCAGCTGTTCCTAATATTCCTATCTTAAACAGTCCTAAAGTAAGAATAATAACTAGTCCTGGCGAAAACGATGGTTTAGGAGAGATTGGTACTTCTAAAATAGGAAATACATTAAAAGAAGAAAAAGATAAATTAGACCTAAAAAATCAAAATATTGAGCCTAACTTAGAAAATATTAATAAAACTAATAAAAATATTTTAGACAACAAAAATGAAAAAGAGTTTGATGTAAACAAGCTAATGCCTTTTGGTCAAAATCTTAATGTTAGAGGTAAGCAAGATTTATCGGCAGCAGAAGATCCAAATCTAGTCAGTGCAAGTGGAGATGTAACCACAGCTATGCAAAAAGTAGCTACTGCCACAACTAAAGATTTCAAAGACACTAATATTGCAGGAACAACATACAATAAAGCGATTAATGATTTAACTAGTCA
>Ga0209535_1002406_pt1 | contig 12216 bp, 8 predicted proteins | sample LinPmetageLP28_FD_184041 | JGI IMG/M metagenome (GOLD analysis project Ga0209535, IMG submission 184041) | Marine viral communities from the Pacific Ocean - LP-28 (SPAdes) (version 2) | ecosystem: Environmental > Aquatic > Marine > Oceanic | place: Pacific Ocean | collected 2009-08-22
ATTTACTGCATCCATTTTTTCGTTCTTAACCGCGGCCTTGATCGCTTCCTCAAGGCTGTCTTTTTTTGTATCAAAGTATGCCATTTTATTTCCCCTTTACAGCATTGAGCAAGTCTTTATATGACTTTCCGATTTTATTTTGAAATGCATCTTTCTGATCTGTTCGTCTAAGTTTCTGGTGCATGGATAATGCCGCTGCCGCTACATTAGGATGTACTTTTTGTTTTGAACCATCAGCAAACTCTACACCTTTGTGTGCATTTTTTAGTGTAATAACTTTACTTAGTTGGATTAGTACATTCTTATCGGCCTGTTCTTTATCTTTGCCAGTTGCACTAATATCAAAATCAGCAGGATCAATAGCTTCTTTAATTCCAAGAACTTGTGCATATACATCACGATCTGCTTTAATTCTTTCTTTACTAAGACCAGCAGGCATTCCAGCAAATTTTACTGACTCATCAATTGTTTCAAACTGCATAGAATGTTGTCCATCTTTTCTAACTTTTTCTGCATCTTTTTGTGACTTATAAGGTTTACCCTGATTTACAAATTTACCTTTAGTCATACGTTGTAATTGAAAACCTTTACCTTTCCCCAAATCAATAATTTTGATTGTACCCTCTTTAGATGCTTCATCAATTGATTCTTTAAATGATTTCTTGAGAACTGCATCTATTGTACGTTCTGGTTCACTATCTTCTGCACCAAATTTAGAATATTTTCTTTGAACTTTATCCATATAAGCTCTTGCAGTCTTGTAGTCTTTCATTTGAGAAGCTCTTCCAATTTCTTTATTCATTGCCATATTTGTTGTTTTTGAACCTTTCATGCTATCAAATAATTGAAAGTCAATACTACCAATTTTCATGTTTTTCTCATCAAGTTCAACTTCTTCTTTAACAAGACTTCTTTGGAAGGAAGTATAACTTACACTATCTCCTACTTTATAAGAATCTGGTTTACCATTGGTTGTTGCAAACTCACCAACAGCAAAAACTCTTGCAAGGTGAGCAGGAATTGGTTTATCTCTTTTACCCTTTTTTACCCCATCTCCATTTTTATCATTCCAGCTATTTCTTGCTTTAATAGCCTCTTGTTTTCTTTTGTGAATACTAACAACTTTTTGATTATTGTCGCCAGGGCCTTGAATAACTAAAAACATTCCTTGACTGCCAGCTTCATCAAGTTCAACTTCTTCATCAATAGATTCTTTATACATATTCAATTCAAACTTATTTCCCATATTATATACTTGAACTTGAACACCTTTAGATTTACCACTCTTATCAGTACCCATTAAACGATAAGAATTAGTCTTTCCCTTTGATGGTTTTCTTGGGCCTAAACCCACTTTATCCATTCTTTCTTCGTCAGAAATACTAATTCCAAATTTACTCTTTGCATGAGAAACAGCAGTATCAATTGCACCGCCTAAAGTGTTATGAAATAGTTCATATCCAGTTGAAGATTTTCCCTCTGGAAAGTAACCTTCAATTACCTTAACATCTTCTTCTGGCATACCGTATTTATCTACATACATTTTTTCTAGCTCTCTACCATCTAAATTTTCATAAGACTTTGCAATCTCAAATGCGTGTGAGCCAAGAGAAGATTTACTACCCTTAGACTGAACTAATCTGTGTAGTGCATTCATTGCACTATCTTTCATACGAGACTGACTATCTTCATCAATGTAACATGATTCGTCTTCATTGTCAAGGTCTATTTCTTCTCTAGACATTTTATCTGCCCTCTTAGAGATAGAAGATAGTGTTTTTTGAGTAGAACTCATTCTTTTAGGTTTTTTACTTTTAGCCATATGAGCAGCATATTTAGCAGGATCAACTTTTGGTGCTTTTCTTTCACCAAACTCATCTTCCATAGTTTCATCAAGTTCATCTTCTTCTTTTACTAGATCAGTAATCTTTCCACCACCAACATAATCTGGTAATACTTTTTCTAATGATTTTCTGATATCTAATGATTTCTTTACATCAGCTCTAAACTTATCTGCAAATGGTTTCATTGTAGAATCTTTTTTCATGTTCATATAAACATCTGCAATCTTTGAAGCAAGTTCTTTCATCTTGCTCTCACTCATTGCTTTTTCTAAATCAGATGCTTGACCAGCATGAGCGTCACTCGCCTTTTTTAGTTTTTTAACTATTCGTTTGAGTTTAGGTTCATCTTCTTTATCTAAAGTTTCTTCAACCTCTTCAATTTCTTCTTTTGTTTGCTTTTGCATCAATTGAACCAACTTGGCCAATGTATCAAGGTCTTTACTTGTCAGTTGATCTTTTTTTGCCTTATTAGCCATTTTTTCCATACTTTTAGCATATTCTTTTGTGGACTCATCAACTTCTTCTTTCTTATCTTTTTTACCCTTTTTACCTTTGGCTTTGTAACCACTGGCAAAAGCAGCCCGCCTTTGAGCATCACTAGAAAATCCCTCTTCTGTGTTTTCAACTTCTTCTTTTTTAATTTTATAATCCATAACCTTTTTACCAAGAGGTGTAAGATTACCTTTTTTGTCATACATTTTAGCAATAAGTTTTTTTTCATCAGGAGTTAGATACTCATCAAGTTCAACACCCTCTTCCTTTGCCTTCTCTTTTTTAGAGATAGCAATTGCAGCTTGTTGAGCGGGAGACACAGCTTCGTTAGTGTCTTCATTTTGTCTTCTGAGAACTGCAGCAACTTTGGGATGGTCTGACAAACCTTTTTTGATTTTATCAATTGCGTTAGTTGCACCTGTCATATTACCACCTTTATATCGTGGATCAGATGCAATACCAATTGCCATTTTAATTTCTTTAGGAGAAAATCCTTCATCAAGTTCAAACCTGTTGACTTCATTTAATAATTCTGACATTCTCATGTTCTTTATCCTTTCATCAAATCGGTTACTGACTTACTAGACCAAAATTTACAAGACCAATATCCAGCGGTAGTCTTATCTTTTTTTGTATCACAGTTGTGTCGAGCACGAAATGCTTTTCTTCTTGCTGGGTCATCACGTTTGATTTGCATATTTGGATCGCCAAACTCTACTTTTACGACATTACCTTTGTCGTTTCTCACATAAACTTTATATTTCTTTACATCGCCCTTTGTAGGATTATTTAGTTGAACTTTCCTACCTTGATACTCTGCGGCTTCAGTTATTTCACCCCATGCATTCTTTAATTCTACACTTTCACCACGAACTTGTTTTGCAAGGTCTTTATCTGCTTTACCCCAAGTTCCAGAACTTTTAGTGGTGAATGAGTTAACTCTTGCAAATGCCCACTGTTGAGGTGTAGTGCCAGGCCTGTGTCCTGTTCTCCAAGCAGCCATACCTCTGTCATATACCTTTTTTAAAATACCATATGGCATTCCAGACTTTTCAGCTTTCTTTACAAGACCAGCAATTTTTTCATCTAAGTGATATGCATCTTGAACTTCTTCATATTGTGGTGATTTTTTCTTTGTTCCATCTGCTCTAGGTATTAAACCTTTAGCTTTTAAATGTGCTTTATCGGTAAATCCAGCATCACCAGCTTTAAATCTTTTCATTGCATCTCTTGTGTTTGGTGCCTTTTCACTTACCTCTTCACCCTTTGCACGTTTTAGTTGTGTTGGTGTTGGAGCACCCTTTGTGCCAGGCTTTCTCATTTTCTCACCAGAACCTTGTTTGATTCTTTGTCTTTTCTTATGAATATTTGCCCAAAGACTTTCATCTACTTTTACATCTAAATAATCTGCCATATCGTCTAAACGAGCCACAGCTGTTGCAACTTTGTTTGTCCACCATGTAGGTAGATCGTTTTCATCTCCAATTTTGTTTAGTTCCATCTCCATCTTCTGAAGAGCATTCATTGCGATTTGTACTTTATTTTTCATAGAGGCCACATCTGTGTGGCCATCTTCGTTTAGTGTTTCTAAAGTAAAATCTAGTACAGACTCATTCTTTGAAAGATATGCAGCGATTGCCATATCTTTAATTTTCTTATCTGATTTACCTTTAAACTGTGGTGCATCTGATTTTTTGAAATCGTCTATATAATCACCCATATCAGCATTTTTACCAAGAACTTCTTTCATTCTTTGTTTTTTTCTAAATGAGGCAAGGTCTTTTTCTGCAGCCTTTCTACTGGCAGTGGCAGCAGCTGCATCTCTTTGACGATCAGTCATTGTTCTACCACTAGCTTTGTCAACTATTTTAGCTAAACGATCTCTAGCCCGACCTTCATCTATCTTTGAGGTATCAGTTGCCATGTATCGACCTCTTCTCAAAGTTTTAAATGGAATTTTCATTTCATTACCAAAGATTTCTTTTGGATGAATAATTTTAAATGTAACTATTTGATTAGAGTTATCAATACCTACTAACTCCATATCTATCTCTTTGTAATTTTTGCCTTTGAAGGAATATCCAAATGCAGTTACAAGTTTCTGAACCTTACCACCAGCAACTGCTTGCTTTGCTCTTTTTTCATTTAAAGATGACTCACCATACATCTGTTTAAACTTCTTAGTGTGCGTAGATGGTTTGGTTTTTTTACCTTTGTCGCCAGGCGCTTGTTTATATGCAGCAGGATTATCGTCATCCATTTTTGCACCTTTAGTAAAGTGTGTGTCTCTAGCCTTTTTAGTAGAAACTGCCATATCCTTACCTTTAGCATCTTTTGCATAATACTTTGCAGGCTCAGTTCCCTTACTCTTTTTAATATCAGGGTCTTGTTTAACTTCTCTAAGTCTAGGTTCTCTGCGATTTAAAGATGGGTCTTCGTTCTTGAGATTACTAGGATCATTGTTCATAGGATTATTATCCTTATGTCCTACATCCATTCCTTGTATCGCTTTATCACCCATGACCCTACGAGCTTGGTTTCTAGAGGAACGTCTTGCAATCTGTTCTGGTGTACCTTGATAGTTTGCATACTCTTTCTTATAGTCTCTCTCTACAATATCATGTAACCATGCCTTGTGTACTTTACCTGTATTGTCATTGAATGCAACATAGTTTGTACCTTTACGAATAATTCTACCTTCAACACCATTAGCCTCTACTAAGTCACCAACATTCCAAAGTTTACCTGTAAGATACATATCTCTGAGTGTTTCAAAATCATTCATCTCACCCATTTCTCGTTCTTCACGAATACCCATATTTTTACGAACATCATTATAAAGTTTTTGTGCATCTCCAAAACCAGATGGCAGTCCTGTTTTAAACGAATCAAAATCACCAGATGATGCAGCAGCTCTCATTTTGGATGCAGACATTCCAGTTACACCTTCTGCGTCTGGATCACGTTCACCTGCAGAAACAACTTCTATGTTATCAAAACCATAATATCCATGTCTAGCCTCAACACCATTATACTTATTAAGAAGTTTTTCAAACTCTGAAACTCTATCTGAACCGACAACCATTACAATAGATTTGTGACCCTTTTTGTGTAAGGATACTGCTATTTCGATTGCATTTCGTTCTTTACCAGCAATAATATTACTTTTATATTTTGGGAACATTTTCCTCATATATGCAGTTTTTAGCGCATGAGGTAATGGGTCTTTCTTTGGATTTTGTGAGTGTGATGGGTACACATACATCATAGAACCAGCATTCTTAGATTGCTGTTTAGCAAGTGCATCTATAAGTTTTTCGTGTCCTGTAGTTGGTGGATTAAATCTACCAAAAGTAAATACTGCTGTATCTCCACGAGCCTCTAAAATATCTTTAAAATTTTTCATTTATCCCATGCCTTTACTGCGGTGAAGTTATTAAAAGAAAACTCCATTCTGTCTACTAATTTAACAGCACCACCACTTACTCTATCAATAGCAACATAACCTTCTGGATTAGTTACTTTAAACCCATTTGCGGTCTTGATAAACGTATCTGTCAAGCCTTTTACACTATTTAGTTTATTTACAATTTGTGATTTTGCATCAACTAGATAGTTTTGAAAAGTAATAATTTGTGTTAAATTATTAATATGTTTACTCACTTCTCTTACATATTCTTTTTGGATGTTAGTGTACTTCTGTTTACCCTTATCACTCTTTGCTTTATCAATTTGTTTTTGAATTGACATTTCGATCCACTTTACATACCCCTGTGCATGTTGTTTTGGATTTTTAATAATTTCTCCAGCACGAACTTTACTATTATTATATGTTTTAAGTGAAGCACCAGCCAATGCCCCTGTCATACTGTCTTGTAGGTTCAAAAATTTCTTTAACATAGTTGAATTAATTTTATTAAAAGTAGACCCTGTGGCGGACAGTGCTGCAGTAACTTTTTGAGTTTCTTTTTCAGTCATTGTAGCTCTACCAGATACATCCTTATATGTGGCATCATCCATCCACACAGATGAAGGTTTTTTAAGTCCTTTAATATCTGCACCAAAAGAGGCCGTCATTGATTGTAACTCTTTACCTGTATACGTTGTGTGCCAAACAATACCAACTTTTGCTTTCTTTATCATATTACCCATGTCACTATCAATAGGAACAGCATACACAATAGTGTTGGGTTGAAATGTATAGTATGAAACACCATCAATCTTTGTTGTTTCAATATCGTCATCTGTAAACATAAGGTCGCCTTGCAAGACTTCTTGAATACCTAATTTAGAAAATTCTCTAAGAGCAACTTTAAATTTTGAATTTAGTGTTCCAGATAGATCATCATCAATTTCTTGTACAGATTTATATAGTTTAGGATTAACATTAAATACTGATTTCTTTGCAACAAAGAATTTACCATCTGATGGATCAATACCAGCAAATATCGCAGGAGCGCCATCCCATTTAACAGTCATATTAATTGAAGACCTAGAAGAACCAGCAAGCATATCTCTTAATGAACGTAAGAAGTTAATTGCAGCTCTACCACCATCAACTCCATAGTTGAGGATTTCATCTTCTAAATGTTCTAGGTGTAAGTTCTTACCACCTTTATCTTCGTTTAGCTGTGAAAATTTTATCATCTTTTTAATAACTCTTTAAACTCTTTTGTTGGTGTTGCTAGAAAGTTAGGTGCCGCTCTGAAGTTTCCCTTATATCTTAAAGCAATATCACTAATTGGTGTAGAACCAACATATAACTGAAAAAACAATTGAGCTGCAGTAGAACCTTTTTCATAGGCCTGAGTTTTTTTTGGGTCTAGTACCATTTTTACTTTACCAGTACTATATAATTTGTCAAGGGCTCCAACCATAGTATCCACGCTTTTATATTCACCAGCTTCAATTACTGGGCCTTTTACTAATTGTCTACCCACTCCAGTAACAAGAGCAAAATCAAAATTCATTTTCTTCAAATCTTGTAAATCCATCTTAAAAATAAGCTGAAGTAATTGATTTCCAAATAGATCAGAATTTTTGATAATGACATCAGCTAATGGTCTAAACCAAGTTCTAGATTTTTTCAATTGATAATTTACAAGATCATTTGGTATTCTTTGTACAAATTTTTGCCAATTGCTAGTATTGATACCTTGACCTTTACTACCAAGTTCTTTTATCATATCTGCATCAAGCCAAGGATTTCCATCTTTATCCATAGAAATTTTTGGTTTTCTTCTTTGAAAAATTAAAGCAGTTCTTATAAGACGAACGTAAAATTCTCCTGCTGCTTGATCCAATTCTTTACGAACACTGTCAAACTCTGGGCCCTGTATCATAGTAGAGAACCCTTTATTAATTAAAGTTGGGTCTGCAGTCGTAGCAGAAGCTTTTTTCTTTAAAGATACTCCAAGAAATCCACCACCCCTTTTAATTATAAAATCAGACGCATTATAATCCTTCATTCCATATTTTGTTATCTGAAACTGTTTTACATCATCATCCCAAGCTTTACCTGTAAGATAAACTTTATCTGCTCCACCACCATAATTTTTGTTTATTGAATTAGCAGCAGAAATTGCTTGACACAAGTTACCATAATCTTTTTCTAATGATTCAACCTCTAAACTTGTAAACCCGATAATTTTGCCAGATTTAGTAATTTGTTTGACTTGTTCAATTAATGCATCAAGTTCATCAACTGTTGTAACCTCTGGTATACTTGACAATGTACAAAGTGCTGCTGTCATAAGTTCATTTGGATCAGCTTTTGCACCTCCACCACGTTTACCATCTGGCCGTGTTTGTACATATATGTCTCTATCCATATCTTTATGTTTGAATAGGAAATCTTTTTTTGCTCTTGTTGATGAAGGTTTTTTTAATTCTAAATCTGTATCTTTGGCAATAACTTCATTTGCCATAGTAGTAAATGCAATTCTTTTATTAGCAGGCATAACAATTTGTACACCAATTCGTTTTCCTGTGGTTTTATTTGGTCTTGCGTCTTTACTAATTTCACCATCTATAGAACCAACATTATCATCTATTTCAGATACAAGGTCAACAGCAAACTGCTCATCGTTTCCACCCTTATATGCTAAAGCTTCAGACAAAAAATCTGAAACTTTAGTAATAGGTTTTACTTTATTTTCCTGAGTAGGTTTTTTAACTTGCTTTACAAATTTTCGTAAGCTCATCAACTTCTCCATTGGCACAAATATTTAATAGTATTTATATAACACAGAAGTTGATGAATGTCAACTTATATTTTAAAATCTTTTATGGCTGAGAACTTATCTGTATTACTACCAAAGTTAGATTTGTCAAAAACAGGATTATCTTGTCCACTGTCAACCAAATCATCTTGTTGTGTATTATCCACATCAAACAATCTCATTTTAGCACGATCAATACCTAAAACAAACCTTTTATTGATAGTTGGATCATTGTATCTATTCTTGAGTTGCTTTACAACAATCTGGTTTAGTTCATCTAGTTCTTCATTACTAATAAGAGCAAACATAAAGTCAGCAGTTGCTGGAAGTCCAAATGATTCTGATGTATCAGTCAAGTCAACATCTGTAGATGCAAAACCAGACCTTGTTGTTTGAGTTGCAGACATAATAGGTACATCACATTCTACAGCCAAACCTCTAAGTTCTTCTGCAATAGACTTAACTATAGTGTATGAGTTAGCGTTCTGAACTCCTTTGAAACGACTTGAGGCACAGATGTTTAGATAGTCAATAAAAATAATATCAGGTTTGAATGATTTCTTAATCGCAAGTTCTTTAATCAATCCACGAAAATGTGCAGAGTGTGCAGATGCAGTAGGATATTCTTTGACTATAAGTGTACCAGAAGTTTTCTTTGTTATTTTTGCAATCTTATCATCAAACATCTTCTTTGGTAGTTCATGCAAATCATCCATAGTAATATTCATTAGATTTGCATCAATACGTTCTGCAATGCGTTCCTCAGCCATCTCCAGAGTGATATACAACACATTCTTACCTTGAGATAATGAACTTGCAGCCATATGACACATAAACAAACTCTTACCAACACCAGTACCAGCAAGTGCAATATTTAGAGTTTTGTTGGGTAATCCACCGTTAGTAATTTTATTGAAGAAGTCTAAATCAAAAGGAATGCGTTCTTCTATCCTATGGTAGTAGTCAAATCTAGTATCTGAATCTAAAAGATAATCGTGACCAACAGCATTGTCAAAAGATACAGCTAATGCATCTGTAAGAATGTTTGGAATAGAGTCTGGACTTTTGTTCTTATCCTTTCCATCAATAATTGATATACCTTCTACAATAGCATTGTATATTGCTTTATCTTTACAAAACTTTTCAGTTGTGTCTAAGAGCCATTCAATATCAACATCTGTACTGTCTAGTGTTTTTATGATTTCTACAATTTTAGAGTGTTCAGTTTCAGTTAAGTCTTTTCTTTGCTCAACTTCAATCTCTAAAGAAATTTTTGTAGGAACTTTTTTATACTTATCAACAAAATTATGTATTTCCTCAAAAATAATTCTTTGTTCTTTTATATCAAAATATGTTGATTTTAAAAAAGGTAAAACTTTTCTACAATAATCTTCATTAGCAACTAAGTTACTGAGGGTTGTTAGTTCTATCGTTTGGGTATTCACTATTGTGCTCCGACTGTGTTATAATAATATGATAAAGTATATCACCAATAAGTTTGAAAAATTCATCCCCAAATTTTTCTCTAGGGATTCCATTATTATCTAGTATATCATATTTAAACTTTAGCCTCAAGTGCTGATTTTCATCTAAAGTTTTTTCGTCTGGAATTGTTACTTCTCCATACTTGTAAACTACACCATGATAATCAGTTTCTTCTGTAAGACCAATACAAGTTTGGTCTGGATAATCTACACTTTCCAAAAACAAAAATTTCTTAGTAATTGGGTCTTTAAGTATTTGATCGACTGTTGGTAGTTTTGATTCATCAACCTCTTTTTTGATAGGCTCACCTTGAGAATTTAAAAGTTTAGACATAAAGTAAATAACTCCCTAAAATATATTTTGGTTTATCAATTGGTTTTTCACCAGCATGTAACCAAGGCCACATTGGTGGAAATATTAAGCAAGAACCTTTTTTACACCCACTAGAAATATCGTGTTGAGGAAATGTAGTATTTCCCTTTTCATTATCATCTAGATATAAAAAGAATACTAGAAATCGTCTTGCAGATTCGTGACTATTAACATCAACATGATCACCAAACTGGTCAGTTCCATCTGGTAAATATCTTTTCATTCTTAAAGGTTCTAGTGCAAACCTATCAGGCCACATATTACCTATGATGTTACAATCTTCTCTATACTTACTAACTTGGTTTCCCAAAGTAGTAGAAATTAGGTTAGAATCTCCTGTCCACTCACTATGTTTTGATAGATGAATTTGAGTAAATGACATTTCACCCTGTTTTTGTTTCTCATATTGGTCTGGATTGTTTTCAAACCTATCAATAAGTCTATCACACAATTCTGGCGATAGTACATCATCATACTTCCGAATGTACGTTTCCATACTTAAACTCCTTCGCTGCAGCATTATCAATTTGTTTCATCACTTCTTCAGTGAAATACTCTTCTGGATTGTTAATAATAGTTTTACCAAATTGTGTCTTACCATCTGGTAATTCAATACGAGTCGATACCTGTTTAAAGATACCATGTTTGATAGCAAGTTCTAAAAGACCATAATATCTATCAAGACCTTTATCATATGATAAACGAACATCTACCATTTTATTTTCAATAGTCAAACGTGACTTATGATTTTTGCAGTGTACAATATTACCAACAACTTCTGTACCATCTTTTTCTTTTTTCTTAGATAAGAACACAATAGAAGAAGCTGCATACTTCAATCCAGAACCACCACCCATTTCTTTTGTAGCAAACAAACCCATAGAATCATATGTATGATTAGTCACAACCATTGGAACTTTTGCTCTACCAAGTTTCAAAGTCAATACACGAAATGCAGCTTTTAGTACTTGAGCACGAGTCATATCTCTTGTTTCTTTACCATCAGAAGTATCTTCTACTTCTTTAGTAGTTGACAACATACCAAGTGAATCTAAACACAACATGATAGGTTTACGATCAGCCACATTCTTTGCAAGGTATGAATCTAATACTTTAATTGCCTGTGTGCGAAACTCTTGGACTGTGGTGACAGGAATGATAACCATTCTTTGTGGATCAATACCACGATCAATTACCATCTGTTTTGTAATTGCACTTTCACTTTCAAAGTACAGAACACCAGCATCTGGATTATCATCTAGAAAACTCTTAACCATACCCATAAGAAAGAAAGTTTTTCCAGTTGCCGACTCTCCAGCAATTGCTGTAATTTTATTTGATGGTAATCCACCATAGATACTACCAGAAAGTAATGCATTGAAAACATAGCTTCCAGTATCTATAAAGCTGTCCACATCACCAGCCTCAACTCCATCTGAAACTAATGATGCATATTCATTACCTGTTGTTTTGATTATGTCTTTAAGAAAATTGTCACTCATATATCACCCTCTTTTCTATTCTCTGAACGAAAAGCATCAAACCCGCCAGGATAGCGAGACTCCAACTTCACTGTATTCATTTCAATTATTTCTTCTATATTTGTATTTAGTGCAAGACAAGCTTGGGCAATATACCACATCACATCTCCAAGTTCTTTCCGTAGATGAGCAATTCTATCTTCATCCATCTCTTTTCCTTGAAACAAACATTTTTTAATTATTTCGTTAAACTCACCACATTCCCCAGCCATACCGATACCAGCAGTAAGTAATCTTGCTGGATTGACTCCTTGTTCTTCT
>Ga0209535_1002407_pt1 | contig 12209 bp, 16 predicted proteins | sample LinPmetageLP28_FD_184041 | JGI IMG/M metagenome (GOLD analysis project Ga0209535, IMG submission 184041) | Marine viral communities from the Pacific Ocean - LP-28 (SPAdes) (version 2) | ecosystem: Environmental > Aquatic > Marine > Oceanic | place: Pacific Ocean | collected 2009-08-22
AGCGACAGAAAGAGCAACTTGAATATGAGCATTTGTTATATTTTCGTCGCCTAAGACTATTCCGTTAACACCAGTTACAAAAGCGCCACCGGGACTGCCTGTGCGCCCAGCATCAACGCCTAGAAGAAGATTGTTAGTGCCTGACGTAACTTGAAACCCTGCCGCATAACCAACTGCTGTGTTGTTAGTTCCGGTAGCGACATTAAGAGATTGAGAACCTAAAGCAGTGTTTTGATTTCCACAAGCCGCACTTAAAGTGGCATAACCTAGTGATGTGTTGTTATTAGCATCAGTACTCGCATCACCAGCTAGTCCACCAATAAACGTATTCTGAACTCCCGTGGTGACTGCCAGACCTGCATTTGACCCTACTGCGGTATTGTAAATATTGCCAGAAGAATTAACTTGAGCCTTTAAAGCGCGTGTTCCAATTGCTACGTTATTTTGACCACCTGTTTCAGTGCTTAATGCTTCAAAACCTACTGCAACATTGTCTGCCGCGGCTTGAAGAGCATCACCTGCAAGACCACCTATGAGGGTGTTCTGGACTCCCGTAGTGACTGCTCCACCTGCGGCGTAACCAACGGCTACATTGTAAACGTCTGTAGCGGTTGTGAAGTTTTGAGCTTGTAAAGCAGAACGTCCGATAGCCGTACTACGACTACCTAAAGTGTCGGCTGTTAAAGCGTTGTATCCAACTGCTGTATTATAATCTGCATCAGTCAGCGCATCACCTGCAAGCCCTCCCATCAAGGTGTTGTGGATTCCCGTGGTGACTCGTAACCCTGCGCTTGATCCTATCGCTACGTTGTAAGAATCTGTAGCAGTGGCAAAATTCATATCAGATAGAGCGTTTGCTCCGATGGCTACGTTATGTGAGCCTAAATCGTCAGAAGAAAGAGCCTGATAACCCATAACAACATTTTGACTTCCTGTTGTCAGGGCATCACCAGCAATCGCCCCGATAAGCGTATTCTGAACTCCTGTGGTGACTGCCGCCCCTGCGTTGTAGCCTACAGCTACGTTAAAAGAGTCGGTAGCGGTTGTATAGTTTTGACTGTTTAATGTGCCATGTCCTACAGCGGTTGTTTTGCTTCCTAGTGTATCTGAGGTTAAAGAACTTCTACCTACGGCAACATTAAAATCTGCATCTGTTAAAGCATCACCAGCTTTATGACCGACTATTACATTTTCTTCACCAGTTGTTATAGCTTTACCAGCATCTTTACCGACTACTGTATTATCATGTCCCGAAGTTAATGCCGCAAAAACAGTATCGCCTAACCCTGTATTGTTTGATGCACTTGATAAAGTACCTGTACTTGCATTTTGACTTATTAAAATACTATCAACGAAGTTTGTAGTATCAGCAAGAATGTCTAAACCGTTTAAAGTGCTACTAAAAGTTATGGCTCCATCCACTTGCAGGGTAGAAGCCATATCTACCGCGCCATCAATATCCACAACGTCTAAGTTGGCGGTGCCGTCTACGTCTATATCGCCTGAGATGTCTAGTGAAGTAGCTGTTAAAACTCCTGTTACTCCTAAAGTACCGCCAACAGTCATATCATCAGTAACGGTTAAATCATCTTGTACTTTTAGATCAACAACACTCAAAGACGCAAATGCGTCAATTATGGCTGCACCAGACCCAGCGCCGTCACTGTAGACAGCTTTGGTATCTCCGGGCGGGATAGTGATGTTTGCCCCAGAACCTTGGCTAATAATAATGTTCTGCGATCCACTGGTTGCGTTTTCAATGAACCAAAGTTTACTGACCGTGTTTGGCCCTATCGTAATGGTGCAAGCAGAATCTAATGTGCCTGTATACTTGAGAAACAAAGAACGACCCGGATCGGTAGCTCCATCCGCAATCGTTGTGGTATGCGTATCTGCATTAGTCGTAATTGCTTCCGTACCGAAAGAAAACGCTTCTGCGATCAACTCTAAATTTGTGTTTGTACTCGTTCCCCAAGTCCCGGATTCATCTCCGGTGGCGATCTCTTTTAAGCGTAGGTCGTTTACATAAGTTGCCATTTAAGCTACCTCATCCCAGTTAGGGGTTTGACTATCTGATACATCAGTCCATGTAGGGGTCTGACTGTCGTTTATATTAATCCAATTTGGCGTTTGTGAATCATCTATTAATCCCCAAACATTTACAGTGCCTATTGCTCCAGTTCCTACAACCCCGATAACCGCTATCGAAGTTTTTGCGTCAACCGTTACTGTACCAACAGCGCCCGTACCTTGAACACCTGTAGGAATAACTGTTTGCCCTAAAGCAATTGTAACCGTTCCTATCGCGCCTGTACTAGCCACTCCTGTTACGGCTACTTCAATATTATTTACCGTACTTACGGTTACGGTTCCGATTGCCCCAGTACCCGCGACCCCAGTAACAGCTACGTTACCTAGTCCACTTACAGTTACGGTTCCTGCATCACCCGCACCTTGAACACCAGTAACGGGAACACCTGTAACTGTAGCTACTGTTATTGTGCCAACAGCACTTGTACCAGCGACCCCAGTTACAGCAAAATTAGCCGCTGCATCAACAGTAGGTGTTCCTGCTGCACCTGTCCCAGAAACGCCCGTAACATCTACGGTTACGTTGCCTACAGTAGTTACGGTAACTGATCCGATAGAACCTGTACCCGCAACCCCCGTAACGGCAAAATTAGCTGCTGCTGCAACAGTGCTTGTACCTATTGCGCCAGTACCCGCAACTCCTGTTACAGAAACACTTGTTTCTACGTCAACAGTAGGTGCTGTAACCGCACCAGTACCCGCGACACCTGTTGTTGGGACATCCGCTGCTGCTGCAACGGTAATTGTACCCGCTGCACCTGTGCCAGAAACGCCAGTAACGGCAAGCACATTATTTGTAACAAGGGATATCGTACCAACAGCAGAAGTTCCTGCGACCCCTGAGACATCAACTTTTGTAGAGGTATCAACAGTAATTGTGCCTACGGCTGTTGTACCCGCAACACCAGTAACGCTAAGGTTGTTATTGGAAACAGGAACAACTGTCCCAATCGATCCAGTGCCTTCTACACCTGTTACAGAGACATCTGCTGCTGCATCAACAGTAACTGTAGTAACTGCCCCAGTACCAGCAACGCCAGTAACTGAAACATCCGATTCTCCATCAGCGGTTACTGTGCCAGCAGAGCCTGTACCCGCAACGCCAGTGACCGACGAAAGTGAATTACCCGTGAGTGTAACCGTGCCAACCGATCCAGTGCCAGCAACGCCAGATACACTAAGGTTGTTGTTGGATACAGGGAGAACCGTTCCGACAGATCCAGTTCCCGCCACCCCTGTGACATCGAGGTTGTTATTCGATACAGGTACAACTGTGCCAACCGCAGACGTTCCCGCCACACCAGTAACAGAAACATTGGCTTCCGCAACGACAGTAACAGAGCCAACCGCGCCCGTGCCAGCAACGCCCGTGACCGATACATTAGATTCTGCATCGACGGTAACAGAGCCAACTGCACTTGTCCCCGCAACGCCTGTAACAGATGTATTGGAGTCTGCATCGACGGTAACTGTTGTGACCGCACCTGTACCCGCAACTCCCGTAACACTAAGGTTGTTGTTTGTAACAAGCGAGATTGTACCGAGAGCCGAAGTTCCAGCAACGCCTGTAACAGATGTTGTAGCCTGTGCATCAACGGTGACGGTTCCAACCGAGCCAGTGCCAGCAACGCCTGTAACTGTAACAGGAAGATCGCCTTCACCCCACTCAAGCTGGCCCCAAGTGCCTCTGCCCCAACCATTAATGATTGCCACACGTTAGACCCTATGCGATGCGGATAATCGCGTTAGACGCATCCGCAGTAGGGAACTGAATAGTAAAATCACCAGCAGTAGATGTTTTATCTCCACCAAACGCTAATGTACAAACTGCTGGGTCACCTGATGCTGAATCATTGAAGATCAATGCTCCATTTGCAGTAACCGTAGCATTTGAAAATGTCAGGTTAGCAAAATCTCCGATAGCAGTTGTGCTGCTAGCAACAGGCGTAACGCTAGTTAAAGCAGCACCTTTCGCGGTGTAGTTTGTACCACTTACTTCATTGCTAGTTGAGTACGCTGTAGTAGCTGCTCCTAAAGAAGCAGAGCTTGTGTACAATGCTAAATTGAAAGTGTTACCCGAAGTTGCCGTAAAGTTGTGAACGCCTTTTAAGATCTCGACCTTAAACGAAGTACACATTGCAGTTGAAATAGCCATTATAGACTCCTTATTATGTCTGCCATGTCCTTATGGCCTTGACGTTCAAATTCAGCGGTAAGAGTAGTCCTATCGCTCCTTATTGCCTCTTTTATGTAGTGTAAAGCTGTTGCTTTAACTGCATCTTTAAATTCTTGTGCTTGTTGAGCAATTACTGGGTGACAGTTACCGCCCACGCTTACAACTCTATCAGCTATTGCTTCTGCCCAGAAATCTGGATCATGCCCTTTGTTTGACGTAGTAGTGACTATTACGTTACCTATCTCAAGTTTAGGTGCTTCAAAAAACATACTTAACCCTTAGAAATGTCATAACGATACTCATCTCTTGCCCCATAACCTTCGCCAAGCTTTTTAAGAGCAGATGTAGCTGATATAAATCTTTGTTCATATTGCCCAACTTCTTCTGGAGACTTTAAAAAAGTTGCCGCCTCTACGAGTGTACCGTACAAAAGGGCATCTGGAGCATTTTCTGAAAGCCAGGTTGTTCCGCTTTCTGCTCCAGCAGTTAAAGAAGCTGGACGATACTTGTAGTGTAACTCAAACGTATATCCAGAATCTGGAGTAGGTGCTAATAGAAACGTATTATCATCAAACAAAGCATAATACTTTGGGAGCCCAGTCGTTGAAGCATTAGGTGTGTAGTCTCTAATAAATGAAACATGCTTCAAAAGCGGGTAACTATAAACATCGCTAGAGATTACGGCTAGGCTATAAGGAGCTAGGAAGTCGCTAGGTGTAGAGAGATAAGTATTATTTGCTGTTGCGTTACCTGTTACGTTTTTTCTAAAAACAGGAAGCTCTACGTTCTTTAATATTCGCTCTTCAGCCTCTTTAATAAACGTAGGCAAGTCTGCAACAAAAGTAGTCTCTGCAGTTTCACAATAATCTTGTACTGTTGACTTTAATGTCGCTAATGTAAAACTCATGTTATCACCACTGTTACCGTTCCAATTTCGCCTGTAGCAGCTTCTTGACTAAATTCAGACCCAATCACATCACCAGTAATAGACATCATTTGATTTGCATCAATTGTCCTTACAACACCTGCGCCAGCTACAGAAGCAGAAGGCACACTTGGCCTTGGAAATCTTAATGCTTCAAGATCAGAAACATGGTGTATCGGTTCAAGCTGTGGGTGTTTTACCTCAAAACATTCAGAGCAAACCCTAAACCCAGTCCACTCACGTTTAAGACTTAAATACTTGTATTGAAATCCACACCTGTCGCATATAGCAATTGCGTGCTTTCCAGATGCAAAAGCCATTACGCTATCCTAGATCTGGTGCCGGGGGAAATCGTCAATGATGCTCTGCTTTCATCTTGATCCGCAGCCCTGGCAAACTCTTCATCGTACAAACCCTTAAGCATTTGTACACGGTCTGGAGCTTTCTTTAGAGCTATGTAATATGCAAGACCTGCAGCTAAACAAGGATAAAACCTAAACGGCACACCTACTGTATTCACGCTTGCATCAGCATCTTCTATACGAACCAATCTATTTATAAGTAATTGGTCTGTAGAATTTTCAGACGCTGGCCAAATGTAAAGGCGCGGAATAATTTGTTTATCTAAAAACCATTGTGTTGGCCTAGACTGAGTATCTTTATTGGGTAGGTTCCAATACTCAGACCTACCTATTTGTTGCATACTTATGTCTGTAGTAGACGTACCAGTTGTACGTCTAACCACAACATCAAGAACATCAATAGTCGATGATGTTAAATCAATAAATTCATCAGCTTGGGTTAAAGTTGTGGTTGTATTTGTTACAGTCCACTGATTCAACCCTCTGTTCGCCCAGTCAGCAAACAGCAGATTAAGTGATCTTCTGGCTGTTACACCATCATATCCAGTACGGAACTCAAGGCCGCATCTTTCAAATGCTTCCTCGATATATTCCGCTACATCTGGTTCAAAATCTCTGCTGTTTGATGTAGTCATTAATAACTCTTTAGAACTTCTACAATGACAGTGTAAGTATCAGTGCTGCTTGCCCCAATAGTTGTAAACAAAACATCGCCATTTTTTCCAGTGCCAGCATCATTTGGAATCCCAGAAAAATCTGAATAATCATGGTATCCATTTGAATCAGGTGAAAGACCAATAATTAAAGTATTTGCATCAGCATCATTCAACAACTCAACGCCCATACCAACACACTGCCACCAAATTTTAGCTACGGCGACTTCAGTGCAAGCTGCGCCAGCACTGTTAGCTGAAAGGGCGCTTACATCAATCTTCTTGACTGCGGCTTCGCCACTGCCATCACTGATGTTTGTAAACTTTAAAACAGCTTTTCGTTCACCATCCTGAATGGTTTGAGATGTGACTGCATCAGCCATGATTTTCTCCTATCTAGGAAGCTACGTCGAAGCCAGTTATTTCAATTAGAAAACGACCTGCCGTATACGTTGCATCGCCCGTGCCTTGGCTTACCAAGTACAGGAACTGATCGGCGGCAATATCACCACCAGCAGTTAGTGTACCTGCAGCTTGCGTTCCAGCATTAATTATTTGAGTTTCAGTAAGATCGCCAATTGCGGTGTCATTAACACCTGTGCCTTCAGTTGCTGAGAACAAATCTATATCAGCACTTCCACCTGCTGGGGCTTCTACGCATTGCATAGTTACACCAAATACACTGCCTGTATTAGCAGCAGTAACTTGGCCTATATAAGCTACTCCAGAACCATCTTTACCAATAATGTCACCTGCAGTGCCGCCGTCTTTTAGGCCGGTTAGGTCAATCATAATTGTTGTTTTGACTATGTTTACGTTAGTCGAGGTATCACTCTTAAAACGCTCTACTTGAGTAACATAAACCGCTGCTGTGCCTTCTATTCCAGCACCGCCTTCGGCTTCTACAGCCATTTTGCTGCCGCTGGTTATAGTAATTGCACCAGTAGTAGCATTTTTTGATATGGTTTCAAAACCATTTTCGGAACGGACTGGTCCGTTGAAGGTTGTATTCGCCATGAGAATCTCCTGTCGTGGCTAGTGTCAGGCACGGTATGCGCCTGTCAGGGATAAGTTTTTATATCATACAAAAAGATAAGGGGCAACAAATGCCCCTTATCTTAAGATTGCTTCACATGAAACAATTATGCACCTGATGATCCGAACACTGCGCGTGGGTTGCTGAAGCCGAAGCTGTAGCGTTCACGAGCCTTGTATCGAACATTGCCTGTATCAAAATCGCCTTCCATAGAAGTCGAGATTGGGCTACGTTCAAAGTGCTTTAGGCCATCTGGGCAGTCAGTCAAGACAAACCAAGCATCAGTGTCAGTTAAGAAATGGTTGACTGCATAGCCTTGTGGCAACATGCCCATATTCCTAATTGCATTGATGTCGTTGTCCGCTGTAGCTACACGCCCTGGTGTGTCTAAAAGACGATCAGCAACAAACTGAAGTTGAGGTGGAACAATAAGCTTGGTTCCTTGCAGAGCCAGGATCATGTTTCGATCATCAACAAACGTAGAGATGTTGATCAAAGCATCTTCTAAAGATGTTTCGTTCAAATCTGAGAACGCCGTAGGACGATTTGAGAATGTTCCACCGCCAGCTAAGGGGTGTGCATCATCAATCAACTCAACACCGTCACCGCCAGCAAAGTTAACATTAAACGCATTGTTCAATACGTTAGCAGCTTTAACTTGCTTGGTGTGTGCCATGCTGCGTGCAAGAGCCTTCGTATAACGCGCACCAAGGCGGTCATACAAATTATCTTCAACCGCTTCTTCGGTCAAAGCAAAAGCAAGTGCAACAGTTTCGTGTGTGTAACGAGCGGTGAAGCCTTCAGACGCAGAGTCGTAACCGACACCTTGACCTTCAGTTTTATCGCGTGCATTACCGAAGCCTACAATCAGAACTTCTTCTTCAAACGCTCTGTCAGAAGATTCAGTTTCAAAGATTTCAGCGTGCTCGTTTTCATAACGAGCGTATTCCATACCAAATAAAGCGTTGAGGCCAGGCTCTAGCTCTTTGGCTAATTGTGCTCTTGAAATAGCCATGAATTAACTCCTTTAAGCTAGACCAGCGCCTTTAACGCCGAATACATGGTTTTGAATAACAACCAACACATTAGTATGTGCGGAGCCTACGTCTGAATTTTCAGGATCACCAGATATGTCAATTGCTTTAACAGCAAGTGTGGTGGCAGTGCCGCCATCTGTTACCTGTAGTTCAGCACCAGAAATACCAGTTACGGTGCTTCCTGCTGTCGTATAAACAATATCAAAGTTTCCGAACAAATCTGCAATCGGGAACGCAATATTGGCTTGAACTTCAAACACAACCATTGGGTCATCGATAATGAAAGCAATAATGTCAGAAGCATTAGTACTTGCTGGGTAAAAGTTGCTGAATACCTGTTCCTTAGTAGTAGGATCAGTGTACTGACAACCGTTAAACACACCAACTATAGGCACTGTGCCTGCGTCAGCGTGAACTTCTACTGTACCACCAGTAACTTGGGCAACCATATCCCCTTGGAATATAGCAGTGCCATAGTTAGCGGCGATTCTATATCGGCTTTGTCCACCAGTGTAGGGTGCTCCCCCTACCATCCGAACTGGACGCATGCCAAATGCGGCATCTTGATTAGCCATTTTTGGATCTCCTGTTAAACACAATCAAAAAGAGGTTATTTCTTACCTCTGCCAAATGAAACCTGCGTCTTTCTTTCGTTAGAAATTGGCATAGCAGGATGCTCATCTCGCATCAAATCATTATCAACAGCGTTCATCTGCTGACTGGTTTGACGCTCAAAGTGAGCATTTCTTTCGTTTACCGTTTCTTCAGGTATTTTGGTTAACATCAGACCACCTACACCCACAGTACCAGCATGATTTCCCTCATCGATGACGGGGAGATCATGGCCTTGGATTTCGCTAGGATGTACAGGTTCGTACCCCTCACGAAGTCTCATGTGGACATTAGTCTTATCTGCTTCACCACGCATGTGGGTTCTAACCCAACGATACTTCATACCCGGAGGCGGCTCCGGTGTGTCCAATGCTTGAGGTGGCTTCCATGGTTTTCTAGCTTGAGTGGCTGATCTGCTGCCACTACCTCTGGGTGCTCTGTCAGAGCCTGCCTTTTGCTCGTCACTCATGATCGTTGTAACCTCATCTTCTGTTTTGCGTATTCTTTGAACGGTACTCCAAGCTTCCTAGCTAACTGCTGCTCCGTTGGTGTAAGTTCAACTCTACGAGAGTTTTGATTGCGTCCAGTTCCAGTCGTGCGCGATCCAGAGACAACAGTTTGGACGTTGTTTAAGTTGTCTCCCGCGATATTGTTGCCGCTAAACTTATGAGGAAGTTCAGACCTCATACGGCTATCTATTTGAGAATAGTATTCGTCAGATTCTATGTCAACACCTTGATCTACCAAATCATTATGGACAGCAAAGGCGACATTAGTCATAACTTTATCTTTACCGAACCATTCATTCCTTACTGCCCAATCTTGAGCCTTAGTTGATGGTTCTTGATATTCGGGTTCTTGATAAGATGGTTCTTGATAATACTCTTTTTGCTGATCAGCATATTGTTGCGCTTGATCTCTAGAAGTACGCTGCTGTTCCTGCCAATCTGAGTATTGAACCTTGTACTCTTCAAGTTCCTGTTGATACTTAGCCAAAGCAGATCTATCAGCTTCTGCTCGTGCAATAAGTTGTTGAGCATCTGCCATAGCTTCTGGATCACCAGACTCATATGCATTTTTAAGATTTCTTTTTGCTGCTTCAGCCTGAGTATCTACACGGGTAGCAAACTCATTGCCATAGCTTTCTTGAATCTTAAGGTTCTGTTCAGCCCCAGTTGCCTGAGTGTTTTGCAATTGATTAGAAAGAGCTTCGTTTTGTTCTCTTAACTCTTTAGCAAATTGCAAAGCCTGTAGTTCTCTGCGCTGATACTCTTTAGCTTGTTTAACAGCCTGGTTAATTCTGTTCTGAGCAGTCCTTGCTTTTACTTCTGCTTCAGATAACTCTTCTTCATTATTGTCATATGAAGCTTCAAAATCTTCCTTAACAGCATCTTCTGTGACAGGGGCTATCTCTTCAGCCTCTTCCTCAGAAAACTCAATAACTGCGTTTTCTTCTTGAACTTCTTCTTCAACCCTGCGGCCTGAAGGGACTGCAGCGTTACTTACAGAACTGTCATCGTCTAGTTTAGACAATGCCTCTGATAATGTTTCTTCACTCATATTTCACCTATGCAGACTTAATGTCATCTGGATTAAGAATTGTTCCAATAACCTCATCGTCATTAATAATGCGAACTTCATGATCATCTTCTAAAGAGAATCTTGATCCTGCATAACGACCAATAAGAACCCAATCACCAACCTTGCACCATGGCTCATCGCCAAACTTATCAAAGTCTTTATAGGCCAGTGGACCCATTTTCATGACATAACAAACAGAGGTGGCAAGATTTTCTTTATCTAGCGTGGATTGGATTAGTTGAATACCACCATCAGTCACACCTTTGCCTTTGTAAGGCAGGACTAATAAACGATATCCAGAAGGGTTTGGCATTCTTTCAACCAAGGACTTGTCTAGCACAGAAGGGTCTAAAACCTTCTCTTCTTCACTCACATATGCGTCTGTAACAGACGGTTTTGCGATGGAATCTAATAATAGATCACTCATCGAGGGGATCTCCTTCAATATGCAACGCTTCTCTTAACTCCTCGCGCAGGGTGCGAAGCATCGATAACTCACCCATCGCAAATTTGTAGTCCTCCATATCTTTGATATTGCCAGAGGTTATGTAGTCAACATGAGCTTCCTCATATTGATTAATCTTTTTATGTATGTATGACGCTAGGGATATTGAATCCATTCTTATAATTATCCATCACCCTGCATGATAGGTTGAGGTCTTTGAATGTAATCAGGAAAAAAGTCAGTTTTAGCAGGATTCCTTCTAGCCATGCCTGCATAAGGATTCAAAGCCTGCATAGGCATCTGAGCGCCGTAACCACCAAACTGGGTTTGTGGCATAGCTGAAAGAGGATTCATTGCTGTTGGGTACATACCTGATTGTATATTCCCCCCTGGCTGCATAGCAGCGGCCATTTGATCACGTTGTGCTTGGACTTTAGCCGCATAAGCTTCACGATCTTTAGGATCAAAAACAGGCCCAAGAATATTGCTTGGGATATAATTTTCACGGACTTCAGGTAATTGCGGAGGTGTAGGCACTTGTGGTGCATTAGGAAACAATTCATTGATTGGCGCTACATTAGGATCTCTAACATTACCTACAGGCTCATCGATACCAAGAGCCAAGTTTGCGGCTATAGCATCTCTTTTAAGTTGCGCTCTTTCTGCAGAAACATCATCTACAATGCTCTCACTAAAATCTTTAGTATAAACCGTACCCGCTTGTCCAAATCTGCCTTCTGTATCTTCAAAGAAGTCATCATCGTCATCCATAAGATTTTCGTTCTTTAAAAGCCTATACTGATCTGGACTAAGCTTGCCTGTGGGAACTTTTCTATTTACTGCTGCTGCTGCCGCAATAGGATTTCTTTGAGTTTTAATTGTTTTAGGCTTTTTGGCCGCTACAGGTTGCCCTCTTCTTCTTTCAACTACAGGAAGTTTAGGTTTTGCCGCAACTTTCTTTTTTGGCTTTGGCTTACCCATTATCCCGCCACTGATTTGCTTTGTTATGTTAGCAATCATCTCTGGCGTAAAGTTAATGCCTAAATTCATTTCCATAGTTAATGCCTGCTAGATTACTAAAAGATACCTGAGAACTTCTTGCCGCGCAGAGCCGCTCCACCGCCACGCATTTCACCAGCACCATAAGGGGCAGACTTAGTAGGAGTAGCTATAGTTTCAGCCTTGGCATACTTAACAGTGCCTTGATCTTTATAAGATACCTTGCTATCCGTAACCTTGGGCTGTGGAAAACTTGTTTGACGCTTGATCATGATTTCTTACCTTTAGATGC
>Ga0209535_1002408_pt1 | contig 12208 bp, 12 predicted proteins | sample LinPmetageLP28_FD_184041 | JGI IMG/M metagenome (GOLD analysis project Ga0209535, IMG submission 184041) | Marine viral communities from the Pacific Ocean - LP-28 (SPAdes) (version 2) | ecosystem: Environmental > Aquatic > Marine > Oceanic | place: Pacific Ocean | collected 2009-08-22
GTGGGTTTATGTAAACCACATAGACCAGTTTTATGATTTAAGTTATCAGCTTATGATATCCCCTCAACATTTTACCAGGCTAACAATGCATACAGATATGAGTGCCCGGAAATTTCTAATGGGCCCACTGAACCCACGCTATGATAAATTAGATTTTAGTCCTTTTAAGAAACGAGTATTTAAAGACGGAGGTTTAAATATTTTAAATACTTATAGAGATTTAAGACCGCCACTAACAGTAGCAGAAGATGATACAATAATACCTAAAGTTTATTCAGCTGTAGATAAATTGTTAAAGCATTTATGCCCAGATGATTTACACCGACACCACTTAACACAATGGATTGCACATTTAATTCAACACCCAGGAGTAAAGATTAAGCACGCTGTAATGCTGATATCAGAAGTTGAGGGTAATGGTAAATCTACAGTAGGTGAAATGATAAAGGAGATGCTAGGTGCAAAGCATTGCAGAGAAATAAACCAGCATCAAATAACTAGTAGGTTTAATAAATGGGCCTTTGAATGTTTGTTCGTCCAGGTAGAAGAAATAGCCATTAAAGGTAAGTACGGAGAACGATCAGCACAAATGGATTTATTTAAAACGCTGATAACTTCACCAACCATTGAGCTTGAAGCTAAAGGTAAAGATACAATGACTATAACTAATACAATTAATCCTATGTTTATGAGCAACAATAAATCAGCCTTAACTATTCCAGACAACGCTAGAAGATATTTTATTATTGAATGCTTACGTAATCCAATGCCTGATGCTTTTTATAAAGAGTTTTATGGTTTGTTAAAAAAGTTTCCTGGTGTGTTTGTGAAATACTTTATGGAGTATTCACTAGAGGGCTTTGATAAAGAGAAGAAGCCACCAAAGACAAATGCATTTTATGAAATGGCAGATAGAACGAAAGCTCCAATGAGCCAAACACTAGATGAACTACTTGAAGATATTGTATTTCCATTTACTGATTTAACCGATCTAGTTTGCCCAAGACATATTGCAGATTGTTTGAAACGAAAAGGCACCATTAAAGATATCCATAGCAATAATGTTTGTACCTGGTTGCTAAGTATTGGTGCTAAGAAAATAAAACAATTAAATAACTGGAATGCTAACGACCAAAGGCCAACCATTTGGGCGTTAAGCAATATAGAACTGTACGAAGAAATGACACCAGATGAACTTGCAAACAATTATATTCAACCAATAGTAGACCAGTACGGCAAAGAAACTTGTTTTGTAGATCGTAAGCTAGCAAAGGTGACAGCAAACATAAATGATCTTGATGCAATCGCTTCTCGTATGAATGGCTAGCACTAACCACTAAGCACTAAGCAGAAAAAACTATTTATGCATTTAATGGAACACCTGTCCTTTAAATATTTATTATCAAACTGTATTAACCTGGTTAGTTGGTTAGGTAGTTGTTGTATTAACTTGTATATAGCCCACTAACCATATGCTTGTTTGGTTAGGGATTAGGTTAGTATTGTTCCGTTAAGCTCCGTTTGAAAAAGTATTGAGCTTGTCTGGATCACCCCCACAGGCTTAATAAGTTATCAAATGTCATTCTGAAATTTACTGGAGTTTACCCTTGATTAACTTACTGTTATTTACTCTGAATACACCTACTGAATACTGAATGTTTTTTTTCAAGGTAAACTTTAAAGAGAACATATAATGCATTGGCGTAAACAATATGCTATATTTAAACTGCTTTAGTCTTCGAACATTAAAGCAATCTAGTGGGGAGTTTACCTGGTCGGTCACTTCCCACTTGAACCGCGTGCCACGATCCGCTGGCCATTGTCCATTGTCCATTTTCCAACATAGGGGGTTTGTAAACAACCACCACGCATCACGCACAACGGGTAGGGCATAGATATATAGAGGGGTTTGTTAAATGTTTGCTATGAAATGCTAGTCCATAAGTTTTCAAAATTATAAAAAATTTTTAGGTTAGGTACTTAAAGACCCAATAAGTATTTAAACCAACTCTATGTATAGATCTTTGTATACATACTGAATGGTTAGGTACTTAATATGCAAAAAGGGGGTTAGGGGTATCAATGACTTTCTATGTTAAACTTTGCACTGGTACCTCTATTACTTAGGGGAGCGAAGCGACCACTTGATGACGGGTACGGGTGCTCAATTCATTTATTTAAAATAGCCTAGCTTACACCCCAGATTATCCATATTTTAGAACGGGTTTTATCTATGTATATCAATGGTTTAATTCATATCCGTAGTATCAAAATATACTTTAAAGGCCTAGTTTTTGAGGTGAGGTGGAGTCTTGCGGTGTTGTATAACTGTTGTATAGAAAATTTATTCAACTTCGTATGTGTAAAAAAGTGAGGAAAAGTGGTGCCCCCAAGCTGACTCGAACAGCTGACCTATTGATTACAAATTAATGGGGTTGTTAATTCATACTAAATCAGATACAATCAGACTATGTTCGAAGCTACAGTATTTGATGCTATATATGGCGTTTTTCCTAGTTATTCAAAACACCAACTCATTCACACAGTAAATAGGTTTTGTTGTATATTTGTTGTATACAAAAAGAATACCCAGAAATCGTTGAAAATAGGGGCTTTTTATGGGTAAGTTTTTATCTAATGCAGTAGCAGAAGCTCTACCTAAACCAAAGAAGACACCACGCAGAGGTAAGGCCCCTAAGTACAATGTAGTGAGGGAACGAGATACAGAGATTAAAGGTTTCACTATTGTTAGTACCATTGGTGCAAAGAGCTGGTACTTTGTTTATCGCAATAAATTTACCAAAGCCCAGCGTTCATATCTCATTGGCCAATACCCACAACTCCAGGCACCAAAGGCTAGAGCCATTGCCAAAGAATTATATGCCCAAGTAATCCAGGGCCACGATCCGCAGACAGAGAAGAACTCTAAAGTTAGAGAGGGCAGTCTAGAGGAGTATAGTGCATTGTATTTAAAATCACTTCTAGACTCCAAATCGAGTCAATACGAGTCCGATAGGCACATAAAACAGATCCGCCCCCACCTCGGCAAACTTCGTCTGTATGAGCTTAAAAAGAGTCATATAGAGCAAATGATGAAAGATATGAAGAAGACACCAACCCAAGCCAATAGAACCTTTGCATATCTACATAAGTTCTTTGAATGGTGTGTCGATAACAAACATATGGCAACTAACCCAGCTAAAAAGATTGCAAAATACAAAGAGAAAGAAAGATATGCTTATCTTCAAACAGATGAACTAGCCAAGGTAGCCAAGTTTTTAACTAAATGGAAACAAGAGCAACCAACAAACTGTATATTCATTGCCTTGTTATTTGCCACAGGCAGAAGACCAGCTGAAATCTACAAACGCCCCTGGAAAGAAGTAAACCTAGAAACGGGCCACCTAGTTAATATTGATACTAAGACGGGCAAACAATTTATTCCATTATCACCCAATGCTATTAGCTTATTTAAACAGCTAAAAGAACTAACGGGGCCAAGTGGAAAGCTGATGCAGAGTAGGTGGTGTTTCCCAAGTCCAGTGAAAAAAGATGCACACATATACGAACCACCCAAAAACCTGTGGGATAGAATGCGAGAAGAAACTGGGCTTGATTATCAAATGAGGGATATGCGACACCATTTTGCTACACAAACTGCCAGTGATAGCCAATCCCTTGGTACAGTTAAAGAGCTGTTATCACACGCAGACATATCAACCACTATGCGGTATGCTCATATACTTGATGCAGATAAACAAAAGGCACTGAAAAAAAGCTCTAAAGCATTAAAATTATTATGACCGACCAACTAAGATTAAATAGAGAAGCAGTCAAAGACTTAAAGAATTATTACACTTGTTTTTATCGACCTTATAAAACCTGGTTAGGCACCAGTGAGAATGGTGCCAATGAGACTTATCCATTGGAGATACCAGAACATTATTATGACCTAGAACCAAACGCAGAAGCGTTAATGTTCTTTGAATACTTGGAGAGAGTAGAGGTGGTTAGTACACTTTCAGCATATGCCACTGGTGATATACCTACAGAGAAAGAATTAAAAGAAATAACAATAGCAGTAGGTAAGCTAGAGGGTTTGTTGCACGATAAGTTTCAATGGCATTATCAAAAACTGTATGAAGAACTTGTTATGTCTAGACAGGTGTCACATAGACTAAGAAGTTTAAGAGAAAATAATCCTAGAGTTAAAACAACCACAGCTCCACACAAAGTAATAGTCTGTAAGCATCTTATGGACTGGTGGTTTCACCACTTCAAAGAAGTTATTAAAGCTAGTTATGATAAGCGAAATAGAGATATTGTATCTGACAAAGAGTTTTATGAATTAAGCAATCCTGGGGCATTTTATTTACAGAAAACCCTGGCTGTATATTTTGATTTACCCCTTAACAACCGACAAATAGAAATGCTGATTGATGAAACAAAAAAAGAATCTAAAGCTATCCCGCCTAGACCTATTGTATTTGAAAAGAAACTACAGACAGATGAGCTATAGGGATAAAAGGGATTTAGAACTGGTGGACTTCTTCGCCAAAGCATTGCGAGATATAGATAAGCTAAGCCAGGAAGAAATAGAGGATATTATTTATTGCGGGTTTGCAGAGTATGAACGAAGATATTGTATCACTATGTCTAGGAGTATTCATTGATGGATTATATAATTCAAATTGTACGCATTATCTTAGCTATTGTATTTATAACTGTTGGAATATTTTGTGGTCTTTGCTTTTCTTTTTTTATTGGAGGAGTTATTGGATATGGCCTGATAATTATAATAATTGGTATTTTTACTTCAGGCATAACAGTAGATAATATGATTGATTCTAACTATCTTTATTTATTAACTTTTTCCTTCATATTAGGAGGTTTACTGTTCACCTATTATTTAATGAGATCAACTGTACGCACTAGCGAAGATATACGTGAAGGAAATAGCATAGGTCTTAGAGAGATTTTTAAAAGATTTAAAGAAGATGACACTATCTCAAAAGAAATAAGAGATTTTAAAAGAATTAAATTGCGTAAACTTCTTGCAGAATATCAAGATTATGAACAACATAAAAATCTAGTGCTAGATGCAAGGTTAGGAATGATCGATATGATAAAGATGAAGATAGAAGATCCAACAATCCCTTTAAGTTTAAAAAAATATGATCAAGACGGCACAGAAACTGATCTTGAAACTGGGAAAAAAATTAAAAGATGACATTAAAAATTCCATATAATTCGCATCTAGGGTAGAATTTCGGTATGTCTAAAATAATTAAAACGAGCTTTGCAAAACCTGATGACCCTATCTACAAAGAGGGCTTTAAAACTTTTACACCTAATAAACATAATAAGAAAAAAGTTGAATTAAAATTACCAATAGAACTTGTTACATCACTTAGAGATAAAGGTGCTGGTGCTGTTTCTTTAGCAAGAACCACTGATGGTGGAGCTGTGCCTGTGCTTTGGAGTAGTCCAAATTTAAGATGGCAAGATGCCTCTGACTTTTTAACTGTTGCTGATGTTAATATTTCACCACCACTAATTGACCCTTTATTAGAAGAAGAAATTGAGAAAGCTAAGCAAGATAATGAAAGATAAACAAGATGAGGCTCTTAACCAATTAATAGATACAGTTCTAGGTGGATTAATAATTGGTTTTAATGCAATACAAAATGATGAATTGGGTGAAGAATTTGAGAATGATGAATATGTTCTTGGTTATATGACAGGGATTTCAAATTATATGAATCATATAATGAAAATTCAAAAAGGTTCAAAAGAAGAGACAGAAACATTTGCTTACATATTTAAGAATTTATTCCAGAAACCTGATGATGCTTACAACAAATTGCCTAAATATTTTTATGATGATCACAAGCTTTTTCATCAAGGAATGAAAGACGGATCTGATGAATTGTATGATGTGTTCAGTGGAGAGAAACAGTACATCTATGACTTTGGAAAATATCTGAAAGAAAAATATGGATGGAACAAAAACTAACAAATCAATAGATAGATGAATGATCGTATTACTCTAATAATTGATAAGATAGAAAAGCTAATTATATTGGTCCTTCGGTTTGTAGCCGATACGCTTGGCTTATTAGTTGGTCCAGCTATCCCTACAGGAGTAAGTTTTTTTATTGCTAGCTTCTTTGTAGATATTTGGAATTTAAGTGGTTTTATTACAATAGCACTATTTTTGACTGGTCCAATTATATTTATAATATATTGGATTGATCACTCTAGGAATAGACAAGGCTGGGTATCTTTTAAAAAATCTATGCTTGGTTTTTATGATAACACAAGTATTGCATTTAGAAATTTGTTAAAATGATTGGTTATATAATTCAATTTTTATTTCTCTTTTATGTTTATTACCACGTAAAGGAGTATATTTCTAATCAATACTCTGATCTGTTTAGAGATTTAAAACAATTTGATAAACCAGAAAAAGACAGACCTTTAATATCAGAAATTATCCACCCTAGAACAATACAAAGAAATAGACTGAGAACTTATTGGAGAACTTTTTTCTATACAACTGTAAGTGTATTAGTACTGGGCCTTGCACACTTTAGTAGCGATGGATCTTACTGTGTTAGCCAAGATATGTATGGCTGTTATGAGTATGAATATGATGATAATTTTGTACCATCCACTTTTGATCAGTCTCTTATGTTCACAATGATACTATATCCCAAGTTATTAATTGCATCTATGTTGGGGGCAAGGCAAGGGATCTGGATCAAGGCAACTTTTGAGTAGGACCTATATTAGAAAGTGCTAAAACAACTAAAATCTTTGTATAGAAAACTAACTAACCAACCTATTAGGTATGTTGTTAGTGTGAGAAAATTTAAAAACAACCTAGAGTAGAACAGATCTTCCGACTAAGCCACGATCCACGATCCCTTAGCCGTTATCCGCCTATATTGCATCACTCATTCAAACCATTGTAGAAATAATCACAAACAATTTTACACAAGGAGAGAATAGCGTGAGCAATATTCCAGAACTACTAAGACTAAAACAACTTCAAGAATTTTATAGTCTTAACCCCAATACAATAATGCGAGAAAGATATGAGCAACGCGAGGTGTCCGCTGGCCGTCTAGATGAAAGCTCTGTTTATAATACTAAGGGCTTCGGCTACACAGTAAGACCAGTTAAATATGGCAATCGACTGATGTTTAAAAAAGCAGATGTTGAGAAATGGATTGAAGACAACACAATACCAGCACCTATAGATGAAGTTAATGGTTAAGACAGCCTTTAATAAACCAGTGCCTAAAGATCTTAATGATAGACTGAATGAATATCACTCTAAGGTTAAGCAAAAAGGGAAACCAAGAAACCCTATGTATGTTTCAACTATGCATTTATCTGATGCCTTAGATGAAGACCCTTATCATAATCAATTAATAAAAATTAGATTAGATCACACTGGCGATCACCTGGTGATTGAAGATGCTATTAATGGTTATCAACATACCTATAATAAATATGCATCACAAAAAACAGATGATCCAAACCTCATAACAATAGAAAAACTAGAAGCTAAGTTGCTTAATGATATCACTGGTGCTTGCACCGATAACCCTGGATTGAAGTGGAAGCATACCGAACTAGGAATTAATTTAGATTGTTCCCTGGGTGCATTTGTTGAGTTAGGTGAACCAAGAGAACACGATTTTATACCAGCTTTATTAACTTCCCAGGAGGTATGTATTTGTGCAGATGCAGTATTAGGACTTGCTGGTTCATATGAACTAGGTGGTAGAGTTTTAATGCATATCAATACTAAGTACGCCAAAAAGGGAAAGCGTATTAGAGAAAGCTGGAGCAATGTTTGATCCAAAGCTACTAACAACTCTAAGCACCAAACCTTTGTATAAGAAAACCAAACCTAAACCAAAGGCCCCAGAAATACCAATAGCACCACCAGGCTCATTTGTAGCAATGGGTAGAAAGCTAACCAGCTTAGACAAACAAATAAAAAATACTACTGATCCAACTGCCAAAACCAAACTAGTACAGCGATACTATGAAGTTAGCCAGTCAATGGAAAATGAAAGTTCGAAAGTATTAAATAAACATCAACTAATGAAAGACCGACCCAATGACAAACCCAACAATAAATAAACTTGAAAAAATTATAGCGATACAACGCAGACTAATGTCTGTGCTTGCGAGTATGAATCTACTAAGTGCTGGCCTATCGCAATACAAGAAAACAGAAAACTTAATTAATGGTGACCAACGCACCAACAATGGAAAGTTTATAACTAATTGCGATAACTTTATATCCAGCAGTATGTTGGAGATTATTGAACTACAGAAACAGCTAGATAAATTCGCCAAGAATATGGAGCTGTAGTATGAACGATATCAAAGAAGCATATAATAAACTCAATGCTAATGGCAAAGGCCGTTGGATTAATGATAATAAATTTACTTGTTGTTGCCCTGTACACGAAGATAGAAGCCCTAGTGCATTTGTACAATTAACTGACAACGGCAACCTGTGGCTAGGTTGTAGTGCTGGCTGTAATCAAGACGATTTACACCAACATATGAAGTCCATAGGCTTCAATGAGCTTACCCAGAGTGCATTAAAAGAAACTTCAAGCAAACATAGGTCGAAGAAAACAGAGAAACCAATCAATAAAGATATGCTGTATCCAGCTAACTTGAAGAAGTACAAAGAAGAAAGATTAAAGTGGTATAATGAAAAGTTAAACCAAGGTTATAGGGATCAATTAAGCAACACTACTAACAAATACATTTTTCCTTACCTGGATTATAACTTTAATTTTTATGGCTTTATATTACGCGATCAAGATAAGAACTTTGCACAGTACACGCCACACCTGGTAGAGGATCAATTAGTATTTAAAGCCCAAGGGTGGAGCACCAACGGCAGAGCTCTACCTTTATTTCTAAAGTGGGATACAGACAAACCAAAAGAAGCAACCATACTACATATCTACGAGGGAGAAAAAACTACCCTTGCTGGCAGACACCTGTTTCCAGAAGATGAAAACATAATCCACGCTTCGTGGCCCACGGGTTGTGGCAACGCTGCTAAAGCTGATTGGAGTTTAGTCAGTAAACAAAACTTTAAGGAAGTTATTTTATTTCCAGATAATGATGACCAAGGTTCTAAGGCAATGCAAACAGTTGCTAATATTATAAACAAGATAAAACCTAACCTCCCAATTAGTATTCTTGATTTTCACGAGTACCCAGACAAATACGATATAGCAGACAGCTTTGTACCAGAGTTTAAACCAGAAGAATGCTCAAAGGTGTTAAAGGTTTATGAAGCGCGAGTACAATCAGAAGTACAGCTGGATAGGGAGTGGGTTTATGTAAACCACATAGACCAGTTTTATGATTTAAGTTATCAGCTTATGATATCCCCTCAACATTTTACCAGGCTAACAATGCATACAGATATGAGTGCCCGGAAATTTCTAATGGGCCCACTGAACCCACGCTATGATAAATTAGATTTTAGTCCTTTTAAGAAACGAGTATTTAAAGACGGAGGTTTAAATATTTTAAATACTTATAGAGATTTAAGACCGCCACTAACAGTAGCAGAAGATGATACAATAATACCTAAAGTTTATTCAGCTGTAGATAAATTGTTAAAGCATTTATGCCCAGATGATTTACACCGACACCACTTAACACAATGGATTGCACATTTAATTCAACACCCAGGAGTAAAGATTAAGCACGCTGTAATGCTGATATCAGAAGTTGAGGGTAATGGTAAATCTACAGTAGGTGAAATGATAAAGGAGATGCTAGGTGCAAAGCATTGCAGAGAAATAAACCAGCATCAAATAACTAGTAGGTTTAATAAATGGGCCTTTGAATGTTTGTTCGTCCAGGTAGAAGAAATAGCCATTAAAGGTAAGTACGGAGAACGATCAGCACAAATGGATTTATTTAAAACGCTGATAACTTCACCAACCATTGAGCTTGAAGCTAAAGGTAAAGATACAATGACTATAACTAATACAATTAATCCTATGTTTATGAGCAACAATAAATCAGCCTTAACTATTCCAGACAACGCTAGAAGATATTTTATTATTGAATGCTTACGTAATCCAATGCCTGATGCTTTTTATAAAGAGTTTTATGGTTTGTTAAAAAAGTTTCCTGGTGTGTTTGTGAAATACTTTATGGAGTATTCACTAGAGGGCTTTGATAAAGAGAAGAAGCCACCAAAGACAAATGCATTTTATGAAATGGCAGATAGAACGAAAGCTCCAATGAGCCAAACACTAGATGAACTACTTGAAGATATTGTATTTCCATTTACTGATTTAACCGATCTAGTTTGCCCAAGACATATTGCAGATTGTTTGAAACGAAAAGGCACCATTAAAGATATCCATAGCAATAATGTTTGTACCTGGTTGCTAAGTATTGGTGCTAAGAAAATAAAACAATTAAATAACTGGAATGCTAACGACCAAAGGCCAACCATTTGGGCGTTAAGCAATATAGAACTGTACGAAGAAATGACACCAGATGAACTTGCAAACAATTATATTCAACCAATAGTAGACCAGTACGGCAAAGAAACTTGTTTTGTAGATCGTAAGCTAGCAAAGGTGACAGCAAACATAAATGATCTTGATGCAATCGCTTCTCGTATGAATGGCTAGCACTAACCACTAAGCACTAAGCAGAAAAAACTATTTATGCATTTAATGGAACACCTGTCCTTTAAATATTTATTATCAAACTGTATTAACCTGGTTAGTTGGTTAGGTAGTTGTTGTATTAACTTGTATATAGCCCACTAACCATATGCTTGTTTGGTTAGGGATTAGGTTAGTATTGTTCCGTTAAGCTCCGTTTGAAAAAGTATTGAGCTTGTCTGGATCACCCCCACAGGCTTAATAAGTTATCAAATGTCATTCTGAAATGTACGCTATATTACCCTTGATTAGCTTACTGTTATTTACTTTGAATATACCTACTGAATGCTGAATGTTTTTTTTCAAGGTAAACTTTTAAGAGAACATATAATGCATTGGCGTAAACAATATGCTATATTTCAACTGCTTTAGTCTTCGAACATTAAAGCAATCTAGTGGGGAGTTTACCTGGTCGGTCGCTTCCCACTTGAACCGCGTGCCACGATCCGCTGGCCATTGACCATTGTCCTTTTCCCAACATAGGGGGTTTGTAAACAACCACCACGCATCACGCACAACGGGTAGGGCATAGATATATATAGAGGGGTTTGTTAAATGTTTGCTATGAAGTGCTAGTCCATAAGTTTTCAAAATTATAAAAAATTTCTAGGTTAGGTACTTAAAGATCCAATAAGTATTTAAACCAACTCTATGTATAGATCTTTGTATACATACTGAATGGTTAGGTACTTAAATACAAAAAGGGGGTTAGGGGGTATCAATGACTTTCTATGTTAAACTTTGCACTGGTACCTCTATTACTAGGGGAGCGAAGCGACCCACTTGATGACGGGTTCGGGTGGTCAATTCATTTTTTTAAAATAGCCTAGCTTACGCCCCAGATTATCCATATTTTAGAACAGGTTTTATCTATGTATATCAATGGTTTAATTCATATCCGTAGTATCAAAATATACTTTAAAGGCCTAGTTTTTGAGGTGAGGTGGAGTCTTGTGGTGTTGTATAACTGTTGTATAGATAATTTATTCAACTTCGTATGTGTAAAAAAGTGAGGAAAAGTGGTGCCCCCAAGCTGACTCGAACAGCTGACCTATTGATTACAAATTAATGGGGTTGATAATTCATACTAAATCAGATACAATCAGACTATGTTCGAAGCTACAGTATTTGATGCTATATATGGCGTTTTTCCTAGTTATTCAAAACAACAACTCATTCACACAGTAAATAGGTTTTGTTGTATATTTGTTGTATACAAAAAGCATACCCAGAAATCGTTGAAAATAGGTGCTTTTTATGGGTAAGTTTTTATCTAATGCAGTAGCAGAAGCACTACCCAAACCAAAGAAGACACCACGCAGAGGTAAGGCCCCTAAGTACAATGTAGTGAGGGAACGAGATACAGAGATTAAAGGTTTCACTATTGTTAGTACCACTGGTGCTAAGAGCTGGTACTTTGTTTATCGCAATAAATTTACCAAAGCCCAGCGTTCATATCTCATTGG
>Ga0209535_1002409_pt1 | contig 12205 bp, 15 predicted proteins | sample LinPmetageLP28_FD_184041 | JGI IMG/M metagenome (GOLD analysis project Ga0209535, IMG submission 184041) | Marine viral communities from the Pacific Ocean - LP-28 (SPAdes) (version 2) | ecosystem: Environmental > Aquatic > Marine > Oceanic | place: Pacific Ocean | collected 2009-08-22
TCAACCTCTTCGGGCAAACTATCTTTTATAAAAACTTGCACACCATTCATTTGATATTGGTCCTTGAGTCGTTTCGATCTTCTTACAGATTCTTGTATCCACATATTCTTTCCTATAATAATTTTGAAGCCTCTGTAGCGAGCTTAGATCTCTCACCCTTCTTAAACGTAACATGTCCCGATAGTCGACTTTTCTTTAGCTTCTCAACGGCATAAGTTAATCCGTTCGATGTTTCGTTTGTATAAACGTTGTCAATTTGCTCAATGTCTCCAGTTAATACAATTTTTGTGTTCTCGCCAATACGAGTAATGATTGTTTTGACTTCATGTGCCGTCAAGTTCTGTGCTTCGTCAATAATAACAAACGCATCAGAAATAGAGCGACCACGTATATAGGCAAGAGCCTCAATTTCAATTATACCTTTGTCGAGATACATTTCGAGCATTGTCTTATCGGTGCCCATGATATACTGCATATTGTCAAAAATTGGCTTCATCCATGGAGCCATTTTCTCTTCCATCGTTCCCGGTAAATATCCGATGTCTTTTCCGAGGGTTTGAATTGGTCTTGAAATGATGATACGATTGTAGCGTCCTTTCTCGATCCCCAGAACCTGTTCTAAGCCCGCTAAGATAGCCATGAGGGTTTTACCACTCCCAGCTCGTCCGATAAGGCTTACAAGCGGAATTTGGTCATTTAAAAGCAGGTCGAGTCCACACTTCTGTTCTTTGTTCCTTGGCTTCACTCCCCATGAGAAAATATCATCTTTCATTGTCGAGAGATGAATGACAGGTTTGTTCCAAGAGTCAAATCTTGCGATTGCTGTTTTCTTCTCATTTTCAACTGAAACAAGCATTACGAATTCGTTAGGGTGGAGAACAATTCCTTGTTCTTCAGCATCTTCCTCATAAAGCCACACGTCTTCGTTATCATAAAACTCTTCAACCATAAAGTCGTCAACAAGAAACTTTGTGAAGCCCTCAAAGATAACTTCTCGTGAGTCGACAACTTGTGACGATACATAGTCTTGAGTCATTAGCCCGAGAGAATCAGCAATTACTCGCATGTTGATATCTTGAGATACCACTACACACTTTCGCTTTGGATCAGCTTCTTTCACCCCAAGAGCTCCAGCAAGGATAAGATGATCGGAACTTTTATGGGAAAGGCCCATAGGAAGCTCGTCAAGCAGTAGCTCTTCGACTTTAAGGACTTTGATAACACCAAGTCCCTTGCCGAGTCTAATACCCTTTGAGAGCGATCCTCGGTCACGTAAAGCATCAAGTTTTTTGATGGTTTGTCTTGCGTGAAAACCAACGGAGTCTTGACGCTTTTTATGCTTGTCAAGTTCTTCGAGGACTTTTACGGGAATAAATATGTCGTTGTTATCAAATTTTGAGAGACACTCAGAGTCCGATAAGAATACGTTGGTGTCAATGATGAGGTTCTTTTTTGCCATTATGGCTCCTATTTTTTTAAAATCATGAATTGTCTAATTATTGCTTGTTCTTGGGGTGATAATTTACTTAATATTTTTTCTACCTCAGGTTGTAGCTGATCTCTAGTTAAATCAGTTTCTGAAATATTGTTAATTTCTTCGTTTATAATCTTCTTTAACGTTTCTTTTGATATTTTCATACTTGCTCTCCTGTAGGATATAATAAATAGATTACTTGTCTATAATGTCTAATCCTAATTTCGAAATCTTAGTTATACTTTTAAGCATCTCAGCAAGACTTGGATCAGATCCGATTGTCCAGCCGGTCATACATATTGTCGCCATCTCTTCGGTTGTCATACCTATTGTAGCAGCAGCTTGAGATCCTTTCAATAAGAAGTCAAACACTTCAGCAAATCGAGGATCTGCCTTACACCTCTCCATGATTTTATCCATCATTTCTTCATTCATTTTAAATCTCCTAAAAATTTTTTCCACTCTTCGGGTATGTCTCTTCCAACTCTTGATAGTATCCACTCTGGTGAATTCCAATAGTTGTTTTTTGGTGGTAGTGGTTCTCTAAGTAGTGTCATTCCTGCCTCAAATGGCGTTTTGTCTGCTTTCTTCTGATTACAACATCCGCAACTTGACACTAAATTGGTCCAAGATTTATCACCACCTTTTGACTTCGGTATCACATGATCTAATGTCAGTTTGCTTTTCGAAAACCTATTGTGACAGTATTGACACACATATCTATCTCTGTAAAATATAGTGTTTCTTGTTGGAGAAACTTTAAAATGTATTTTTCTAATATACGACTTTAAAACCACCACCGACGGAAACGGAAAAAGGGCACAAGCCAATTGAGAATGATTCTCAACAACCTGCGCCCTGCCGGAGAACACTAATGAAAAACCTTTAAAGCTATCTACGACCTCGATAGGTCGCCAAGAAGCATCTAGTTTGAGTGTATACAATTTCTTCACATATTAATTAGTTCTTACTCATCAGTTTAGAAGCGTGGCCATCAACAGGAATCTTTTCTTTTACCACTTCTGATAAATTAAAGTTCTCAATCGATGATTTAAGTTCACCAAATGCTTTCTTGTAATCTGGGTCCATTATGACTTCTGTTTTGCCTCCATGTCCATGGATAGCATGAACCTCGCCAATATTGTCATATACGGTTACGGATGGGTGTTCAGATAACCATGTTACAGCTACTTTACCATTGTCAAAAATAAATCCTTGCGCAACTCTACCTGTTCCAGACACTCCGCTCTCATCCTCTGTTCTATTTAAATAAAATATTTTCATATCAAATCCACTCTGAATCGTCATCATTGCTTTCGTCCTCATCACTTTCTAAGGACTCCTCAATATTTAGTTTGATATAGTTTTCTTTTATCAATTCGTGTTGTTCTGAAACGAATTTTAGAATTAGCAATACTGCTTCAAAAGAACCTTCTTCGGCATGGGGCTGAAGGGTTAGAGTTCCGTCTTTTATAACCACAGTTAAAACTTTTTCTTCAAAACTATAGATGTCGACTTCAGTTTCGGATATCATCAGTGAATCAAACATCATTGAATCTTGAACATATTTTGCGAACTCCAACGCATAATATATATTTTCAGCATCTGATTCTAGATCAAGCCTTATTCCAAATTCTAATAAATTTTTTAATATTTTTTTCTTATCTGCCACAACAGCCTCCTGAAAATTAAAAAGCAGAGATAATAGTAGAAGAGATATTTATGTCTGATATATTTACTTCTACATGTCTTTCCGAAAATAATAGGGAGGAGGACATAACGAAAAGGGTGTGCGAAAAAATACTCGACAATCCTATATTATAATTCTCTTTCACCATTATCTCCACTAAGTGTGTTTTGTTGTGTAATAGTATTATACCATATCAATTTGGGTATGTCAAGTAAAAAGAGTAAATTTTTTAAAAAAGAACTTTTTTCTGGTATATTTTATTTATTTATATAATATATTCTATTCATTATTATATTTTTTGTATATATCTGTAAATGTATCATAAGGTATACCTAATAAAGAAGCCATATCTGATTTAGTATTACAGATACTGGAAGCAAATTTAAAACAAGCATCTCTACAGATATATGGAAGAGTATACCATATTGGAAGATTATAGAATTTACCACCTGTCATTCTTGCACTTTGTTCAAGCTTAACTGCTATCAGTTCTTCAAGTTTTAAATCCGAGACCACATTGAGAAAGTTCTCATTTATTCGATCTTCATGCTTTAATTCAGAAATAAAAGATCTTTTTTTGTTCTTTTTACTTGACAACCGCTCTCCAATATGTTATATTGTATATGTGTAGTGTTAGTGTATTTTGTAGTGTCTTTAGGAGGAAACTATGTCGGGTCTTCAATATTTGGAGCTTGTGGGTTACTGTTTAATTCTTCTTCATATTTGTCAAGAAGAAGTTTTATATTATACAATCCCCATTTCTTATACATTTCCTGATCTTCAGGATTGTTTAAATCTAGATAAGCATCAGAAAAATAAGTTTGAACCAGATTAAAAGCATCGAACGCTTGATTGCGACCCGTTGAATCACCTTCAACTCCCGCACCGAACTTTTGTCTTTCAGAATCAGTTTCTGATTTTTTGTCATAGTCTTTTTCTGCTTGAGTTTTAGATTTTTCTTTTTCAGCAGATTCTTTCTCATCAAATTCATCCGAGACAACATCATTAGCTTCTTCATCATCGATTTCAATATCAATTGCTTCTAGAAGTGAATCTAAGTCACCATCAGCTTCAATATCAGCTGCCATGTCATCTGAGGATACATCAGGAGGACTTTCAAGGTCAAGACCACCCTCTTCTCCACCAAAGTCAGCAGCAACATCTGTAGCTTCTTTACCTTGGGCATTGAGAGCATCTAGTTCATCAAATAATCTAACCATCGCTGTCAAAAAGTGGTTTGTGAAAGACTCTCTCTGAGTTCCATCAGTTGTCAACTGTTGATATTTTGATTTAATAGAAGGTTTAGCTTTTCTGATGGCATCACGTAATTTATTGATACCAGTGTTAGGGTGTGGATTAGCCATGTCTTTTGCTTCAAATAAAGTTGACAATGTTTGCTCTTCTCTAACCTCGGAGATTAAAGATCGAACATACAAACGAACAGCATGCTCTTCTCTTTGTTCTTGTAGAAGATTCGAGACGAAAGTTCTTTTAATAAATTCTCTGAGAAGTTTTTCTTGCTGTTTTTGCATTATTTAATCCTTTTACCGTTTAAAGTTACCTTTTTTGCTCTTGCGATTCTTTTAATTGCTTCTTGTAAAGACTCTTCTTTAATAAACTTGTCTTTTACAAACTTCCCTACTTTCTGACCAGCTTTATATGCCTTAGATCTTTTGTGAGGAACAATTTTTCCATCCTTATCATATTCATATTTTTCTTCACTTTCTTCACCTTCACGAAGACGATCAGCATATTCACGATCTTTACCTTGTCTACGATCAGCGTCACTGTGACGACTAGATGTAGACTCCTTCATTTCTTCCTTTTCTTCCTCTTCGTCTGCTACAGCAGTTCCAGCAGGAGATGGTTTTGATGGCTTGTCATCATCGTCGCTTTTTTTATTGCCTTTCTTTTTGTTGTGATATTTTTCAAGCCCAGGAGGCATTTTGCCTTCTTCTACAGATTCTTGCTCATCTTTAGCAGCGTCAGCCATAGACTCTTCTTTGTCTCCGTCCTTATCAAGGTCTAAGAAGTCAGGCTTCTTGTTCTCTTTTAAGATACCAAATTTTTTAAGCAACTGCTTGTTTAATTCGTTGTTTTTCCATTCTTTAAGTGACATTTTGTCTTTCTCCTTATATTTGACGGTGTCTTCGTATTCCCTCATAGTGGCATTGCCTTCAAGCATGGCTTCATGCTCTACTTCTTTAAGTTCATCATTCTCTAAGTAGTATCCTGGTCCACTATAACCACCAGTATCTAATCTACCTTCTAAATTCTGTCTATGGTGAATCAATTCGTGAGCAATTGACCTGAGAATGTCTTTTGGATGCCTTCCATCAACAAATATGTGTATTTCAAGGCTCTGTGGGTCATAGTAAGCCGTTTTACCAAGCACCTTGGATTGATTGTCGGGCTCTGAGTTAAGAAACATTGTAGGCGGCTTCTTGAAGCCGTATTTAGACTCGAAATGGTCATACATTCCATGTATGTGTGACTCAAGGTCGCCCATCTGGTAGTTGGCTGTGTTGTTAATTTTACAAGGCATGTTATAAATAGTCCTGTTTCGTGCTTTTTTTAAGTGATATTATGGGTATAAAGTCGTATTCTGAGGCCCCAAATACCATGATTTTGCCTATTAAAACGATGTTTTCAAGCCTATTTTCCTCAATTATCTCTATCAAAAGACCTTCTTTGGTCTCAAAAACCTCATTATCCATGTTACATGACCACGTTTTCCATGTAACAATGTCTCCAATGGCGAATTTTTGGGCTCTTGAGGACCCAAGAGCTCTATTTTTGGACGTTTTGAAGGTTTTTTTGTCCATTTTGGGCTAATATTCGTAAATATCGTCGTTTTCTGGCTCCATTTTGACCATTTCAACGCCAACAGGGTCCATTTCTGGTGTAACTTGGTCATATGCGCCCTCTTCCATGCCATATTCGACATAATGTTTGACTGTTTTGATATAATCAGCCGCTTTTGTAAGTTTTGACTGCACCCAAGCCTCTAATTGTGTCTCATCGGACAACATTTCGCTCAATTCTGCTGCGTATTCAGCAATATCAGACAATTGACGCTTAGCCATGCGTCCTTCTTTGTCAATTTCGCCACTTGGAAGCTCTGGAGGAGCCATTGTGGACATTCCGCACTCTTCTTGGATGATTTCAAGCAATCTTTTCTTTGATATCTTCATTTTTTAACCCTCTTTTAGATAAATTAAGCTCAATAGTAGTATAAATACCGCTTCTGGTTCAAAAAACGAGCTTAGTGATAGCATAATTAGCACAAATATAGTAGATTTGGCAAGTTTTATAATTTTTTCTTCATCTGGGACCATGTTACCCTCTTTTTATTTTAATTTTATAAGTTTTTGTCGACTTTTCATCGGTTTCTTCTTCCAAAACTCCAAATCCTGCCGGAGCAGACTTGGATCTGTTGAAGTCTGACACTCTTTTGAGCCCTTTTGCTCCTGTTGTCTTAGAACCACCCAGTCCAACGATGCGTCTTTTCTTTATTTTGTGTCCTTTGGAGTGCGGCTGGTAAGATTCTATTATCTCTTCTTGTCTTTGAAGCAGATTTAATACACTTTCCAAGTGTTGAGTTTGATTTCCTTTGGTTTTTCTTTGAATTTCTTCCCAATCTTCGCACATATACTCAGCAACTTCCCATTGAAGGTTGATTATACCCTCTAATTCATCAGATCTGTAGTCGATTCTGCCATAAAAGTAGAAAGTATCCTTAGTGACACCCTTCCATGTAGTCTCAGTGCGGTCCAAAAACCGCACTTCTTCAACTTCTATACCTAATTCTTCCTTAATTTCGCGCCAAAAGGCATAGTTTGCCTCTTCTCCTTCCATTATATGCCCACCTGGAGCATCCCACTCATAAGAATCTGATCGTTGAGCGATCAAAATCTTGTTGTCGGAGGTCAAAATGGCACCTTTAGCTACAGCATCCATGTCCTTGATGAGATCATCAGGGTATTTTACTGTAATTTTGAAGTCTTTGTGAAGGTTTTTGTATGCGTTGATCGCATCATGCTCTTCTGGGTCGTCATCAAAGTGTAAAGTTGACCCCAATTCATACAATTTTTGAGCTTTTGGTTCACCATTAGTGTAAAATACAGCATCAACTTCTATCTTAAGCTTATCAAGTAACGGTTTTACCGCCGATTCATCTGATTCTAAGTGTTTTTGTCGAGATGTAACAATAAAAACTGTCTTACCTGACTGTTTAAAGCTTTTAATTCGCTTAATTATCTCTCTATTGACACCACCATACTGGTATTGCTCTTCTCCTTGCACTGTTTTGTTTAAAAATGACTTAACAACAGTGTGATCAAAGTCAAAAGTTACGACATCTCCATTACGGTTATCTTTAACCTTATGAAAATTTTCAAATATTTCTTTCATGGGCACCTCCATGCTTCATTATAGCACATTCTTACTGCTTTCGCAGTATTTTTAGCTTATATTTTTTAGTTTCAAACAAGCCCGGAGTATCTCCTTCTTTCTTGAACAGTCCGAGATCAACAATTACTAGATCTCCGCTTGGTCTTTGCATAACGTTTCCATAATGAACGTCTCTCGCTGCCAATCCGGTGAGATCAAACAGTTCTCTAGCAATTTTATCCCAAGATTCCTTCTCTGTCCCCGTAGCCACTTGAGGACCTTTCTTGTCATAACCTATTCTCATGGAAGAAAACTCTCTATACCCCTTTACATATGGGAGCATCACTCTGTATGCCGTCCTATCCAAGTCTGACATGTTCAGGTTGTTGTATCCAATCGCTTGTTGGCCACGACCTCTAATATTAAGTGCAACATTGCCAATTGTTGCTATTGCAACAGCAACATGGGGAGCGTCTGGAACTTCTGATAGAACAATTTTTACTAATCTTGCGCTGAGAGGCAAGTCTTTTTCGTTATCTATGAAGAAATCAACATGTTCTTCTACGTTTTCGGCAAAATTTGTGCTACCTGTATCCATTTGAGCCTTTAGTCCTAACATAGCAGCTGGAGATATTTCCATAAGAAGATCAGAAAAGTCCATTTCAGGTAGATTGGCTAAGCTGCCATCAAGAACCTTAGCTTCTATATCAGCAGAGGCTCCCCTTAAGGAATCTACAAACGAATTTGTAAACCAAAAAGCTGCTTTTTTTGATTGATCCCGGTAATCACTGTATACCTCGGAACCCTTTTCGCCTTCTTTGTCTAAAAGTTGATCACCTTTTGCCTTAGTCGACAGTATATGCGTTCTATCTACAAGAAGAGCATCAGAAACGTTGTCAACTGGTGCTAGTATTTCCATGGCAATAAATCCAAAATCATCTTGTTTCCACGTTGCATATGTTTCCGGAAAATGTTTAGCAATAGTTTCGCTCTTTTCTCTAGCTTTCTGAACTAGATCATAGTTTCTAACTTCTCTATTTGTAGAGTTGGGTGTTCCTGTGACAATTTTCATTGCCTGCTCCATACCTGTCTGTGTGTTTTCAACTTTAAACACTTTTCCAAACTGTCCACCACCTAGGTAATCGACAAATTTATACCCAGCGCCCTGAACAGCTCTTCTAGCTGTTGGTGAAAGTTCTTGGAGGTTGCTTCCAAACTTAGATATTTCTGTTGGAGGCATAACGCTCATTGTTGCTTCTTCATCATCCTCTTCCATTACGTTCTTGAGGCCTTGATGTTTAGATCTTTCAACATGCCCCGCATGTTCATCTTCGCCTGATACAAGTCGTTGTCTATTTCTACCAGCCAATCCTTGGGTGCTATACATCTCAGCCAGTTTGTGGCCCTTAAGTCGTTGACCTTGCTCTTGTTTTTTGTTGAACTTTTCGTTTGTCTCTTCATCACCTAGAGGGACGCCATATCCTTGAACAGCACCACCGCCCATTGAGGACATTTCTTTTAACTTACGTTTTATTTTAATTTTCACAATAATCCCTCTCGCTTTATTACCTCAATAAATAGTCGTTTCATCGAGATAAAAACTTTGCCGGAAATTTTTTCTTTCAAGCTCTAAAACGCGATTTTATCTTTATTTTGGGACATCACTCTTCACCACAACCCCATGTAGAGTAACCAACATCAACACTATCACCAGCTTCAGGTGCATCTTCGTAAGTAAATACCACAGCATTAAGGTCTTCATCATACTCCCACCCCTCGGTAATCAATTGACCATTGATCCACACGCGAAGCGTGTCGACGTGCGGGTCTTCCGAATCAAGTTCGAAGACAGTTTGAATTGAGATGTCTTGAGCAATCTCTTCAAGTTGTGAACCCCAGTCGGTATCGCAAATAGAGAACCATTGAGAAGAATAATGTTGGACAAGATCCCAATAACCAAAGCCCGCTTGAGTATTCCATGGGTTTCCACCGTTAGTGCAACCGCTGGGAGGATCACCTATAATGGCATAAGGTTTAAACAAGCCTGGTCTCGCACTATCAAAGATATTAATAAAGTTAACTAAGCTACCACCAGAGTGATCAGGCTCATCCGACAAGAATATCGCAACAAAGTTTGCGTCACGACGCATAATATCGCTACACTGACCGCCGTCAAGGCACTGTGAGAGCATTAGAATTCCTTTTTCGTTACCACTACCGGTGACACCAATAGAATTGATTTGATCCACAGCCTCGGCCACAGGATCACGAGAGGAACTGTCAATAATGTTTGAAACAAATGTGGGATCATCAGTGGTAATAAAGACCATCTGAAAATCAGGGGAGTATGAAAGGAAAATATTCATGAAATTAGACATGTTGTTTCCTAAAAGACCTTGGTAAAAATTCATCGAACCTGAATTGTCAATAATCCAAACGATATCAATCATTAATACGCTTTTTTGAATCCATGACTGAATCTTTTCGTTGGAAAGAACGGCGGAACCTTCTGCTGTTGCGATGGATTGTGGGTTAAGCGGGTCATTCGACGCGATATCTATCGTAGTTAAGTCATCTTGCTCATCTAAAGGCATATAGTTAGCAAAGAAAGCGAGTCTAGCTGTGGGAGCAAGCGTCCATGGGAACGCCGGAAGTGATCCGAAGTCGATTGTTATATCAGCTGGTATGTTTGCCATTAAAACAATGTCATCTATAATCAGATCGACATTGCCATCGTTTTGTATCTGTATTTCAGAAGTTGTATCGCACCCTAACAGAGGGCTTCCAAAATCAAGCTCAGGCGGTAGAACGTTTAACACAGGGGCATCACCATGCCCATCGAGCCAAACGCCTTCTGAGGGCTGCTCATCGCCCTCTAAATATATATCTAGATAGCCTTCGTTGTGTTCAAAAGTTATGGGGTTGTAAATTACCTCAATTTGATAATAATTACCGGCTTCTACCGTAAACCCATCTGGATCAACTGTATAATTGTCACCGGATATCTCTAAGCGGTCAATCACAAGGTCGGCTGTCCCTCCGTTTGCGATTGTAACTGTGCGTGTGCGAGTCTCGTGACCCGATAATAGATGACCGAAGTCAAGTGTTGCTGGTGCAACTATAATCTCTGGCTGTTTAACCTCATTAATGATGTGGTCGTTACAACTGAGTAAAAATGCGAATAGTAACATAATTTCATCCCCCTATTTTTAACTAGGGTTCGAAAAATCTAAAAATTTTTTTTGGGGAATTTTTAGAAAAGTAAAAATCTGGGAAATTTTCTAGCGGTGTCAAATGTATCTCCCTGCGGTCGTGGCGCAAAAAGTACCGTTAAGTACTTATTTCATCGCTATACTCGACCCCGTAGGGGGAGGGGGTACACACAAAAAAGCCCACGTTAAAAAACGCAGGCAAAAAAGCAAAGGCAACAAACCTTAATCATTCTCAATGTCAGTTAACCATTCCTCATCCCACTTCTCTTGCATCTCGCACATTGTTGTAAACATGTTGTGTCTATCGCACACGCCTTGAGCCATACCGTCTTCATCACAAGACTGAAGAATAGACCAAGACATTTGTACCAAGTGATTGAGGTCTTCACCAACACCAGTCCAGTCGAAGTCCCCTAGCCCATAAGAGGGGATGAGTTTCACCATAGTCTTTTGGACTGAGTTGGCTACCACTGTAGCGGTAGGGTCGGTAACGAACTCGGAACCTAGTTTTGAGATGCAAGATGCTATGGCGTCCATACGCTTGGCAAGGTTCAAGAGATAGTCATAGTTAGACAGGTTTGCAGATTGAGCCACACTCTCAATTTTGATTTGGCATGAGTTGTATCTGATTGTGTGTAGTAATGTTCTAGTCATGGTTGATCTCCCGATCTGAGTGAAAACAACATCGTTTTCACAATAGTAATGTATTTCGTTTTGAGATGTTTGTCAAATAAAAAAGGTGACTTTAACGGTCAGATTGTGTCCGTTCATCGTCTCCATCGTCTCTTTGGTTTTGTCATCTTGAAGTAGGCGTCACGTCCGAGGGGTGCGACCTTATCGGACCAGTCCAGACCCACGGTTTTCTCGAGCCACCAGACAGGTAGGTCTATAGGTTGGACGTGAGAGACACACCCTAGAAAGTAATCGTCCCCAGGGTGTACCATTACCCGTCCACCGTGCAAGGTGGTGCGTCTCGATAGTATAGAGTGTGGGACCCACGCTACTACGTCGCCAATAGCGACCTTGTAGGCTTTCGGATACTTACCTGTCTCAGTCTTGTATGATACCGAGCCGTTGCGATTGATACGACCGTACTGTCGTTCCCATTCGACCGATGACTTGGACCACGTTAGGCCCCACACTTTTACGGTTGCTCTCTCCCATTCGGTACGCTCGACAAACTCGCAAGTATCATTCATCAACTGCCATTCATATTGTTTTGCATCGTCGTCGATAGCCTTGTACTTCTCGGCATTGTAGTGGTCTGCTATAACCTCGAGAACTTCGAGGACTTGAGCGTTCACGTCTGACATATCGTAGTCTTGATAATAGTCGGTAACTGCTAGACGTCCCTTGCTGTCGATGTGATAGATGGTTCGGGTGTTCTCGTCCACTGCGAAGATTGTGCGAGCACCGATTTTCACGGCACTGTAGCCG
>Ga0209535_1002411_pt1 | contig 12203 bp, 7 predicted proteins | sample LinPmetageLP28_FD_184041 | JGI IMG/M metagenome (GOLD analysis project Ga0209535, IMG submission 184041) | Marine viral communities from the Pacific Ocean - LP-28 (SPAdes) (version 2) | ecosystem: Environmental > Aquatic > Marine > Oceanic | place: Pacific Ocean | collected 2009-08-22
CCCATTTGACCCGGAGCAGCGTCTTCCGCAGCTTCAGCTAGCACCGCAGACATACCGGTTGCAGCAGCTTCCGCGCCAAGATAAGTAATGGGGCGGTTATAAGCTTCTTGAGACATCCTATTCAAAAGGTTTTCAGTCCCTCTTGTCATACGGTATCCCAGTGTAGGCTTGTACCCTTTACCGCCGAAAATAAGACCCTTTTTCCCAAATTTTACCGGAGTAAAAACTTCTGTCATTTTTAAGCCACTAAGGCTTACGTTTTTAGAAACACCGTATGGAATCAAACCGAAGAAAGCATTTTCGGCTACAACTTCACCGAAAACTTGATCACCTTTTGTACTTGGTAAAATTAAAGGCGCATCACCTAATATTTCGCGTGTAAAAGAATCTGCTGCGCTGCCCGCTTTAATTGCAGCTACAGTTCCCGCTGCCAAGGGAGATAGTATGCGATACGCCGCTTGAGGAGCCGTTACAGGGAGAGCCGTCAAAGGGTTTATCTGGTTGAGAGCGTTAGTGGTTTTAGCCGCTGCCAAGAAAGCTACTGTAGAAGCCGCTCCCGCTCCTATTTTTCTTTTAAACCCTTCTTTGAAAGTACCCGGTTGAACAGGGCGGCCTTCCATATCGTATGCAAACATTTGAAGAATACCTGCATCAGTCTGCTTACGTTCGTTTGACGAAATCCCTGAAAATTTTGGAAATAAATCAAAAACAGGCGCAGTCCCGTCTTTTAAACCGTCATAAGTAATAAAATCAGGGTTGTCCGGATAATCCTTACTTAGCGTTTTAGCCAGCATTTTAGCCATGCCTTGTTCAGGGTCCATGCCGTCCCGACGAAAAATATCTACAGTCTTGTCAAACTCTTCCGCGGTAAACTGAGCAAACGGATACTTAATTTCATCGGTCATCAATTTGACCCCCTCTTTGAATAGCACCGCTTATAATACTTTGAGCTTCTTCTTGAGCTTGTGCGTCTAACAGTTCTCCTTCAACTCCAATCGGAACGCCCGGAAGAAGGTTCATTAGCCGCTGTAATTCAAAGTTATTGGCTTGAACTTGTTTGACTAATGTTGCGTCTAAAGTCCCACTAGAAAGTTGACGTAAATTGTTTTGGTACTGCTGCATAGCAATTCGTTTCAACTCAATAAATTTCTGAGCCTCTGAATCAGGATCAGCTAAAAATGCTTCCGGGCTAGGGAAAAGCGCCCCGACTGTAGCCATTTCTGCAACAGGGAACCGCGGATTAACCACCAAAGCAGAACGTCCTAGCACTCTTACTCCACGAAGATACTGACGAGCTTGTTGAGTTTCGCGGCCAAATACTTCTAGCCAATTTGGTTTCAAAGCAGACGGAACCAGCGAAGAAGCTCCGTCTAAAAATGCCGTAAAGTTAGAGTAAAAGCCTGTGCCTTTACGCGCCATACCCATAGCATCTTTTACGGCTAAAAGATCCGCTGCTTCTACGCCTTCTTGACCGACAAGAGAAGAAATCAACATTTGATCAAACTCAGCCAGTTTTTCACCCGCAATTCTACGAGCTTTTTCTTGTTTTAAGACGTTATATGAAGTTTGCGGGGAAACAATGATTGAGTCCGCTGGAACAGGCTTAGACTGACCGTCCAAATCAACGTAAGTTTTTCCGTTGTCATAGCTAAGACGCATTGCTCCGTTTATTAAGAACCCTTTCGGAGCTATTTCCGAAGTAACTCTTGTTAATGTTGCACTGTTTCCGTTGGCTAAAGATTCGTTTACACGTTTTTGAACCGCACCAAACGAGGCGCTGTTAATATCGACGTAAAGCTGTTCGCCATCAATAGTGGCCTTCATTAACGACGGCTTTATAGGTGTTTCAGTATCAACAACAACTTTAGGCGCGTCAGGGTTAGACACATCAACAAGGCGTCCTCGTGCGTCTTTCATAACTTTAGGTTCAGGCGTAATTTTCATCAGCCGGTTTTGAATTTCGGGGCTATAGCTCAAGAACTGTGCTTTGCTTGGAACACCGTATTTCATTAAGTAATCGCGATCAGTAATTACCGTTAAGCCCATTTTTTCGGCTCTTTGATCGTCCGTCAAACCTTTAAACTGTTCTGGCATCATGCCCATCTTCATAAAGAAGTCTTTAGCAGACAAGAACGCATCTGTCCGAACGGCCATCCGGTCTTCTGGGGTCATTTTATTTAGCTCTTCAATATTAAATCCGGTCTTATTGAAGATATCCCGCTCACTTATTGGTCTATCCGACGCAGGAGCCGTTGGCATACCCTGCTCTTTATATTTCTGACCCATAGGCAACGGATTATCTGTCACCCAAGCCGCCATAGCCTTTTGACCTTCTGGCGAGTTTTTATCAAAAGAAGGAGATTGAGTTCCGCTTATTTGGTCATATAAAACAACCGTGTTTTCTTTAGAGACACGAGGAGAAGTCGTAATCGGGTAAAGTGTTTTGTCAGAAGCTAACAATTTATCATATTCTGTTTTATCTGCGGGGATGTTTAAATCAAAACTACCAACAACTTTTTCCCCGCCACCCGTAGTGGGTTTGACGACTTTTACGCGATCCGATTTATCTTCTTTATCCGTACCGACCTCAAAGATATCTCCGCCTTCTTCTACCGCTGCCGCAGCGTAAGTATCATACTCGTCAGGGTCTGCGGAGTTAAAGTATCTATCTGGTTTACCCGGCACAACCAACTTCATGGGTTTAGCCGCTTTATCCGTTCGTTTAAGCCTAGCGACCGCAAGCGCGTCTTCAGAAGCAATTTCTGCCGCTAGTTTAGTTTCCGCAGATTGCAACGCGGCCAAGTCCATTGTGCGGCCTTCTTTTTCTGCCGCCCGCTTGTACTCAAGCTGCTGTTGAGCTCGTGCGCCTATAGTCTGTGGAAGCTGCGTGGTCCGCGCTGCCATAGCCAAGCGTTCTGCTGGGCTCATCCCGCGCCGTTCGCCTTCCATAGGCGCAGCAAAAGCTAATGCTGTGTTTGCAATATCAAACAGCATCTGCGCTTGTGTCATGTTTTTCTGCTCTTCAAGGTCCGCGGTCCGCGCTTCGGGGTCACCTAACCCATATTCCCGATAAAGACCTCTTTGAGATTCTACAAGCTCACGCAAACGAGCACCATCGCCTTGCTCCGATTTAATTGGAGGAAGATTAGCCGCCGCAGCAGGACTTAACCGTTGCCTTGCTGCCGCTTGATTCTGAGACTTTGCTACGTTCTGCAAAAGCCTTGTGTCTAACATAGGGGTGTTAGTTCCAGTCGTGAAACTTCGGTCGCCTAAAAGATAAGGCAAAAACTTACCGGGCTCACCTCCGTCTTTCATCATTTGAACTGGCTGGTTGTCGCCTCGGCGGACCAGCCCGCCTTGGTTAAAATTTACGGGCGGGGGCCCTCCCATCATGGCAGGATCCATAGGTGGGGCCGTGGGCGGCGCAGTCATCATAGCGGGCTCTGGTGGGGGAGCCACAGTAGACATAATGCCTCCCGCCATTGCTCCATCAACAGGCGCGGTCATTTCTTCGGCAGCCAAGCCACCAATACCTTGGTCTACAGAAGCTAACTGAACTACAGGCTGAACAAGGGCAAGAACAGATTCCGGGGTTTGCGCGGCGTCTTCTGGGCCAACCAGACTAGCAAGCTCCTCGCGGCGCTGCGCTACCGGGGTTTCATCACCGCGCACCATGTTCATCATCTGCTCATAACTGCCAGCTTCTTCCAGATCACCCATTCTTGTAGAGGCTTCAGTAAGCATTTGCTCAAGCATAGCTGGATCCACACCTTCAGGAACGGGCGGCATTTCTTCCATAGGAGGAGTCATCATTGAGCCCACACCCTGCGCCATTGCATTAGCTTGAGCCATCTGCGGATCACCGCCTTCTTGCATGGGAACACCGCGGCCCATCAAGATATCTCTCTGAGTGATCTCGCCGTCGCCGCTCAAATCAGGAAAAGCTGCGCCGCCCTTGGCGAACATCTGTCTTTGCATTACGCCTCTGTTCATCATTAGAATAACCCTGCTTTCTGTGCTCCACCATATGCGGAAAGACCGGCAATACCCATACCTAAGATAGACTGTGCTGGAGACACATTAGGAGACGTTGCCGAGGTAATTGATTGTTGCGTTGTCGGCGCACCTTTATAAATGTCCGACAAAAAGCCCATCCGCTGATAAGGCTCATACACCTGCGCCAAGTTACTTTGACGTTCAGCTTCTAACTCAGCTTGTTGCTGGGTTTGAAGCTGCCTACCAAGATCAAACATATACGAGCCTTCTTTTTGCTGCAATCCTTGAGCTTGCTCTCCAAGGCTGGCTTGCTGTAGCCCAACCCTGCCGAAGGCGTCACTTTGAGCTAACTGCTGCTGCTGCGCGTTTTGGAACGCGGCTGCTTGCGCTTGTGCCAAAGACTGCGCCATGTTGCGACCGATTTCAGCTTGCTGGATCGCGGATCGCCCTCCACCAAAAGCTGAAGGCCCGCCGGGAGTTCCGGCTGCGCCAAGTCCAGCCTGTTGAGCTTGGATGCCGTAGGACCGAACGATTTCATCCTGAACAGCTTGCTGGTAAGGGTTCATAAACCCTTGCAAGCTAGACGGGTCCAAGGCTTGCTGCGCGGCGTTAAGAGCCGTTTGAGCCTGCCCCATATACGGAGCATATGCGCCAATTCCTGTGGCGGCTTGATCCTCTGCTCGTTTCTGCGCTTCCTGCTGTAAGGTGCTTAATCCCGCTACTTGCTGCGTAGGAAGAGTGATCGGGGTGTCCGCCAGTTCTTTCGCTTGTTTAAGAAGTCCTAGCCGGTAAGCTTCAATGTCTGGATCTTCACGGACAATTTGAATTTGGGTATCAGTAGCCATTATGCAAACGCCTTTCCGCGAGCTTCAAGGTTACGCATCATGTCGTACATGCTGTTAATCCCGTTGTTTAAACTTCCGCCCCCGAGACCTTTAACAGCATCGGTTGTCATTACAAACTCACCCGGCATTAACATAGCTCGGACACTGTCTTGGTTTGGGATACCCTCGTTTGGCATGATGCCGCCATTTCGCCGAGGGAAAACATCGCCACCGTCCGCATACTTAGTTGCTTGGACAAATGGGCCTGTTGCGTACATAGGAGCAAAATTTTCTGCGGTAAGGCCATACCGGGATGGGTTAAGAGCGAAGTACTCTTCTGGAGACAGGCGCTCCTCTTCTGGATCTTCCTCGGGTTTATCAATAGCTCCACCTGCTATTAAAGCTCCACCTGCAACGGCTGCCGCAGGCCCAAAAGTTCGGAGCATACTGGGTGACAATTCTTTCGTCGCCGCAGCCATTGCCTCTGCGCCGCTTAACGTAAGGTTTTTAGCAGCCGCCTGTTGTTGTAATTGTGCCGCTTTTGCCACAATGTCTCCTTGAGTAGGCCCCGCAGGCATGAACAAATCTTTAGCCGCGGCCAAACGGCCTTCCCCACCACCTGTAAACATATTTTTAAAGGAGTCCATCGCGCCGGGTGTTTCGTATACAGGAGTGACCGGGTTCACAGGCTCGGGGGCAAAGGTTGAAGCACTATTACGCGCAGCGTCCATTGTGGTTTTTGCTAAATTGCTAGGAGCCGCGGCGGACTTAGCGGTCTGTACTGTTGATTGCGCTGCTGCCTGCTGCGCTGCTGCCTGCTGCGCTCCGGGAAGACCGCCTCTAACGCCATCCATGAAACTTCCGCCGTCTAAAGCCGTAGTCGCGCCTGAATACAATGCGCCTGTCGCGCCACCAATAAGCGCAGATTTAAACGCATCTTTGATATCGCCGCCTTGAATCAATGTTCCGAGGCCCGCGCCTAACGCGCCGGACATAACTGTCCCCATTCCCGGAAACAGGGCATTGAGCGCTATCGGCAGAACTAGAGGCGCTACTTTCTTGAGCGTCTTGCCAATAGACTTAAAAACATTTTTAACGCCTTTAAACAAACCTTTTAGAAAAAACTCCGGCATTCCAGTGTCGGGGTTTAAACTGTTTTCTTTTGAACCAACGACATAACGCTCTGGATTTTCTACCCCGAGTTCCCGCAAATGACCAAAGATAGACTCTTTTAGCTTGGGGTTACCGTCAATTAGTTCTTTTGGTACAACAAGCTCGCCGCGTTCCGCGTGAATAACAACGTCATCCCCAAAACGACCATAAGAAGCCATCTTTTTAGCAACCGGCTCAAATTCGGCTATGCCTTTATCGCCAAATTCTTTCCTTGCTTCTTCCTTCTCAAACGCATCATATTCGTTGTCGTTTAAATAGAAATCAGCAATGCCCCCCGCAGGGATGGTCATTTCTTCTTTTAAAGCGGCTTGTATCATTTCCATACCTTTCGGCGTTTACCAAAACCAATATACTATCTTTTTACGCCTTAGTCTATCACTAGACTATTTTTACTGTGCCGGAATCATTGTACAATGCGCCGGTCTCCAGACCAGTGGCGCTAGTGGGTAAGCTCGTTAAAGTTATGGTGCTACCACGCAATTGCCCCGGATTTCGTTGTTGACTAATAAAAACCTCTAAAGCCCTAATTAAATCCTGCATATAAACAGGTGAATACTCCTGCGGAGCTTCAGGAAGCCTTGGAGCGGGAACTTCAGGTGTGGCCATTAACGTCTCCCGTCCGGTCGAATTTCTATTCGTGGACTACCTAAACGCCATTTTGTTCCCAACGCCGAGGAGTCTACCCGCAAAGCAAAAGATCTGCCCCGGGCTCGCATAAACAGTTGATCCGTATATTCTTGAACGGGGCTTGCAGATGTTCTAACCGCGGTGCCGCTGGAATTTGAGTTAAAGGGCTCTCCGGGAAAATCACGAGCTTTAACCGTAAAAGTGGCTTGCGGACTACTAAGTGCCGTAGACCCCACAAAAGTAAGGTCTGGAATTACCCGCCTGACCATTAGGAACTTTTCACCGTCTTCAATGTCAATCACTGCCGACTCAACAAACGAAGACATTGCTGACCCGTCGTCGTCATAACCAAACTCGTGGTTATACAAGTAACCGCTTTCTGCCGCGATTGGAAATGGGCGCACACCACGGTCCAACCATGCGGTGCGAGCCAGAGTGCCGTAATACCATATTTTCTCAGCATAGTTGTACATAACATAACGGTCGTTATCGTTAGATGACGCAGACGGATAGAACCAAACCACCTCGGCATATTCCGAGTTGATAGCGGCGTAAACTTTGTCTGACTGGGCTAAGTTAAAGTCGTTAAATACGTGATCTTTTACAGTGCAAGGTAACTGCTGAGTCTGACCCGCATAAACGTAAAAGTTATCAATTCCCATCCAGAACACAAAGTCTTCCGCGGCAACAGCCGCATTCGGTCCGGCAATCGTAATGTTAGACGCAAGCTGCTGTAGACCAAATACGAAGGGAGCCCCTATAAATTGCATGGAGGTAAGGGCTGTATCTGTAAACACAAGTATCTCACGTTTGGTCTCTATAGCTTGTACAAAAGAAGAACCAGACCCTAATCTTAAATCACCCGCAGTTGTTGTAGCCGTAGCTTCCCAATTTAAAATGTTTTCTTGGTCTGAAAAACGTATAAGTAACGGATCTTGGCTCGTAGAAGCCGAAGTGCCCTGCGGATTGCAACCAAAAGCAATTACGTGCCTGTCCCTGTCTGAAACTAAAACTTGTTTTGCAATGACAGGGGCTTCGTTGCTTCCCGTTAAAGAAGTTATATTGACCGCTCTAAGGGTCGATCCTAACGATTTATCCCAATAATAAATGCCCGCGTCCCGCGGATTAATAATTAAGTCCTCACCAAAGTTGTCGTGAGACCATAGCCGAAGTTGAGTTATTGTGGTCAAACCCCCCGGTGAAGCACTACCCCAAGTGCTGCGACTCCACGTTCCTGCGCCCCAACCGGTGCCCCCGATCTGTGAATCCAGCCCTACATTTAATTGATAAGAAGCAATCGCTGGAGACCCCAAAGAAGTTACTGTTAGCGTTAAATTATTGGCGGAAGTTGACCCACCAAGGTTACCTCCTGCAATAACTACTGTGTCATTAACAGCGTACCCTGTTCCAATCGCTGCAATGGAATCCAATGAATAGGCACCAGAACCATTAACAACAATTTTAAATTGAGCACCCGTTCCGCTTCCACTGGTGCTGGCTTGTGTTACAGTAAATGTTGTGGAGCTAACCGAAGCCACAGTAAGGACTAAATCATTCGCAGGAGTGGTTCCGCCAAGACTTGTGCCAGCAATTGTTATTGTGTTACTAGCCGCATATCCAGAACCCACGGCGGTTATAGCGTCAACAGTATAAGTTCCGTTACTGCCGTCAGTTGTTATTGTAAACGCAGCACTACTGCCGCTTCCACTGGTACTGGTTTGCGTAACTCCTGTAAATGTCTGTGTACTGCTGGCAGAGGCTCTACCTGAAAGTCGGCTAACAGTAAGAACTAAATCGTTTGCCGGGGTAGCCCCACCAATACTTGTCCCAGCAATTGTTACTGTGTCACTGATTGCATACCCAGAACCTACGACGGTTACAGCGTCAACACTGTATCCGCCTGCACCGTCAGTTGTTATTGTAAACGCAGCACTATTGCCGCTTCCACTGGTACTGGTTTGCGCTACATTATTGTGCGTAGCTGAACCAACAGAAGTCCCAGCTAGCGCGGTAATTGTAAGAGTAAGATCATTTGTTCCTTTCACACCACCAATGTTTTGCCCTTCGATAAGGATTTCATCTCCGATAAGATATCCTGAACCGACTGTAGTTATTGTAACAGTGTAGCCTCCACCGCTCGCCGCAACAGTAAAAATAGCACCAGCACCAGCACCAGTAGAAGTTGTCTGTGTAACTCCGGTGTTAGTGGCTGACCCGGTGGACACACCTGATTTGGTCACCACTCCTATGCCATCGCTGCTGGGAACAATAAACGTACCTGCACCAACCCCAGTGCCCGCGGTGCCAACTGTTACAGTTCCAACTCCCGTACCAGCTACACCTGACCCAGAAAGTGACACAGTGCTTACGCCGCTTCCACCATTCTTTGTATCACTGGCATTAGACGTTACTGTAACCCCGTCCGTATCTTTAGCTGTAATTTCATAAGAACCAGAGGTAATAACTTGATCAATAGTATACTCTTGATTCAAAACGCTAGCCGTTATGTTACCGCCAAGACTCTCTACCGATGAAAATGTAACAGAGTCCCCGGATACCGCACCGTGGTTGGTGTGCGTCACGGTAATTGTGCTAGAAAATGGGTTCGACGTAACCGCGCTGAAAGTCACAACCCCTGCACTCGTTGGTGATCCATCGCGAAGAGGAGTGATGTCAACGTAAGACCCGCCCTCTTCAATATAATATTTTAAGTGGGTGCCTACACCCAGAAAGTTAGACCCGTCAAGTGAGACCCAATTGTGAAGAGCGCGGCAGGAACCAAGAAAGGTAGAACCGGTATACTTTTCCCAACCACCAATCTTCTCTGGGTATCCCAAACGGAAGCGAACCTTGTCGCCGTCACGCCACCCACCTTCGTTAGAGTAGGAGGTAAGGTCTTGAACGATGCCGGGTCTGAATTGTAGCTTTGTTAGCGGCATTATGTTCCTCTCCCGCCATAAAAATCAGATATATCTAAAGCGCCAGATGTAGGAACGCCTGAGTTAACGGCTGTATCAACAGCCGCGTTGTTGTATGAACTGCCACCAATATAAACGTAAGCACACGCCCAACCGCCAGAAGCGCAATCGCACACAATTCTAATTTGCTGACCAGCAGTTACTGAAAGTGTGTTAGTGTCGTTAGACGCGACGGCTGGGCCGCTTGGCAAGAAGTATGATGTATACTCATATGTGTCCTTGAAATTGTATGAACGAATCAGGCTGCCGCCAACATAAAGAGCCATTGTTCCAGAGCGATAACCTACTGAGTTATAGTAAGAAACATAATACTGGTAAACTCCAGTTTTATTGACCGTAAAGTTTCTATCCAAAGTGATTTGACTGTTGTTATCTCCCCAAAGAGCTTGAGTGTACAAACGGCTAAAAGTATTTATCTGCGGGTCATAACCACCTATGGCGGGGTATCTACCGTTAGTTGAATTACTGCCGCCAAGACTTGATGCGGTTACGGCTTCTGCAACAGTGGACGGAACGTATCCATTACCGCCGCTCTTGTAATACTCGCTCATAGAAATAGTGGAATCACCACTAAACTCTGTCTTTAGTTGAGATAAAGATATAGATCCTGAACTCGGTAAGGTCATTACACAGTGCCAAATGCGGTTACGTCGTTTGCAGAAGTTATTGCACCATCAGAAGCTATCTTAGCCACCGCTGTACCACCGTAAGAAAACACTAAGTTATTACTAGCAAGGGTTAAAGAAACGTCATCTGCAATCGAAATAGCTGTGTCCAAAACAAGAGCGGTCTGCGAAGTTACAGTAGCAACTTTAACATTGCCGGAAATACCTGTCCCCGTTACGCTCATGCCTACAACAATTGTCCCGCTGTTCCCATCAACAGTAAGGGCTGTTGATGACGAAACTGCACCGTTTGAAACGGCGGTAGCACTGCTGCTAATAACAGAAATACCCCAACCGCTGCCACCAGTTAAGCTTACCCCGTCCGCCGTGGTTTCTATCTTCTTTACGTTGTTGTGATATAGCTCAACCGCCCCGTTAGCAATAAATTTAGCTGACGTTTCGTCATTAGCTCCATTTTTTACTTGGATATCGTCACCAAGAATCTTTAAAGGGCCAGTGCTGTTATCAATTATACTGCCGGTGGCATCATCGACATGATATATCTCAAGATCGGTTCCCGCACCAAACACAAGCCTATCGTCACTTGGCCCACCGCTGTCTCCAAACAAAATATTTTTTGTGTTAACATCCAAGTTGCCGCCAAGCTGTGGAGAAAGGTCGTTTACCAAGTCTGTGTTAGGGGTCAGGCTCTTAAACACACCCGAAGAGGCACCACCACCATCACCTGTAACAGCCTGTGAAGCACCCGCTGCAATCTCCACACCATTAGATGTAGAGTAGGTGACGCCTTTGTAAATAACACGGCAAGCCGCGTTCGTTTCATTTTTGATGGTGTAAAACTTTTCCTGATCTACAGGTGTCACGCGCAACTCAAATGTAGACCCCGGAGATCCAGTCAAGATGATGACAGTGTTTGCACCATTGCTTACTGCACCGTCGTTGGTTACTAGGTCCGTGTTGCCATTAATGGCGACGGTAGCTTGACCGTGAAGAGCTTGGTCAATTATGTCAAAGTTGGTATTGGTGGTTGTACCCCAAGTACCCGACTGTTCGCCAGAGCCGGGTTTTTCAATCCCAGTATTTGAAGTATATGTACTTGCCATTTATACCACCTTATTTGTCCATGTGTTAGTCGTAGAATGTGTTATCTGTGTCCAGTTCTCCGAAGGATTGGTTGGATCAATGCGCTCCCAAAGAAAGCCCCCATCTGTTGTCATAATAAAGACAGCGTTTAATTCAGTCGTAGCAGGGGAAATTCGCCCACCCAGTGCAGATTGAACAAAGACTGCTTCTATCTCTGAACTTCCAGATGCTATGATACTCGCAAGACCGTTTAAAGTAAAGTCAGCGTCCATCTCTCCAATAGCCGTGCGAACACGAGTACCAGCAGATGTTTGAGTAAAATCAAACTCTAGGTTTGAGCCAGTTAGTCGTACGCGAGTTGCCGCAGAGGATTGTGTGAAGCTGGCTATCTGCTCAGAAGTACCAATAAGTATAATGGTAGCGCCGGAAGATTGCGTAAAGCTGACTATTTGTTCAGAGACACTAGATAGAATAAGGCCCCCAGAAGAGGACTGCGTAAAGTCAAAGTTTAAATCTAAATTTCCTTGTCTTAGTCGCTGTGCAACGGATGACTGTGTAAAGTCAAAGTCCATACCCGCCGAGATAACGAAGATATTTCCACCTGTTGCGGACTGTGTGAAACTAAATATTTGCTCAGAAACAGCAGTACGAGTGAGAGAACCGACGGAAGACTGAGTGAAGTCAAAATCTAGGTTGGAAACAGTTCTCTGTATACGAGTTCCTGCTGATGTTTGCGTAAAGTCAAAGTCTAACTCCGCATCTGCATCCTGCAACAATCCCCCTAAAGAGGATTGGGTGAAGTTAACTAATTGACTAGAAATGCCTGTGCGAACATCAACAGCGTTAGACAATAGCGTAAAGTCACTAATTTGTTGAGAAACACCCGCTAAAGTTCC
>Ga0209535_1002412_pt1 | contig 12200 bp, 27 predicted proteins | sample LinPmetageLP28_FD_184041 | JGI IMG/M metagenome (GOLD analysis project Ga0209535, IMG submission 184041) | Marine viral communities from the Pacific Ocean - LP-28 (SPAdes) (version 2) | ecosystem: Environmental > Aquatic > Marine > Oceanic | place: Pacific Ocean | collected 2009-08-22
CTATTATGACCACATGCAGATTAAAAAAACGTAAAGTGTATAAAGATAAAATGGCTTGTATATATCAAGGCGCTCAAAAAACTTTTACGTTAGATTTTACAGATTTGGCAAATGGTTGCCCTCGCAAGTATAAATGTGTTCTTGACAAAAATGGTTCTGAGCCTTCGATTGATAGTGTGATGGAAAGTCTTAGGAGTATAGCTAAATGAGTAAGTGTGTTGGAGTTTGTAAGTTAAATGAGCAGAAAGTTTGTATCGGTTGTAATCGTACAATAGAAGAAATTAAAGAAGCGTATAAAAATAAATGAACGATTCGATCTATGAGAACGGCGAATATACCTTGAAAGTAGGGTCTAACGCCAAAGGAACTGTATATCGCAATGATAAACTATTGTTTACGGGAGACAGTCGCATGGCCATAAACTTCTTTTGTAGCAACTGTTCCGATGAAAAATTACGAGCTCAATTAAAAAAATACAAATATGTTAATATATGGGATTGACGGCATTGTTTTAATTTAGTACAACTTAATTGCGAGAGACACTTTAACAAACATCTTAATGTACTCCTATTCATTAAGGTTAAATTGCAAAACAGAAAAATCCGTTAGGCTATCCCTAGCGGATTTTTTTTGTTGACATCGTATGCGATAAATCTTATTCATTATATGTGCGGATTGTTTAGCACGTTCAGGACTGTGATTTTCTCTCCATTAAATCTTAGTGACGCAACCTCAAAACAATCCGCACACCAACATTAACAAAGACTTGGAGGTCAAATAATGGAAGACGAATATGTTTACAGCTTAGACTGCAAAAACTGTGGCGATAAAACGTGTGCCGAAAAAGCTTTTTTCCACAAGAATGAAACCTTTTGTGATGACTGTTGTCCAGAGGGGTATGGCGAATGATTAATCCTACAGAAAAAAAGAGGCGTGGTTATCTCATGCATTTTGAAGAAGGAGCTGAGGATGCTATCCTTTATCAAAAAAGAAATGAGGAAAAAAGATCTTCTGCCTATTATAGACGAGGCTATGAATTTGGAGTTAAAATTTATTTAAAGCAGTATATAAAAGAAGGTAGTGACAAATGAGTACGCAAAACACAACTCATGCCGTGATGAGCCAACGCCATGAGGATAAAGATAGTCTGGATTATTTTCCAACTCCGCCTTGGGCAACCAGAGCTCTGTTTCAGGAAGTTCTTAAACATCCTGATTTTAATATATTTCCCAGAATAGAAAAGTTTGATGGATCTTGTTTGGAACCCGCTTGTGGCGGGGGACATATGGTCAAAGTCCTACAAGAATATTTTTTAAATGTTCAATCATGTGACATAGCTGACTATGGCCAAGATCGTATTCAGGATTTTCTAGCCTTGGAATCTAAAGACACTTACGATTTTATCGTTACCAACCCACCTTTTAATTTAGCTGAAGAATTTGTCCGTAAAGCCCTCCCTATCACAAGGCAGTGTGTGGCAATCTTCGCACGAACTCAATTTATGGAAAGTATAGGACGCTATGAAAGATTATTTAAGCCAAATCCACCGCACGTTATTGCACAATTTAGCGAGCGAGTACCAATCGTTAAAGGTCGTTTGTCTGCAACAGCTTCGACAGCTACAAGCTACGCTTGGTTCATATGGCGTGGCACTGCGGGAAGCCCTCACACAGCTCAAACAAAACTGTTCTGGATCCCGCCATCACGAAGAACCTACGAAAAACCAAACGACTATGAAAAACGTGTGGAAACTCCACATCCTCGACCCACGGGTCACCCCTCACAAGCTAACCTTTTTGGAGAAAGTAAAGGAGATATTTAGATGAGTGTACTAAAACAACATCAGGATTGGATGACAAAACATTACGAAACCTTGCTGAATTATAAGTTAATTCATTTCCAAATAGAAACTGATGAAATAGAAGAAATTAGTTATCCAACATTTACTTTAGTGGAAGTTAAAACTGGAGAAATAAGAAAAATAAGAATTTGTGATAAGCATCGTCAGGATGAAGGTCATTTAATGATAGCAAAATATGGAGAGGAATTTACAACATGAATAAAGAAAATGCTTGGATTAATATCCACGAAATGCCAATATGGGCTGAAGCTATTTTAGAAGTGGAGGGCCTCATTAACGAAGAAGTCTCAAAGTTAAAGAAAAAAGGAGATGTCGAAATGGCAGACAAACTCCGTAAATGCTTAATGGTGATTAAACGTGGGTACTAAGGATTATACACGTTGCCGAATATGTAATGAAAAGCTGAAAGACGTTAAAGTTACAAGAAACAAACCTAAAATGTGTTCTCTATGCCGAGGCGATACAGTCAGTAATAATATTAGCGTCTATAGAATGTACCAACACGCCATCGCTAACCCTAAAGAACCCGCTGAAGATGAAATGGTCTTTGAAGATGACCCTAAAGCAGCCGAATATGATAAAAATGAAAAGGGTAAAGTCTCACGAACCACGACCCACGTTTCCACAGAAACTATTTTAAGCGAGATTATTGTACAATGAAAGATGAAAGACATGTGTATGAATGCACAGATTGTAATGAAATGTTTTACGCCGATGAGCCTTGTGAAGACCGAGATATTTGCGATAGATGCCGAGAGGAATATAAATGTCAGAATTAATCTGTAATCTTCCCGCTATTAAAGTAAAAGTTAGACGAGAATATTTAAGAGATCATCAAGATGGCCACGGTGAATTTGTCGAAGGCATTTGGGTTACAGCTAAATCTATACCTGGAAAAGCATTTTATTTTGAAACTTATCTTCCTGAATATGGAGCTCTTTTCGATAAACTACCCATAAGTGCTTTTCTTAGCCGAAAAGAAATTCCAAAACCCGATCTGCCTCTTAATAATCTTCAATTTTGGAATTGTATGGATTATGGCGTTGTCGCTATTCATAAACAATTTATAGGCTCTATGGATTATGAAATATTTACAAGAGATTTTGGGTTTTTAAAAGGGACTTATATCGCAACCCTAGATAATTATCACGCCGATATAAATTCTATAGATTATAGTACTTCTGAAACGCCTGAAGAACATAAGTCAAGTAACCTACTGGAATTGGATAATGGCCAGTATTGTCTCTATCCTAATAACCGAATGAGAATTTATGATAATTCTCTCACGCCTCACGAACCATTACAACCTGACTTCAAAGTTAGTACTATCGAGTACCAAGTTGAGAACGGGAATCAGACCCGACTCGGAGATACTGACGAATATTTTTGGAAAACGAAAAAAGAATCGTCCTCCTAAGTCTTTGATTTAATTGAATAATTTTAATAGTTGACTTTACTTTGTAATTTGTTATTATTAAGTATGGGAGAAATCCCATATCTGTTTGACATAGTTGGTGATTTTTAGTTTTGTAATGTTAATCTTTTCATAACATAGGAGTTTATTATGGAAAAAATTAAGATCAGGCAAATCGTTAAGGACGCTTTCAAAGTTGACGAGCTCAAAGATTTTCAATGGGCTAGAGTTGATGTAGAAGATGGCCATTTAGATACTGGTAGTATCGAAGAAGTTAACGAGAAGTATGATGATGCAAGGATAATCCTAGATGCGGATAGTCGTTACAGCATTTATATGAGCCATGACCATGAGGAAGACATTCAGGAGTGTGCCAATGACCTTAAACAAGTAAAGAGGTTCTTAGCTAAATGGGCTCCTGAGCGTCTCCAGTAAACCACGGCCCTCGACAGAAATGTCGGGGGACTTAATTTTTAAATTGTAAACTTCTTAAATGAAAAGTTAATTTAATCTTTCATTATTTAATAGGAGAAAATTAATGAAAACAATTTACTACGAATTTGATATTGAAATGTTTGATTTAGAATATGGAGATATTCAAGACCACGACCATTTTTTATCTTTTGAAAAAGGAAAATGTTGTGATAAAAATTACGCGTATAATATCAAAGATTTTAAAAAAGATTATTGTACTAATACAGTTGTTTGGAACACACTTGGTAGTGAGTTTACTCAAGGCTTGCAAAAAAGTTGTGGTTATGTTGATAGCAATATGGGATTTAGATTTTGTATTGTAAGAAATGAATCTTCTGACTGGTCTGATCATCGATCTTGGGCATATCTAAATTTAGATGGAACGCTTCCTGAAGAATTTGATTGTGGTAGCAAAATTCCAAAATACTTGATCAAAGCTTTTGAAAAACTAAAAGCAAATTAAGAACCACGGCTCACGGCCAAAATGTCGTGAGCCTTTTTTGTTACATTTGTTAATCTCCTTTATATATAGAGCAAAATAAATAAAAAATATTTTTTATAAAATATAGGTGTAATTGGTGTAATTATGTAACTTTCTTCTGTAATCGTTATACAGTAAGGGTTTCAAGATTACATATTTAGTTACATATTTAGAATCAAATATGTAATCTTCTTAAATCAATTTTGGCCTTACTAAGGGGAAAAAAGTTTTTTGCAAAAAAAATAATTTTGCTGTATATATAAAGGATGAATAACTTAAAGCCTTTGAAAAAGGGTCGGGGAAGACCAAAAGCTGACCTACATAGTAAGCTTACTAGGAAACAAGAACTCTTTGTAAAAGAGATTGTTTCTAATGATGGCATGATAACTCATAGAGAAGCCGCAATTAATGCGGGCTATCCCGCTTCTTCAGCTCACACTAGAGCTTATGAAATGATGAACCCTCAAATCTGTCCACACATCTGTCGAGCTATTCAAGCTTATCGAGATGAGTTAGATGAGAAATATGGAATTACCTTTAAAAGACATTTACGAGATCTACAAAAGATAAGAGATTTGGCTATTGATAATGGTGCTTATTCAGCCGCAGTTCAAGCTGAGTATAGAAGAGGCCAAGCTAATGGTAATATCTATATTAACAAATCTGAAATCCGTCATGGAACTATTGACAGTATGTCTAAAGATGAAGTTCTGAAAGCTTTAAAAGAGTTGAGACAAAATGAACCGAGATACGCTGAAGAAGTTATTGAACACGAGGACAACAAATCCGACAAAAAAGGAAGCGGGTCTGTACGAACAACTAAAGAGAGCCTCACTACAATACAGTAAACCAATCCGACTTAGTAGAATAGAAAACTGGATGACCCTTGGCCTTCCTGATTTACTTATTTGTGATCACAAACATAAGTTTCATTTTGTAGAATTAAAATATACAAAGTTTAACGCAGTCAATTTAAGTCCTCAGCAAATTAGTTGGATTACTTTGCATAAAGGAGCTTCTGTTTGGATATTAGTTAAAAGCACTAAAGGACTACATCTTTATAGAGCTGACCAAGCCATAGAGCTGAAAGAACAAGGAATAAAATTAGAGCCACATTTCTTTTGTCCTGAGCCTTTTGATTGGCAAAAAACTTTTGACTTGATCTTATAGAAAAAATCGCATACGCTTGTTTTAATTTAAACAAATAGCTTGGAGGCTAGATATGACTAAAATATTTAAAGTAACGTGTAATTATACAACTTACACACATTATTGGGTTAAAGCAGACAATAAAGAACAAGCTGAAGAAAACTTATCTCAGTTTGAAAGATGTGAAGATGATCCTTTGTATGGCGATAACGATGAAGAGATCATGGATACTGTAGAAGTTTCAGAAGTTCCTACTAAAACAAAACATCAACAATATCAAAATTGGTTAAAAGATTGTCCCGTAAACTATAATCAAGATAGCACGGATGATGACGGGGATGATGAAATTCATGTTGTTGGTTTTGTAGTTCCTAAAAATAAGGAGGCCAACAATGACTAAATTTAAAACTAATATTCCAGATAATTTTGGAAATGAGTATAAAGTAAAGCACTGTTACACTCCCGTACATGATGAGGAACAAGGCTATAGAGTGGCTAAGGTTACTGATAATGAAATTGGTTATCAAACTTTAGGTAAAGCTAATCCAAATGACCCACATGAATTAGATAAATTTTGTGGAACTTACGAGCATTGTAGACAAGTGTGCGATAACTTCAATAAAGACATCAATGTTAGCCGTGATTTAGAAAAAAAATTAGTTCGGCTTTCTATGCAGTTGCAAAAGGACTTAGAAGGTTTGCAAATAGAAGTTGTGGGAGGTCTACAATGAACAGAGTTAAACTTACGTTTACTAACGATGATCCGAGATGGAATTATCTTAGAGGTGCTTTTCCTAAAACCAAAGGGGAGGCTTATGAATGTTGGTATGACATTAGAATAGGTTTAGCTGATGAAAATCTTTATGAAGATGGTATGTTAAGCTCAACTGAGGCTAGAAGAAAAGAGCGAGGCATTTTCAAAGATGCTAATCTTTTGTTTACTCGTTTTCAATGTCCTAAAGATATAGCACAAGATAGTGATGCTGATCTTTCAAAGTTTGTGGAGGCTTGATTATGGAACATACTTATTTTAATCGTGATGAACACGTCATCATTTCAAAAAACCAAACCGAAAACTTTGAAGAATTAATTGGTACTATAAATCATCAGTTAGAACAAAATTTTAGTGTTAGGATTTGTTATGATAAAAATGATGAATATATGGATTATGACTGTACTTTAAACGAAGATGTATTTTCAGGTTTTGCCATATTAAATCAATCAGAAACTATTTACCCTGAAGTAAAAACAAGTATAAATGTTATTCTTGATTACTTAAAACAAAGTGAAGTAGATGGTTGGGTTGATTTAAAAACACAATTAAAAGAGCTTTTAGATAAAGTTGAAGATGAAGAAACTGATTTTGAGGAGGCCAACAATGAAACTTAAAGATTTATGGCAAATCAAAGCTTTTAGAGATACCGCCTTAAAATATTATCAGGACTTTAAAAAAGACAGAATTAAAGCTGATGATACATATGATTCTTGGGGAGGCTTTCAATATAAAAATTGGTGGTATGATCTTAATCTTCACATTGATGAGGCCGATAATAAAACTTATGATTGTCTTTACAATGTTATAATAAATTGCAACGGGGATTTAGAAACTGGCGAGGATCAATTTGTAATTACTAAACCCAATGGGGAATTGATATGAAACACTGGAAAACTAAAAATGAAATGGGAAATGGTTTTCAATATGATGAAAAGGAACATGAAGAAATTTCCTATAATTCATTATTAAATGTTGAAAAGCATGAAGAAAATACTATGAGAACTAATTATCTTGTAAGGGATATTTGGAATAAAAAACAACTAATTGAATTGCGAGATTTTATTAATCAAGAAATTGAAAATAAGGAGGCCAACGATGAATAAAGAAGATAAAATTTTAAAAACTTTAAGCCCAGACTTTGGACAACTCAGGCTAACCAATACAATGTTAAACAAAGCGATCATAGATGCTAATACTAGTATCAGGCGATTTGCAAAACTATTTGGTATTGATTTTGATACAATGGTAAACGGCGAAAAGCATAAGTTATTAGCCTATTATGAAGACGATACAGTTTGTACTATTTCATTTTACAAAACTGTAAACCGAGGCGATAGAAGATTATCTATTTCAAATATAAAGAAAAAAGCTGAAATAAATGATTTAATAGCTTTCAATTATAAAAGAATAATTGTAGATAACGACCTCGACCAAACAGTAATTGTAATAAATGTAACGGCCAAGGCCGAGAATAGGAAAACCGCATAATGTTTATATTTCATTTAATAGCTAAACTATTATACGGCTCAGACTATGAAAAACATCTAAAAAATAAACCCACAAGACGGAGGCGAAAACGATAACAAAAGGCGGGCATTTGACCCGCCTATTTTTTTATGTATAATAGGGTATGCGATAAATCACATATATAGGAGAAATGAAATGGACTTTACAACTGATTGGGAAAAAATGAGAGATTTTTTTAAACTTACTCAAGAAGAATTTCTTGAAACATATGAGTATGTAAGTGAAGAAGAATATCTTGCAACGTGCAAAATAGTAGCTCAAGCTGATAATCCAAACTATGAGGCCGAACAAGAATTCATTAAACACGTAGATTCACTAGAGGGACGTGATTTAATGTATTTTTTAATTCAGGATTGTATGGGCTTAAATTCAAATTCTGATCAAAATTTAAAATATTATTATGTTTTACAAAATATTGAAGGGGACGCTATTACTGCTTTTCTTGCAGATAATTTAAACGATAGACTTGTAAGGAATTTTATTAAGGAGGAAGTAAATGATTAAATTAGTAAAAAAATCTACTGCAAAAAAAACAACTTATTGTGCAGTAACATATCGAGCGGGAGGCCAAGATAAATTTGCAACTTGCCCTAAGACTTGTAATTTAAAACCTGATAGCTCAAAAGGAGCTGAAGAAATAGATTATAGTTATTTAGATGCAGTATCTGATTCCGTCCCAAAAGGCGGCGTTAGTTTTACCTATTCACATTTTAACCCTACCTTATGGAAACATAAACTAAAGGCGGGAAAAACGACTATAAACTATTCAGCAAAAAATATTACTGATATGCTTTTAAATTCTTTTGTCCCTGTTGTCATAAATGTTAAAGAAACATTTTGGAATAATAAAAAATCTATTACATTAAATAGCTTGGTACCTCGTAAAAAAGATTTGTCATGTTTAAAAAATATTTCTTTAAAAAGAATTGTTAGATGTCCCGCAGAATATAACAATTCTAATTGTAGAGATTGCGGAAATGGAAAACCTTTATGTAGTCGTATTGATCGAGATTATGCAATAGGATTTACAGATCATGGGACGTATAAGAAAAAAGCGGGTAGTGAAACTGAAGACGGCGGGTGTTATGCAACGGCGGGTAATGTTAAATTGCACTGGGAGGCAACGGCTAATGGAGCTGAGGCGGGTAAAGACGAAATACAATTATTAAAATTTGCTGAGGAATTGCCATATGGAACAGTTTTAAGGCATCACATAGCGGGAGATTTTGGAAAATGTTAAAGAAAATAGATAAAGGTTTATTACCTATATATGCAAAAACTATTAGAAGATATATAAGTTATGCAGATAATTGGGGCTATGATAATAAAGATACTATGAATTATGTAGCTGAGGCAATTACAGACGATTTAGATTGTGATTATCATGATCAAATAAACGGGGACGATTATTTTTTTCAGGTTAAATCACTTGTAAATGATATGATTGACGGATCTAAATTTTACAACATTAAACTTGAGAATTGAGCTTTCAAAAATTCAATTTGACTATGTATAGAATAAATTGCATATTAAGAGCGGGGAATAATTCCCGCTTTTTGCATTTTAACAAATAGGAGATTAATTATGCACAATATAGAAAACGAAAATAATAGTTTAGAAAAGCTTTTAATCAGGATTAAAGAAACTAATAGTCGTAAACAAGACTTTATAGCTCCAACTAAAGAACTACAGTTTAGAACTACTGTAACAGAAACGCCTATTCCTAATGAAAGTGAAATTATTATGGAAGCACATAACGGCGAACCAACACGTTTTTTAAAAGTTAATGATTTATGCTTTGACCAAATAGCTCAGAAGAACGGCTTAGACGTTAGGACTGCTAGGCGTTTACAATCTGATTATCCTATGGAGTATGACTCTTTAACGAATGCTATATGGTTAAGAGAAAATTCTAAGCGTATGATCAGAAGTTATGATGATGTTCATTACAATGGTTTTGGAGCTAACCCAAGCGGAACGGCTAGAGCTTTTTTATCTGATAAGTTTAAAACTTTTGATAATTCTGATTTATTAGAATCTGCATTGCCTCAGCTTATGGAATCCGAGGCATCATGGAAAATTGTTAATTGTGCAATTACACAAAAGAAAATGTACATACGTTTAAAATCCGAACTTTTAACGGGAACGGGAGCTAATGTTAACGACCTTATGGCCCATGGAGTCGGACTTTCAAATTCTGAAACGGGAGCGGGGAGTATTTCAGCTTTTGGTATTACTTGGACGTTAGCTTGTACTAATGGCCAACAAAATCAAAATATAATAAGAAAATCACATATAACGTCCGCACGGGACGGGGACACTTGGAATATTTTGACCAATGAAACTAAAGAGGCCGATAACCATAGTTTAAAATTACAACTGCGAGATATTGTCAGCTCTTATGCGTCCAGAGATTCTTTTGATGAAACTTTAGAAAAAATGAAATTAGCGTCAGAAGATATTATTAATGTTGAGACAACCGAGGCCGTGGAAAATTTAGGAAAAGTTTTAACTTTATCTAAAAAAGAAACTTCAAATGTTTTAGACGGATTATTAAAAACTATTGGACAAGCGGGTTATGAAAATGACAAGCCCGTTAATAGGGCAACTTTTGTTAATGCAGTAACTAGAGTCGGTAATACTGCAAAAGCCGATGATGTGGACTTTTGGCAAAAATTAGGCGGGAGCGTTTTAAATATGAAAAAAACCGACTGGAATAGAGTCGCAATGGCCTCATAATTTTTATACATTTAAAGCCGATTTAAGCCCCGTAGAGATGCGGGGCTTTTCTTTTGGTATAAACTATGCGATAAAATGGGATAACTTTAAATAGGAGAATAAATTGAATAAAATAAATATAACCCCAAATTGGAAAACAACCGCTCAAATCGTAATAATGGCATTGCAAAACCCTAATCTAGATTCCAAGGGTTTTAAAAATGCTTTTGATATAATAACCGAAATGGGGCAAAAATTAGATTTAGCAAATAAGTATATAACAAACTTAAAAAAGGAGGCTTAAAAAAATGTCTATAACAACAGATTATATTTATAAAAGAAAAGACGGCGGAACTACATGGTGCTATGGCGATATTGAAGAAAATTCAAATTTTGTAGTAGCTTGCGATAATGAAGATTTTGACGGCGTAGTGTGTGATATTGACCCCGTCAGGGATAATTTGAACACGTGGAAAAAAGTTTGTAAGTATTTAGAAGATCGACACCGACCAGACATTGAACAATTAGAAACGTGTTAAAAAGTTAACGCTGCTTAAATAAAAAAATTTAGAGCTGCTTAACCTCAAACCCTTACAAAGCCCCGTATATTCTGCGGGGCTTTTCTTTTATGTAAAACTATGCGATAAAATGGGATAACTTTAATTAATCAAAATAGGAGCTTTTAAAATGATTAATAACAAACAAATAAAAACTATAAATAATATGTATGATAATTTTCAATTCATGAATAATATAACGTGGACAAAACACCGCAACGAGATCTATAAACTAGAACTTGGCTATGAAAAAGGACACCGCAATTTTTGCTACGGCCGAGACTATGGAAAATTTACGGCGAATCTATCCGCAAAGTTTTTTACTTGTAGACATATGTTTGACGCTATAACCGCTTATAATAAATTTATAAATGAGAATGAGAGTCGGGGCTTATATAAAGTTAAAGATTACCTTGGAATTAAAACAAGTGTTTTTCATGCTCAGTCTTTTGTGGAGAATTACCAAAAACAAGTACAAGACTTTTTACAATTTCAATTACCTTCTAATTTGTTTTTAGAATTTGACAAATTGGACTATGTGAATCTTGTAGAATTAAAAGCCGTAGCATAATGAGAAAGTTTATAACTCTTTTATGTAATGTTTTATTTATGCCAATGTTTATTATATTTGGAATCTTTATTCTTTTAATTGCTAATCATATTTAAAAACTAAGTAACATCTAAAGACGATTTAAGCCCCGTTTATGCGGGGCTTTTCTTTTGTCTATTGTCTCAGTATTAAATAGTTAAACAAGCCGACCACGGCCGACCAACCAAGATTTAAAACGTATGAGATCCGAATCACGCTATAAAGATTAACGGGGCAGTAATACCAGCTGGCGGACGTGGAGTCGATTTTCTGCGGGTTAGCCACGACTAAGATTGATTACCAGTAATTTTATAAAGTTAGCCACGACTAAGATTGATTACCAGTAATTTAAGATTCATTAATTAAAAGCCCAAAATCAACGCCCCGTAATAATAGATTTAATTATATGATTCGCGGGGCAACGGCGAAGATCAGCGGGGCAAATATAAATAAAATTGCACTAGGTACCCTAGACAATAGAGGCTAAAACGTAGGCCATAAAACAAGATTTTTATTAAAAAATTTAGACGCCCGCGATTTTGGGCCCGAGGGCTTGGGCTAAGTTTTTCACAAACAATGAGATATAATTTGATATTGTCGTTAACTATATTATAATAACGTATAAATCGCATATAATTTTAAGTTAAAGGGACCC
>Ga0209535_1002413_pt1 | contig 12199 bp, 3 predicted proteins | sample LinPmetageLP28_FD_184041 | JGI IMG/M metagenome (GOLD analysis project Ga0209535, IMG submission 184041) | Marine viral communities from the Pacific Ocean - LP-28 (SPAdes) (version 2) | ecosystem: Environmental > Aquatic > Marine > Oceanic | place: Pacific Ocean | collected 2009-08-22
CTCAAGTGTGCCATCAAAGTCTCCATCTACAGCGTCGATGTTGCCCTTAAAAATGGTGGCCGTGACGGTCCCTGTACTTGGGTTGTACGCGAAATCACCGTCTGACTCAAGCCCAACGTTACCAGTGGCAGAAGCATCCTCGATAAACGGGATGAGGTTTTCCTCGTTGGTGCTTTCGTTGTCAGCAACCGTGACGTGCGTAGAGTTTACCGCGTTTGTTGCGTTGGTAACTGTGACGCCTGCAATCACCGTGTTGAGCGCAGTTCCGCCTACAGTGATGGCATCGGCTTCCAGAGTCCCGTCGAAATCACCATCAACAGCGTCGATGTTTCCCTTGAATATCGAAGCCGTAACTGTGCCAGAGTTTGGGTTGTAGTGAAAGTCACCATCTGATTCAAGGCCCACGTTTCCGGTAGCCGATGCATCTTCAATGAACGTAATCAGGTTGTTTTCGTCGGTGCTTTCATTGTCAGCAACCGTGACGTGCGTAGAGTTTACCGCGTTTGTTGCGTTGGTAACCGTGACGCCTGCAATCACCGTGTTGAGAGCAGTCCCGCCTACAGTGATGGCATCAGCTTCCAGAGTCCCGTCGAAGTCTCCATCTACAGCGTCGATGTTGCCCTTAAAAATGGTGGCCGTGACGGTGCCTGTACTTGGGTTGTACGCGAAATCACCGTCTGACTCAAGTCCAACATTACCAGTGGCAGAAGCATCCTCGATAAACGGGATGAGGTTTTCCTCGTTTGTGTTTTCATTGTCAGCAACGGAGACATGAACCGCGTTTGTTGCGTTGGTCGCGTTGGTCGCGTTGGTCGCGTTGGTCGCGTTCGTTACGGTCACGCCAGCAATGACAGTGTTTAGTGCTGTGCCATTGACAGTAATCGCGTCAGCTTCCATCGTGCCGTCGATGTCGCAATCTCCGCCAATGTCTAATGAAGCAGCGACTACAGCCGCAGATGATGTAATCGCACCCGTGACCTCAAGAGGCTTGTTCATCTCCCACTGAGTGCCAGTGTGATCGTACAGGAATGTAGCACTTGCACCGTCTACAGAGATTCCAGCACCATCAGCGGCAGCGGAGTCCCCAGCACCAGAGGCAATGACAACTACCTTATCGTCCACAGTGAGCGTCGTGGAGTTGATCGTGGTCGTTGTACCATTAACGGTCAGGTCGCCAGTCACAGTCAGGTTGTCGTTTACCGTGGTCTCTGACGTTGTGTGCCCAATGGAAACGGGTACGCCACTTGTGGCTGTACCAATGGTGATCCCGTTTGACGTGTTCGAGTTGTCGATGTTCAGCGTGCTGGTCGAGTCCAGAGAGATGTTGCTGCCATCAACAACCAATGTGCCGTCGATGTCTGTGTTGTCGAGATTAGTTGTCCCGTCGATGTCGCAATCGCCACTAATGTCCAATGATGCAGCTTCAACCTCACCAGAAAACGTAGCTTTTTGATTGCTGTCAATCTTCAGGACGTTGGTCTGAGAGTTGTTTGCGTCTGTGGTGTAAAAATAAAGAGCACAACCGTTCTCTGCGTTTGTCCAAGCGGCATCAGTCATGGCCTCAATGCGCGCACCTACGACCTGAGTGTTGCTGGTATCTTCGGCTCCTGTAAACTCAATGACACCAAGCCGATGGCTGTCACCCATGGCCGCGCCATCATTAGCAGACAGGCGCAATGCCCCACCAGTATTCGCGCTGCTGGCTGTTACGTCTTGGACCTCAAGCTTGGCGCCTGGAGTAGCCGTGCCAATACCCACACGATCATTGGTTTCATCGACGACAATTGTGGTGCCATCTACTTCGAGGTCGGTCAGAGTAAGTCCGCCGCCTCCACGATTGTAAAAGTCACCCATTTCGATCTCCGATTACTTTGATGGGCGAATAGCCCAGTGAAGTCGTGCTTTCTTCAATGTGATTACGCCGCCACCAGCGTTTTGCTTCAAGTGCAAATAAAGCTTGCCCTGAGACGTTTGAGTAGCAGGCGCACTGATAAAGACTCCCATGAAGATGGAAGTCGACAACAGGCTTGTATCAGTCAGACCAGCTTGACCCACAACGGCTTGACTAAGTCCAGTGCAGGGGTCATCGCCATTTTCGTCCCAAGTCAAAAACGCAGTGAATTTCTCTGGAGACCCAGAGGTCACATCAACTTGAATGTCAAGATGGGAAAGGTAGCAAGCGTTGGGCAGCGACTTAGAGAGTGCATCCATATCGCTATCTTCATGGAGCAAAATCTTTTTACTCAAGTCGAAAGCACCGTCGATGCCAGTCACCTCAGCATCGTTTACAATAAAGCCTTGCGAAGCCATACGAACCTCCAGAGTGAAGTGATTGAGGGGGCCTTGAAGCCCCCCGAATCAGTGGTTCAGGATCAGGTAGACGGGTTGACGATGTCTACAATGAATGCTTGGGTTGTGGCAAGGTTTGCACCATCTGTGCTGAACAGTGTTGTAACGTTGATGTAGTTAGCAACAGTAGTGTCGATAGTAAAAGACGGTTCAAACTGAGCAGAAACCAGCTTTGAGCCAAGCGCATCCGAATCAGAGATAGTTCCAAAAGCCACCGCAGTAGTGGCCGTGCGAACTTGAATGACCATGTCTCCAACCGAAAAGTCGCCATTGACTTGATCAACAGCAGTGTTGACCGCAACTTCCGTGTTGGAAGACGCCGTCGTGTTGCTGCCAAACCGAAGCCGCGTAATCAACGTATCAGTTGAGTTTGAAGCAGATGTTGCGGTCACCCAACGACACCGAATCGTAGACCCAGCAACCAAAGTGTTTGCAGGAATAACGTATTCAGAGCACTCATTTTCAGCATCGCTTGTTGCTGTTGTGCTGCCAGCAGCCACATCAGCATTTGCTTGACCACCGACGTACATCTTAGATCCAGCGCCACGGCCATGATCGACCATCATAGCGATGCCGTGTTCGAGGGCGCGCCCTGCGGTCAGTTCAACAATTTTAGACATTTAATACTCCATTGGGGAAGGGGAAGTGTAATTCGTGATCAAGACTAACATGATTTCATTTGGTTTTTCATCATTGTCAACGTCTTATTGGGTGCTCTCATCTATTTGTTTCGTGTTTGCTCGAAGCTTTCTATTTGCATTTGTCTTAAATGACCTAACAGCAACTGGAGATGCTGAGAAAATTTTGAGCAACTCAAGAGGATAAAAGTCGTCGTATTTCAAAATATATGAAGAACCATCTGGCTCAACATATTGTTCGTATTCTCGCATCGATCTACGACCAGTCGAGGTGTCCAACCCTCCAATACCAGATGCTGCAGGACGCCTCACTTGTTTCGTTTTTTGACCATCAATGAGAGCATAGCCAATGGCCAATGGTCGCTTGGATTTTACGATGCCGGTTGCAGTAAGAAAAGGAATGCGAGCCAACAAAGGCTTCTCTTGGTCCATTTGGAAGTACACATCTGACGCCTTTCCGATTGACTCTGTCAATCCAAGGTTAGATCGGTCGAAAGCCTCATAGAGGCGACCCATTCGACCGCTGAATGGGGTCTGCATCAAGCCCATAAACAAGCTGTAGTTCCTTGTATTTTGGGCCACGTAGATGCCGCGAGTCGGCATTTCAAGATTGTTGGGGTTGAACCGGGTGCCTGTGTTCTCGTCAACACCCCACCCCTTTTTCAACTCTTCATATGAGATGAACTTGATATCAAGAAAGTCCCACAACGATCCGCCGAAAATATCGTAATCCAACTGAATCACCGATGCCGGGACTTGTTTTGTGGCACGCTCCAGATCGTATCCACGAGTTGGGTCCATGCCGTATATTTGCTTGAAGCTTTCAACAAGGTACGGATTAAGTCGACCAACGACTGCCATTCTAGCAGTCCCAGCCTCTTCCGGCCCAAATCCAAGGCCGGTAAATCCGACAAAGTCGATTAACAATTGCACAGTGTCAGCAACGCTGGTGTACGGAAGCCGAACAGCGTGCCCGCCGATTTCAAACGGAATGAAAATTCTGGACCGATCCCACGGGGCAAGAACCAAATCAGGATCCTCCCCCTTGCTAATTGACATTTGACTCGATCGAGCAAGCTTGAGTTGCGCGATAACCCGGTCCGGGTTTTCAATGATGCTGCGAGCAAACAATCCGTTGGCTTGAGAGAAGTATGTCCAAAATGCGAATGCAAGCTTGAAGTAACCAACTTCAACATCGGTCAAATTTCCATAGTCGAGCTTAGTCTCAAGAGTTCGTTTCGCGGCTGCTGGAATGTCTAAACCCGAATCCAGTTCCTTCGTGAACACTTTGACTCGCTGGTATGAGTCGATTGCAAGCGCAACCTCTCGATAAAAGCGGTGTGCTTTATCAAAAGCGTTGTTTGGGGTGAGCAGCCATCCCAGGGTCAATCCTGCGCTACCACCAGCGGCAGCTCCCTTGGCCGCAGCCAGTGGACCACCAAGCGCCCCCAGCATGCCTCCGAGCGCGCCTCCAATCTTAGAAGTCATCGCTTTCGGGTTGGCTTTTGTAAACTGCTCCAAAATACGATTGTGAACATCTGGGTTGGCAGTCATTTCCGCAAAAGCAGTCTTGAATCCGTAAGCGTCCATTCCCTGAGCCATCATATCTGCTGTAAAGATTCGACCATCAGGAGTTATGTGTGGACGAGTCAGTGGCTTGCTTGAACCATCTGCAAATAAACGAGCAACAACTCCTGCTGCAAAGTCAACGCGCTGACCTACCATTTTGTTCATGGCGAGTTGAAATGGAGTCTTTACTGCTCCAGTTAAATTTTCTACGACCGCTTTTGAGCCTTGAGGAAGATGTATCTCACTCAACCCACCGATAAATAAGCTGGCCATGTAGGGGACCATTGGAACCCCGCCAGCACCAATCAACAGCCGACGATAGAAATGTCTCGGGCTAGCGATAAGCTCAGTAGCCTTCTTAGCCATTGTCAACGTATCAAGTAGCTTTTGAGTTTCAATCGGAACAATGTTTTTTGGATTAAGACGGTACTCTACAGTTCCTGTTCGTCCAAAATTTCTGAATAAAGTTTGAAATGCAGACGGCATCCTGTAGGTCAAGTTGATTGCATCATTTAGACCTTCAATCATTGTTTCTGGAAGCAACCATTGCCTGTCGCCAATGATTACAGGGACAAACTGGCCAAGATCCCTACGCAAGCCCATGGAATCAACAATGCTGGCAGCTTCCGCTCGTGCATCTCGATCCATTTGTGAAATAGGGCTTTGGTCAGGGTGCTCTAAATACGGGCTATCGAGGGGACCATACGCCTCTGCTTTTGGCTTTGGAGTCCCCTTCTGGACTTCACCACCACCTATGACCGGTTTCTCTTGGAATCGAAGCTCGTCCTCGATGAACTCAGCGACTCGGTCCAAAAACTTTTGACGATCAATGGCCGGAGAATCTCCAGGCTTGACCTCTTTTGTGAGGCTTCTTCGAGAACTGTCGTACCCAAGCTCTGCAAGCTCTCTTGCGAAGCCGTATCGCATCTCATCGACTTTCATGTAAATCAATACATTGGTAAGCATCGCTTCAGTGTCGCCAAACTTGCGTGCAATTTTTGTGCCTCGCTTGCCGAACAGAAATGCAAACCGGGCCTGCCACAACCCTTCAAAACCATAGTTTGTTGCTATATCTTTTATGTTTACTATATTTCCAGTATAAAAAGATACATAAAGACTTATTATGTCTTTGTTGCTCAATTTAAAAGGAAGCTCTGGCTCAGTGTATCCAACTGCTCTGCGTAGCGATTGTCGAGAAAAGTTCGTTACAACAGCCTTCTTGTCGGCCAAACCAAGGTGCAGAACCTGAATAGCGTCTGCGGCTATTGCTGCATCAGCATCAGACATGACCTCACCGATGCCGGACTTCCGCTCAAAAAGCGCGCGAAGATTTGTTATCGCAATTCGTTCCGCTCGGGTCATTCCGTAAAACCCGTCCAGAAGATCTTGGATGCGACTAAGGTTCCGATAAATGTATGGCATATCGGGCGCTTGAATTGGCCCAAAACCGGTAGGTGGTGGCCGGCCCTCAATCTCAGCCTGCCTAACTGCGGCGACTGCATCTGCGTCCAGTCGAGCTTTCGTGCCCTCCAGTTCAGACACAATGTCGAACAAAAATCTCAAGTTTGCAAACTCTACTCGTGGCGTAAACAAAGAGACCATTCTCTTATAAAAATCAAAAAAGTCTTTGTCTTTGCCACTTTCTGCCGCTCTTGCAATTTCTTCTGGTGCAGCAGCAAGTGTTCGCAAAAACTGATCCCATTTGTTTACGAGAGCAGGGTCGGCATTCTTCCTGTTCAGCTTGGGAGCATCTTTAATGAACTTTTTAGAAATTTTCTCAAGACCGATTCCGACCGCCACTGTGACGTTATTGTTCTTCAGTGAATTTACAAGAGTTTGAACGTATCCAGGGTGAATCGAGTTCCGATCAATCCGGTTTAGTGGGTTTGCTTCCACATCTTGCGCTACTTCGAGGATTCGGTTGTATTCGGCAACGCTCAAGATTTTTAAGTTTGCATTCGGATCAAGCAGGGCCGTGGGTATCGGATCACCAACAGGATTTTTGCTCAACTCCTGAATCAGTGTTTTTAGACCGGCACGCTCTCTGGAACTGAGAACAATAAACTCAGTCGTTCTGATTAGTTCATTCAGTTTATTTTTTAAATTATCAGGCAAACCAGATTCAATTCTGATTCTATTGGCGAATGAATCAATGTCGGCTTGAGTTACGTCACGCTGATCATACAAAGACGTGTAGCCATTATCTGAGCTTTGAAAATCTCTTTGTTGAATTCTGTTTTCAAGGTCATTTGGCAATGAGCCAAGCGCATCAGTCATGCGTTTTTTTGCTGCGCTCAAAACTGCACTGACCCTGAATACCGGTACGTAGTATTTACCCGTGCCAATTGTCGCAGTTTTTCTTTCACTAATACGCTTTCTGTACGGCTGTACATCTATGAGAGCCAACATCTTTCGACCGACATCAAGGGGGTCGTAGTGAAAGTCTCGGTAAACTTGACGAGGTATGCGAACTCGCGCGCCGGTTTCAGGATCAACCCTAATTTCAATATCCGTAGACATTTTTTGACCCAGAAAAGCCCGCAGTGTGCTGACATCCATTCCCATCTGACGGGCGACTATTTCTTGTCCAACTTTTTTGGGTCGAGATTGTTCAGCCCTTGTAAGCGCATCACCTGAGACAAAAATTGGTTCATTGGTATTGCGCCTTACAGAATCAACGGCGCCTTCCACAAATCTACGATCTTTGGGCAGTTCACCAAACTCAGCGTCCCAGAATTGGCGGACCTGCTTTGGAAGGACTCCTTGTTGCTTACGAAGCCGGCTCCAAAAATTGTGAAGAGCAATCCACAACTCGTCAAACATTCTAGCTGCAAAGCCGTTGGGTAAATCTTTGACTCGTCGGTAGTACTGCCAACTGTCTCCAATTTGTTCGGCTCCTGCTGCGGTCAGCCTACGAACTCCGTTTTCATCTACTTCATGATCGAACATCGCAATCAGCTTTTGACTAAACTCTCGACCCATCAATGAGTTCATGAAGTCAGCGTTGGCTGACCAAAGATCCCCCATATCGCCACGAGTAAACAAACTAATGACCCGTTTACCTGTATTTTCATCGTACTCAAATGCAGAACGTACAACACGATCTCTTGCAGTGAATCGTGTACCTTCACCTGTCGTGGCCAGAGATAAACGGACATTGCCTTCTGCATCGTCTGGGCTTCGATCTAAACGAATCTCAAGATCGTCTATGATTTGAGTTGCGCTTCTAATCCCACCGGAACCGATCTGATTGCTTGGTGTGTTCGCCGCCTTGAACGATTGGTATTCAATTTGAGCCAGAAACACAGCCGCGTCATTTGGTGAAATAAGCCCTTCATTCACCAGTTCATTCAGTTGTGAGTGAATCCTTTTGTATGAACTCGATGACCTGAAAACCATGACTTCGTTGTCACCAAGTCTCCTTACAAGATCTTCCGTGGCTTTCGTGACCTTTATTGCATTTCCTGCTGCTTCTTCAAATGCAGCAAATACAACGTCTGGGTCAATTCCAGCTTCTTCAAACAAACGAGTGATCAGTATTTTTTTAGCCGATGAAATACCAACGCCCGTTTCTGGATCGTATTTTTGAAGCGGATTGACGCCCTTGTTCATTTTACTGATCAAGATGTCTACAATCAATTGGTGCTTTGCCGCAACAGGATCAACAGATGAATCTTTAGATACATTGGCAAGCAAGTTTTGTTTTGCTGCCTTGAACTTAAATCCAGACTCAGCGGCCACAAAGCCTCTGTACGCATACGGAACATTCCCAACAGTTCGAGCAAAACGGCCAGCGCCGCCCAAAATGCTTTTTTCTATGTTTAAGTTTTCAGCAACAAATCCGTATGCAGACATAAAGTTGTACTGCCACGAATCTGGATTGTGTCCGAGGGCGCGCGCAATTTCTTGCATACCAAGATGAGGGCCACCCAACCCGCTCTTTATTCGAGCATCAAGCTTCACCAAATACGGCAAGTTGGGATCTCGAATTCCAAGTTGATTTTGACGATCTAATCCAGCCGAGTTGGGAATGTACAAGTCATTCGGAAGACCAAAATTTTTTGCCAGAGGCTCAAGAACTTCAGGAACAAGGTCAAAGTCAGCTTCATTTACCGCCGTGACGATGGAGGCTGCCCAGTTCATTATCTCAGCATTCTTAGACCGTTTATACAGCGTAGTGTGTCCGTCCGTAAAAACGGGAACATTGGTAAGATCAAACGCTTCACGCTCAAAAATACGAGTAATTTTTGCGCCGGTCTCCTCATCCAAAAATGTGTTGGTATCAACGGCCCACTCTTTGACTTTTTCAAAATCCGGGATGCTGTTTTCAATCACAACATCAAAACCAGGAGAGTGTCGCATGAAGCCAATCGGCAACGCATTTACTAGAATTTGGATTCGATCATCCGATCGACCATCGTGAACCGCCAAAATCGCAGCAGCAACATTCGGTGGAATGTCTTTGGTGAACATTGGGTGGTTTCGAGGAATTGTCGATGCAAGTTCTTTGAATTTTTGAACATCAGGAACTTCGCCGCGAAGCGATGGATGCAACGTGTTGAATGAAAGGTTGTCGACCCACCCAGACACTTGAGGCTTGATGTCTTCCTCTGTAGCAATTCCTTCGTCAACGTGATTGAACAAGTTTAGGGCAGACCAATCCTCATCAGATGGCTTTGCTTTTCGAGACAGTAGGTCGTATTCAACCTTCTTGGAAACCATGAAGTCTTTGCGTGCTTGTGATCGAGCGGATTTGTATTCGTCACTGCGACCAACTTCGTCCATAATTTCATGCAGTCCCAAAGTAAAATTATCCGTAATCTCCTCAACAAGTTTCCTCATGGTTCCTTGGCCTAGCTGTGGCATCAATGGAAACATTGGATTTATGGCAACCCCATCTACAGAGGTTTCTTCTGAGAGTTTCTTTTCAATCGCTTTTATGGATTGAGATCCTTTGTTTGAGATATCGCTAAGCTCGTTAATTTCGTTTTCTTTGATCCATTGAGCAGACCGTCCGGCCCCAAAAGCCTCTCCTAGAGTCACAATGTTTGTGACCATTAGATCTCTTGCTTCCGGTGCAGATGCAGCGAGGAAACCAGCCAAGTCATCGCCAAGGCCGAATAATGTATACGTTCGCTTTACGAGATCTTGAACGCCTTCAATAGTACCGTAATCTTCTGGCATTGAAGAGAATCCAGCAACACCAATGACCCCTAGATTGCCAATACCCGCGCCAACCATTCCACCGAGCAATGCGCCAGGAACAAATCCGGCTGGCCCAGCAGTGGCAAGGCCCCCAACACCGCCCAGAGCAGCAGCACCGCCAGATACGTAAGTGGCCACGTTTCTGAGGGTTTCATTGTCGGGAACATACTCTCGCTCAGTAACAGACGGTGGTCGGATGAGATTTGCATCTTTATCGACCATTCGTTGATCTATGGCTTGCTGCAGAGTCATCATGGTCTCTGGGCTTGGATCAGCAAACAATATGTGCCTTACTTGTTGATCAAACCTCATACCCTTCATGGCTTTTGCCGACGCTTGCTCCTGCATTTTGTACATCGGAATTGTGCCAAGTGATCCCGATCGTGAAACCAACTGACCAACTGAAGGAGCAAAAACAAGGTTCGAATCAAGCGGATCACCCACAACGAATCGTTCGTCACCAAACTCCGTTTCAGGAAACAATCCCTCATTGTATTTACGACCGGACAAAGCAGCGCGTGTTCTGTTTTTAAGCTCATTGTGGCTGGCTTCTGGATTTTCTTCGGACAAAAAATCGTACGTTGAACTAAACGCAGCTTGAGCAGCCAGATCGCGATCTTGCTCAGCAAACTCAAGTGGCTCATCCAGGTTGAATACATCTTCGCGTGCATAGCCGGGAGGAATGTTTGCTTGTTCAGCGCCCGCTGGCTGACCACCATAATCGAATTCAATCGGTGGCTCCTCTTCAGTGGTTACCGCGAGTTCGTCGTTTTCATTGGCCATGGTCTTTCTCTATTATTAAAAAGTTGACGCCTTCATTAGAGACAGATCATCACTCAAAACATAGTTTTCAAATACGTTTGGTAGTGCAGTCATAGGGTCCATTTGGACGAATTCTCTGTCGTTTAATTTGCCGATTTCGAAATGAAGATGAGGTCCTTTGGATCGCCCGCTTTGGCCGGCAACCATAATCATGTCTCCCGCCGTCACGGGCATCCCGACTCGCAAACCTTCAGGAATTGCTTCTCCGTGAAAATATCGAGTTTGCAATCCATCACCGTGGTTGACATGGACGTATCGTCCGGATTCTCCCGATGGATTGTTTTCAATGGCTGAAATTTGACCATCCATCACAGAATACACGTTTGTATTGCCGTCCATTTTTCTTGCTCTAAGGTCTATTCCCTTGTGGCGCTTGCCGTCGCGGATGCCATACATCGAAGTGATGACGAGGTCACCCGCTTCATCTGGATCTGTGGGCGGAACGGCTCTCGACATCAACGTGTCTGAGTCACCACCTTGTGCCATGATGCGCATGTTTTCTTCATTCCGATCATCGCTAATTTCAGGAATGGGTTCTGGATTCCCTTCTTCTTCTGGTTCTGGAACTTCCACTCCACCAGCAAATTTGGTCTTACTTGAATCGGGTGTTTGCTCTTGCTTCGCCAAGTAATCTTTGTATTCTGGATCGCGTTGACCAAGATCCGTTGAATAATAAATGTCTTCTACTGCGCGAGAAGCAAACTCTGGAGAAAGACCCAAGGCTTCCACGTCTTTATAAACTTGGTCAGCAGTCCTATCGAAATTTTGTCCGCCTCGCTTGACTGCGTCGTCAAGAAGAGCACCATACTTGCGACCCCAAACTTGTAATTGGTCGTCAGTCAACTCTTCGTATTTTCGAAATCTCGCAGGTTCTTCTACTGCAATTTCATCAGCAACAGAGGCAAACGAAATGTCTGAAGGTTGAGGACTAGGTTTCGGTTTGGGCTTTGACTTGGGCTTTGGTTTGGGCTCCGCTGCTTTTTTAGAAGCCATGGCAACATCATACGACTCAACACCCCCCTGACGAAACTGCTCTTCTCTGGAGGCAGGAGCCTCCGGCTTTTGTCCCAAGTCCGCGTCGGGTTGGTCACCAAGGGTATTTACCGCTACAGCAGAGTCGTCTGCCGCTCTTGGCTCGGCCATGACAGCGGCCATTCTAGAGCCTGCATCGACAGTTGGCGCTGGAGCAGATGCAGTCGTCGTGCCCTTAACCTCGGGGGTCTCTCTGCTCATGAACAGTGGGTCTCCGTCTATGGAGCCACCGAGAATAGTTCGCATCAACTCTGAATGAGCAAGACTGTTCAACTCAGATGATTTTGGATTAAATCGCACTGCCGATTGTGCAATCGTAAGGCCTCTCTGCGGGCCCTCCATGTCATAATATTTAGATCGAGTGGCTTCTTCGAATTTTCGCGTTGCATCCGGGTCTTCATCAATGTCTTCATCAATGCTTGCAACGGCAGTAGGAGCACTATCGATAATCAGTGAGTCTCGGGCATCTTCGACCACAGACTCAAGGACTTCATCAATTTCTCCAAAGGGCGAACCATCATCAAGAGTGCTCAACCCGGCGTTCAAAAACGAGTCGCCCGCAGATCCCAAGGATTTTGATTGAA
>Ga0209535_1002414_pt1 | contig 12198 bp, 9 predicted proteins | sample LinPmetageLP28_FD_184041 | JGI IMG/M metagenome (GOLD analysis project Ga0209535, IMG submission 184041) | Marine viral communities from the Pacific Ocean - LP-28 (SPAdes) (version 2) | ecosystem: Environmental > Aquatic > Marine > Oceanic | place: Pacific Ocean | collected 2009-08-22
ATTAATATTTATTTGAAATGAGTGAACAAATCAAGCTATCTCAAGAAGAATTAAATTCTATTAAGCAGTTACAACAACAACAAGAAAACTTAATAACTAAGTTTGGTAAATTAGAATACCAAATTCAATTATTAGAGTTACAAAAAGATCAATTAGTGAAAGCTATTGATGAGTTGCAACAAGATGAAAATAAAATTGGAAAAGGATTAACACAAAAATATGGGAACGGCACCGTTAATTTAGATTCGGGAACGTTTACAAAAACTGAGTAAAAAATTAATACAACAATAAAATGGCAGAACAAATAGTATCACCTGGAGTCTTTACAAGAGAAAACGACCAGTCATTTATCACCCAGCAGCCCGTAACATTAGGAGCTGCTATCTTGGGCCCCACAGTTAAAGGACCAGTAGAGGTACCAACTGTAGTTACTTCTTATAGTGAGTTTAAAAATAAATTTGGAACTACTTTTATAAGTAAAAGCCAAACTTATTCATTCCTCACTTCAATTTCGGCCTATAACTATTTCCAAAATGGAGGCGAGTCATTACTTGTAACTAGAGTCCAATCAGGTAGCTGGACTTCGGCCACATCAACTGATATCCAAACCACAGGAATTGATAGCGGAACTATTTCTACGGCAACAAATGCTCTAGCTTCTTCTATCACAGGACTTACAGGATCCGCAGGTACTTATACAGTTACCGGTTCTGTATTAGGAGGTACAGGTACTGCTGGAACAGGATTTACCGCTAGTGTTGTTTTAGCGGATGGTACAACTGTCACATCAATTACAGCAGAACCAGGTAGTTTATTATTTGGTATTGGTAATACTATTACAATCGCATCACAATCTTTAGGATATGATGGGGGTGCTGCAGGAACCAACACGGTAATTACATTAGTTGCAGATGATTTAGTTAATGTTCCCGCAATTACTTTAAAAACTATTTCTGAAGGTATTATTCAAAATAGTGATGGTACTGAAGATGCAAACGGTGCATTAACAAACGGTACTTCAGACAACGTAAGATGGGAAGTTACTAATTCGGACACTACTAAAGGAACATTTACTCTTAATATTAGAAGAGGTGATGACCTTACAAATGAAAAAGTAATTTTAGAAACATTTGCAAACGTTTCTCTAGATCCTGAACAGGACAATTACGTTGGTAAAGCAATAGGTGATTCTTTCCAAACTCTTAAAACAGATGGTACTGTTAGCTACCTTGAAGAAACTGGAGAATACCCCAATGTTAGTAAGTACGTCTACGTTTCAGCCGTAAATAAACCAACAGCAGGTTACTTTGATAATAATGGTACCGCTAAAAACGAATTTACAGCTTCAATCCCACAAGTGGGATCCGGATCATTTGCTTCAGGTACTGGAACTATTTTAACCGGTACTGGTAAGTATTTTGATAAAATTACAAGTGCCGACTCTCAAGGTCTTGTTGGAGGAAATTATGATACTGCTATTAGCTTATTAAATAATAAAGATGAATATCAATATAACGTAATTTCAGCTCCAGGATTAATTCATACTCTTGCAAATCACACTTCTGCTTTAAATACTTTAATTACAAATACACAAAATAGAGGAGATGCTATTGTAGTATTAGATATTGAAGATTATGGTGCTACAGTAAGTAATGCAGTAACTGCAGCCCAATCATTGAATTCATCATATGCCGCGGCTTATTGGCCTTGGGTACAAATCCAAAACCCAGACACTGGTAAATTAAATTTTGTACCTGCTTCAACATTAATCCCGGGTGTTTATGCCTTTAACGATGCTAATGCTGAACCATGGTTCGCCCCAGCAGGTATTAACAGAGGTGGTTTAGATACAGTAATTAGACCAGAAAGAAAATTAACTAAGAGCAACAGAGATACTTTATACGAAGCTAATGTAAACCCAATTGCTAGCTTCCCAGCAAACGGAACTGTAGTATTTGGTCAAAAGACATTACAAAAGAAAGCATCTGCGCTTGATCGTGTAAATGTTAGAAGGTTATTAATTGCTCTTAAGAGTTTTATTGGACAAACAGCTAATAACTTAGTATTTGAACAAAACTCCGCAGCTACTAGAAATAGCTTCTTAGCATCGGTTAACCCATACCTCGAAAGTGTACAACAAAGACAAGGTGTTTATGCCTTTAAGGTAGTAATGGATGATACGAATAACACTCCAGATGTAGTAGACAGAAACCAATTAGTGGGTCAGATTTTCTTACAACCAACAAGAACAGCTGAATTCATTATTTTAGATTTCAACGTATTACCAACAGGAGCTGAATTCTCATCATAATAAAAATAGAAATTGTAATATTTATTAATAAAAACAACAATGGCAGTATTAGATCCAAACGAAGTATTCTTCACCCCATTTGAACCAAAACAACAAAATAGATTTGTTTTGTATGTAGATGGGTTCCCCGCTTACCTTATCAAAGGATTAGGAGCGATAACAGTCTCTCAGGGCACAGTTAATTTAAACCACATTAATATCCAAAGAAACCTTAAAGGTAAAACTACTTGGGGTACTATCTCAATGACATTATTTGATGCTATTACACCTTCTGGTGCCCAAGCAACAATGGAATGGGTTAGATTACACCATGAATCAGTTACAGGTAGAGACGGCTATTCAGATTTTTATAAGAAAGATCTAACAGTTAATGTCTTGGGTCCTGTAGGGGATGTTGTTTCTGAATGGATTATTAAGGGTGCCTTTATTACCGAAGCTTCGTTTGGTGAATATAATTATGATAATGAAGGTGCTGTTGAAATTTCTATGACAGTACAACCTGATTACTGCGTATTGAACTTCTAATACAAGTCCAAAAACAAATATAAAAAGAAAGGCGTACTTATGTACGCCTTCTTTGTTTTTTATATATTTATATCAAACAAATAAAGTTATTAACAATGAGTGAATTTAATTTACCTACCGAAGTGGTAGAATTGCCTTCAAAAGGTTTAGTATATCCTGAAGGTCACCCCTTAAGAGAAGGGAAAATTGAGATTAAGTATATGACTGCCAAAGAAGAGGATATACTTACAAACCAAGCTTATATAGAAAAAGGTACAGTATTAGACGAACTCTTAAAATCAGTAATTGTTAGTAAAATTAACGTTAAAGATTTAATTGTAGGAGATAAAAATGCTGCACTAATTGCTACTCGAGTTTTAGGATACGGTAAAGACTATTCATTTTCATACTTAGGAGATAGCCACGATATTGATCTTTCTACATTAGAAAATAAAGAATTTGATGAAACTCAATTAACTGAAGGTAATAAGTTTTTTTATACTTTACCTCATAGTAATATAGACGTTACATTTAAAATCCTAGATGGTCACGACGAAACTAAAATAGAAAAAGAAATTCAAGGATTAAAAAAGTTAAACAAAAATGCTTCCCCTGAACTTTCTACTAGATTAAAATACATTATCACTTCAGTAAATGGAGATAATGAATCAAAAACAGTTCGTAACTTTGTAGAAAATGGATTGCTAGCTCGTGATTCAAGAGCATTAAGAAACCATCTTAAAGAAGTCCAACCAGATGTAGATTTAACCTACACCACAGATAGTAACGAGGAGATTACTATTCCAATTGGACTTAGCTTTTTTTGGCCTGACTTCTGACGCCATCCCCCTAGTTAGGCGTAATTTATTTAAGCAAATCCATGAAATAGTATTCCATGGTAAAGGGGGATATTCTTGGAATGATGTGTATAATATGCCTGTTTGGTTAAGACGATTTACTTTTAAGGAAATTCAAGAATTTTACGAAGAAGAAAAAGCCCAATATGATAAGGCTACTTCTAAAGGTACTAGTACCCTCATAGATTCTTCAGGAAAAGTTAACAAATCACAATTTGCTAATGTTTCTCCAAAAAAGTCCTCATTTAAAACATCGCCATAATAAAAATAAATTTTTTGAATATTTATTAGTATGGCTACCCCCCAAGAAATCCAAAGACTATTAAATGACATTCAAAAACAGTATGATCGTTTAGGGAAAATAAACCCATTTAAGGATTTCGATCCCTCCAAAATATCGGATGCACGTGCTGCTACTCAACAATTAGAAGCTGGTCTTAGAGATGTTAATCGTAGAATAAACGATTTAAATAATGATATGGATGGGGTTGTATCTGCGTTCCAAGCAACAGTAGATGAAATAAAAAAACAAAATTCGGCTTTAGGAAATTCTACTAAAGCTTTAAGTGGCCTTCAAAGTATTGCTCAAAAACTATTATATGACCAACAAGGCATATCTAAATTAAATACCAAACAACTTACTTCTCTTAAGGAACAAGCAAAACAGAAAAAATCAGATTTAGCATCTAGTAAAATTGCTTTAGAAAGGGAAATTCAAAAACTTCGACTCGAGGAGGCTAGCCAGGATGCTATTGATCAAAGAGTTATGGCCTTACAAGCGGTAAATGGTCAATTAGAAGATGAAGCAGGTAATTTACAATTTATAAATGACAGGCTTCAACAAAGATTAACCCAAGAGGAACAAATAACAGAATATTTGGGGTTAGGAGGAGCTATAATAGGCTCTACAAAAGGAGCTTTAGATAAATTAGGAATGTCGGGTCTTGCCGATAAACTAGGTTTTGATGAGGCCTCTGAAAAAATGAGAGAAGTTAGTGAAGGGATTATAGGACTTGATAATGAGCTAGTAGCACTAAATAAAAACAACCTCTCAGCAGCTCAGATTAGAGCAGGTTTTGGAGGAAAAGAACTTAAGAGTCTACAGGAAAGAAGAGATGCTTTAGAAGGAATGGGAGGTAAAGTAGAAGTTTTAACAGCTGGGTTTAAATCCATGGGTTCCTCTTTATTAAAAAATCTTAAAGACCCCCTATCTGCTGGGTTATTTATTGTTACTCAATTAGTACAAGCCCTATCTTCAGTAGACAAAATGACGGGAGATGTAGCTAAGAATTTAGGTATGAGTTATAAAGAAGCCAATAATATGGTTTCTGATATGACTGATATAGCTAATCTTTCGGGGGATGCCCACGTTAGTACTGAAGGTTTAGTTCAATCACAATTAGCATTAAGTAAAGCTTTAGGAACTAATTCCCAAATTAGTGGAGAATTACTTACAGATTTTACTAAGTTAACGGAACAAGCAGGATTTAGTGCAGAAGCCATGACTAATCTTAGCATGATCTCCCAGGGTACAGGTAAATCATTACAAGACAATACAGCAGAATTATTGGGTCAAGCTAAGGCCTTTAATATTAATAATGGTTTAGCTTTAAATGAAAAAGAATTAGTTGAAGCAGTGGCTAATACAAGTGCTGCAACAGTTTTAACTCTTGGTAAATCATCTAAAGCATTAATAGAAAACGCAGCTGCTGCAAAGCAATTTGGTGTTAATCTTCAACAAGCTGAAAACATCGCGGGCAGTTTATTAGACTTTCAATCTTCTATTGAGAGTGAAATGGAAGCGGAATTATTAACAGGTAAACAACTTAATTTAGAACAAGCAAGAATGCTTGCTTTAAAAGGAGAAACAGGTAAAGCAGCAGCCGAAGTACTTAAACAAGTAGGTGGTTCTGCTGAATTTTCTAAAATGAATGTTATAGCCCAAGAAGCATTAGCTAAATCTATGGGTATGACACGTGATGAATTAGCTAAATCCTTAATTGAAAGAGAAGCATTAGCAAAAATAGGAATGGCAGATATGAGTGCTCAAGATGCCTATAATAAAATGAGAAAAGAAGGATTATCTGACGACCAAATTGCTAAAAAATTAGGTAATGAACAGTTAGCTAACCAACTTAAATCAGAATCCGCTCAAGAAAGATTTGCAGCAATTACAGCTAAACTTCAAGATTTATTTGTAGGAATAGCAGAACCTATTTTAGCTATAGTTGATCCCTTACTTAATTTAGTTACATCTGTATTACCCGCAATAAATCTTCTATTAATTCCCATTAAAACTACATTTGATGGTATTAGTAAAATATTAACAGGTGATTTTGGAAGTCTTTCTGCAATGCAAGCGGTATTAGGAGGGATAGCCGTTACTTTAGGTACTATAGTAGGATTAGGTAAAATCCAAGAAGCCCTAGACTCAGGTGCTATAAAAAGTAAAGCAGAGTATTTATCAATGTTAGGATTAGAAGGCACATATGAAACCTTCTCAAAGGCTAGAGCTGAAGGAAAAAGTGTAATTGAAGCCTCAATATTAGCCATAAAAGAAAGTCAATTAGCTACTACAATAGCAGATCTCGGTCAATCACTACAAAAATCTGCTTTAAAAGCAAAAGAACTTGTAACTGAAACTATTTTAGGGGGATTAATGAAATCTAGATTAGGACAGTTTATAGCTATGTCTGCTATAAAAACAAAAGATTTTATATTAGATAAAGCAAGTTTAGCTTTGACACTAGCTCAAAATGCTGCTACTTTAATATATAATGGTATATTAGCAGTCGCAAACTCTATTAAACTTGGAGGATTATTACCCCTAGTTGCTTCTATGGCAATGACTGCATTCTCTTCTTTAGCAGCTATCCCATTTATAGGTCCTATATTAGGTATAGCGGGTGCTGCTTCTGCCTTAGCTTTGGGTTATGGATTTTATTCTAAAGCACAAAGTGCAGGTGATATGTACTCCCCAGCAGATGGTAAAACTCAAGTTTCTACTAAAGAAGGGGGGTTATTCGAACTATCTAAAAACGATGATCTTGTAGCAGCCCCAGGAGCCGCGAATGCTTTATCAAATAGCGGTGAAGGTGGTGCTTCTCCTTCGGGAGGAATTAACATAGCACCTTTAGTAGCTCAAATGTCTCAAATGAATGCTACTTTAAATGCTATTTTATCTAAAGAAGGCACGGTTACCTTAGATGGTACAAAAGTAGGTACAGCTTTAACAGTGGCTAGTTCAAAGTTACAATAATTTTTAATATTTATAAATAAAAACCATGGCATTATTAGACAAATTCAATCAAAACACTTCTACATTATCTGGTCCTAAATCACCTTCAGCTCCTGTAGGTGCTACAGATTCATCGAAATTACATGATCGATATTCTTTAAGTGGATCTCCTAAATTAAAAAATAAACCTAATCCTTCTACATTAGATTTAAATGGAGGTAAACCTAATGGATCTTTAAATGATCCTCAGTATGGAACAGTAAATAGTACCTTTAAAAAAGGAACATACAGAGATAATTTACCTGAGGGATCTTCATTTTAATAAATGCCCTTAATAGACCTTAAAACAGATCTCAAGTCTTTAAAATATGGACTTGATAGACGTGGTTTAGGAAGTAGTAAAGAGCCTTTTATTACTAAAGCTATACCCGAAGGGGAAACTCCTGGAGCTTCCTTAGATGTGTTACTAAGGCAGGGATCAATAGTATCCAGTGCAAACGATACCTCTAGGTTATTTCAATTATTTACTACTACTAGAGGTTTATCTTTTATAGCTACACAAAATATACTATCAAGAGGATCAGTCAAAACAGAAGCAACCACGGGCCCTGCTTATAAGGGGGGTAATATTAATCAAGGGGTTTATTTACCTACTTCTACTCTAGCTCAAACTGCAATTGGATTTACTGGAACTCATTTAAATTTACTGGGATTAGACCCTTCTTCACCAGCCGCTGGTATTGTTGAAGGGGGATTATTCCCTGGAGGGGGATTAATTAGATATGAACAAGCTGCATTTAGTTTTAACCAGGAAGGTTTAAATAGACTAGTTAAACTTAAAGAAGATAAAATTGATTTAAACCCTAATGATACTGAATTATTATCTTACGATGGGGGTCCTGGATCCATATTAGGAATAGGTAAAACACGAATTAGCCGAACTTCAAACACCACAGGAATTAACCCTTATGGCAATCCCGATGGAGGATTTAAATCAGTTTCTTTTAGTAAAGTAAATAATTCAAAATCCAATTTAGATTTAGGCAATTCATTAGGTGCCTCTTATGATTATTTTACTTATTCTGAAATTAGTGGATTAGAAGTCCCTGACCCGGATGCTGAAATTTTAGGTGTTAATCCCGTAGATGGTACCCAATTAAATCGTTTTGGCCCCCAAGATGGTAATAAAACTTTAAGTACTTTAGAAGATAGTGATACTCTTATTACATCTGCTAAAAATGTATCTGAAACAAAAGTTTCTACAGCTAAAACTTATTTTAACGACAACTCCCCCTCAGGTTCTATATCTGATATAACTTATGGTGCCGGAAGTGATAGTTCTATAGATAATAAGAGCACAACAATAGAGGCCCTTAGCAATTCTAAAACAAGAGAATCTCAAGCAAAAACTTATTTTAACGAGAATTCACCGAAGGGGACTATATCTGATGTAACTCATGGTGTCGTGGCTGACAATGGCATAATAACACTTAAATCCGCGTATACAAAAGGTACAAATGCATCAATAAAACAAAAAGGATCATCAAACCCAAATTATAAAACTACAAGTTATGAGGCGGGAGATGACATTGAAGGAGACAAATTTAGCAAAGCTAAGACTAAATCTTTAAATACTTCTACATCTAATACTAAACCAGATAACGATCAATTATTTAAATTTTATTTAAATTTTATTGACCCTGATACCCCCGGAACTAATAATTACTTATATTGGCAAGCTTATATAGAAAACTTTAATGATCAAATTGGAGCGGAGTATGATTCATACAATTACGTAGGGAGAGGATATCCTTTATTCAAATACAAAGGGTTTAGTAGAAAAGTAGGTTTAGACTTTACTATTGTAGCCAATTCCTCAGATGAAATTATCCCTATTTATCAAAAATTAAATACTCTTATACAAAGATTAGCTCCTAATTATAGTAGTGAAGGTTATTTACGTGGAAGTTTTGTTAAATTAACATTTGGAGATTATTTTAATAATGTTCCATGTATTTTGGATGGTTTTAGCATATCCCCAATATTTGACGCAGGTTTTGACATTACAGATGGGAAGCAATTAGCAAAAGCAGTTAAAGTAAGTGGTTTTAACTTTACTCCAATTGCAGATAATAATAATAAATTAATTGATAACACCTCAAACTTTATCTCAGTTTAAAGCTTTAGTATTATATGAACCGTTATAATAACATACCTATTCTTAAAGACTCCACAGGGACTAGATACTATGCTAATGCCAAATATCCTGAGATTCCTTTTAGAAACAGTGACATATACGTTATATCACAAAAAGGGGATAGATATGATTTATTAGCATATCATTACTATAAAGATTCTACTTTATGGTGGATCATCCCTGCAGCAAACCCAAGATTTAAACCTAATAGTCTGTTTCCTGTTTTAGGGCAACAAATAAGAATACCAACTGATATCGCAAATATTATTTCTGCTTACAATCTTTTAAATAAATAAGTTATGGGAAAAATAATAGGAGAAAGTTTTGATCCATATGTAAATGCCCAAGTAGACATACGTCAAAGTAAATTAGGTCAAACTAATAGGGATAATGAATTACTTACATATCTTACATCTAAAACATCCTGGATAAGATTAGCATCTTCAGTTGATATTCTTAGTAATTTGGATATTGATAAAGTAGCGGAATTAGGAATCAGCTATACAGAAATAGGATCAAATTTAGCTAAAAATAATATATTACAAGGAGGTAATAAAAGAAGCACAGATAGTAATTCTCCAAGAGGAGGAATAATAAGTAACTATGGAACAGACCCAACTCAAGCTTATGGATTTAATTCTACATCTGAATTTGGTTTAATCCCTCCTCCCTCAGTAGAATCATTTGAAATTACTCCCAAAAATAATGGATCTTTATCTCAAGCTAAAATTAAATTAAAATGTTTTAGCAAACAGCAATTTAAAATTATTGAAGCTCTTTATTTAAGATTAGGATATCATTTACTTTTGGAATGGGGTCATTCACTTTATTATGATAATGATGGGAGTTTAGTCTCTAATCCTATTTATACAAATTCAGTTGATACCTTTTTTAATGCTGATAGTGTAACAAAGGTTATGGATGCCATAAAATCTACTAGAGAAAGTTCACATGGTAATTATGATGCTTTAGTAGGAAGAGTAACTAATTTTGATTGGTCAGTTAGTCCTGATGGTCAATACGAAATAGAATTATCTGTTACTTCTACTGGAGATATAATTGAATCCCTAGCCATATCTACACCCCTCCCTTTTAAAGGAAAAGAAGACTCGGCGAGTGCCGGAGACGATGATGAAGAACAAAAATCATCTGCTATTGATGCAACTCCCTTAGGAAGGATGCTAAAATATTTTCGTACAGTACTAAATTGGCCTTTATTATTAGGTCCTGTTTTTTTAAATGAATTAGGCAATAAAAGTATTTATGGTCTTTCTACAACAGCTGTTAAGTTTAAAGAAGCATTAACAAATAGTAAAATCCAAAAACTCTCAGCTTTTAACGGTATTACTCCTTTTGATAGTGATACATCATCTACCCCGGTAAATAATGTAGAACCCTATGCTGAAAATGAAATTGCATTTATTAATGGAGAAGGTATATCTAGTGATTATGATTATTATTTTATAAAATTTGGTGCTCTTTTAAGAATAATTCAAAACTTTCTTCTTATTTATAATAAAACCCCTGGAAGTGATAATCCTATAGAACCTATAACTCATATAGATTATGATTATGGAGACAATCAAGCATATCTTCCTTTATCTATTTTCTCAGCAGATCCCAGAGTTTGTTTAATTCCCTCTAAATTAAAAGCTTCTTATAAAGCCTTTTGGTTAACTCGTACTAAAATTAATGATTTTACAAATTTAAATAATCTATTAGGAACAGATTTCTTTGATTCTAATAATGAATTTGCTTGTAATTTTATGCACACTCATTTAAATATGGAATTTGTTAAACAATGCCTATCAGATAGTTTAACTAAAGAAAATGAAATAAAACTTTTAGATTTTTTAACTAAAATATGTGAAGGTATTAATTCAAGTTTAAGTAATTACTTACAATTAGAACCTTTTCATGATAAAGACACTAATGTATTACACATTGTAAATAAAGGTAACTCTGACAAATTACTAAATAATCCTCCCCCAGTAACTAAATTTAGGGTAGGTTTGTTTCCTAATGGAGAAAGTAGTTTTGTAAAAGATGTTTCTATTAATTCAACAATTCCACCTAACTTTGCTACTCAAATAGCAATTGGTGCCCAAGCCAATGATAGGGAAGTTTCATCAACTTCTACCCCTTTTTCAAAATGGAATGCAGGATTAGAAGATAGAATTTTTAAAGAAAAAAAATCTTCAGCAAATTCCACTGAGCAAGCTGCTTCTAAAGCAGCTCAATTGGAGCAACAAGAAGAAAAATTTATAAGTTTACAAGAATCCATAGCTGAAGCTGTTTATTATTACAAAGACTTTGATCTTGACGAAGATTTATGGGATTTAGAAATATCAATTAAAGATTATTTTAAAATAGAACTTAATAAAGCTGAAAAAGAAGAAAAAGCTTCAACTCCTATAATAATCCCCATATCTTTAAGTTTAACAGCAGATGGTATTTCTGGGATTAAAATATTCCAAAAATATACTATAACTGAGGATTTTCTTCCTGAAAATTACCAAAACTCAGTTGAATTTATAGTAAAAGGGGTAACCCACACTATAGATAATGGTGGATGGGTTACTAAAATAGAAGGACAATGCATTCCTAAAACTGATTCTACTAAATTTAGACAGACTAATCACAAAACTACAGGTCCTACTGCAGGTGATACTTCTGCTGCTTCTAGGGCATCTGGGGGACCTTACTCACGTACTTCTCCAACATCAACTTCTTCAGGCTCAACACCCAACGCTGATGCTCTTCGTTTAGTATTAAATAAACTAGGCTATAGAGAAAAAGGTGAAGAAATTTCTAATGGAGGTGATATTAGTTTAGAATTAGCTAATTATACTATTGCGGTGTTAACTGAAATAAAATCTCAATACCCTAATATTCAAATTAGAGTAACTGGAGGTAATGATAAGTACCACCAAAAACTTTCCTATAATTCTTCCCATAAAACAGGAAGAGGAATGGACTTTGTTATTTCTCCTTCAGACTCTAAAACAATAAATGATATAGATTTACTCCTCCAAGGATTTGCAGCGGGTAATAGAAACCCAGCAGTATCATTCATTAATGAATATGAAAG
>Ga0209535_1002415_pt1 | contig 12197 bp, 12 predicted proteins | sample LinPmetageLP28_FD_184041 | JGI IMG/M metagenome (GOLD analysis project Ga0209535, IMG submission 184041) | Marine viral communities from the Pacific Ocean - LP-28 (SPAdes) (version 2) | ecosystem: Environmental > Aquatic > Marine > Oceanic | place: Pacific Ocean | collected 2009-08-22
GGGCATATCTCTTGGTAAGATTGCAGCAGACAACGAGAAGAAACTGGCTAAGAGAAAAAGTGAAGGTATGATAAGTGGTAGTGGCGATGATAGATAGTTAGTTTAATTTAGGAGATTGTTCATTTAGCAATTCTTCTAAGTAAGGTAACATCATCATTTCACCATCTTTAAATATATCACGTTCAGATTGTGTTATGTCTTTGTATATTTCATTTATTTCTTTTCTTTTAGATGAACTAAAGTCCATATACCTATTAGTTTGCCTATCTATAAAATCTCTATTCGTAACAGCATAGTCAGGGTTTATTGCGTGATCTCTGGCTTTTGCTCTATAAAAATTAACTACGATTTTTAAATTTCTTCTCTTTAAAACATCATTGTCTATGTTTTTGTAGTCATCACTATTAACATAAGAAAACACATCTGTTTCCATAAATCTTCCCATCTCACCACGCATTTGATTTGTAGCAGGTCCATCTCCTTTTAGTGATTTCGGAACTGTTTCAAAGTAATCAAATCTTAATCTGCTTAATTCATTTTCTACAACTGTACGTTTCTCTCTAGGAGTAAATCCTGTAAACTGTTTTATAATTGGATTAAATGCTCTTATACCTGAACCCCTAGTAGGAGATTCTAATTTAGGTCTGTCCTCATCTACTGCTATTGGAAAAGACCTAAATGTTTGTTTTAAAAAGTATTTAAAAAAATCAACATCTTGATTATCTGGAAGTTCTAAAAAAGAAGAGTCTACTTGTTGAGCAACATCTTTAAGCATACCTGCACCTACAAAAAATGTATTAGAGACATTGCCTAAATATTTTACTATGTTTTTTTGTATGTTATAATCTTTTACGGAATCTTCTTCTTGAAAAGAGTCAACAAAAGAGTCAACAACCCATAGTCCAGTACCACCTCTACCAAGACCGCCTAAAACAGCCTCTGCAATTTCTCTATTTTTATAGGGCTTAACATCAGATACTTTTGTATTACCGTGTATATCTGGGAACTCTCTATAAAGGACATCTGCTACTAGAGCAAAGGCTGTATATGGTCCTAGCATAGCCCTAGCGTCCATTACATCTCCAGAAACAGGGTCTATGTATTCGTATGGTCCTGTGTTTTCATCTCCGTGATTTACACGTATTGCGTACAGTGCTCCTAATAAAGATAGTCCACCTAGCTGTCTTCCAAATGCTTCAGGTGATACATCTATATCTATAACATCAGTACCCAGTATTCCTTTTTTACCTGCTTTACGTCCTGCTCCATTTAATATTCCACCTACGTTTATCATTCCAAGAATAGGTGCATGAGAATAAGCAAATCTAAATTGATTTACAAGATAACGTGGAAAAGGTATTGCGGTAGAACCTAACGGAGATGAACCAAAATTTACAAGTTGTTTAAAGAAGGCATTTGAAAAACCCTCTCTCATTCCAAAGTCACCTGTTTGATATGTAAACTCAAATGCTTCATTCATTGCTTTAGATACATCTTCAGGGTCAAGCATATCGTATCTTCCCTTTTTCAACAGATCATCTAAACTGGTAATAATTGCATCTTCATCTACTTTTTTTACTGTAACAGCACCTGTTTCGTCAAACGCTCCTAGCTTTTTAGTTGTATATCTTTTAGGATTAGCCCTAATAAGTTTATCTATTTCCCTGCTAAATACAGCACGTTTAAATAAATTATCTGACATAGTATTAAGTGTATTAAAAGTTCTTGCTAGTCCTAGCAGACCTCTTTCTTCTCCTGTTGTTTTAGATATGTCACCCATACCACGTAATAATGTAGCTACTACATCTTTATTTTTTCCTTTGACATCACCAAGTAATCTAAACAATGCCTGTGTATTACCGTTAGTCATACCTAAGTGTAAATCTTTTAACATAAAGGCATCAAAACTTGATTTTAATTGTGCTATACCTAACCTAACAGCAGTGTCTGCTTCTTCTTTTACTGTAGGACTGTCAGCAAAATTAACTAGGTACTTACTTCCACCCTTAACAAGATTACTTGCACCTGTTCCAAGATTGTCCATAGCATAAATGTAGTTACGCATGTAACCGTTAGTTGTGTTTCTTACCGTTGTAGCAACTTGTACAGTCATTAAACCTACACGTGCTTTACTTATATGAGCAACACCTCTTCCAAAAGCAGACATAAACTCCTGTCCGTATTGTTTTTCTAGTACTCTTCTAGGTGCTAATGTTGCTGTACCCATACCTGATTCTTTTAGTGCTTCATCTATAGTGTTAAGTCCTCTGTTAAGATTGTCATATATAGTTATTGCGTCCTTTCTACCCTGTTTACTTAAACTGCCGACTTTACCCATAAGACTTGCAGCTTCAGAAACTTGGTGTGCTAACAAAGGTGCTAAGTCAGATACGTCTAGTCCGTACTTGTCCATTATTCTGTTTAGGTCTGCACTTTTTAAAACTCTTTGGCTATCTACTCCACCTTCTAAAGCTCTTACTAAACGTGAAGTAAAACGTTCTGCTCCTTTTAGTATGCCTACAGAGTCACCTATTACTTCATCTATTTCAGAAGCAAATGCTGCAATGTTTTTTATTTCCATTTGGTCAATGTTTGTTGTAAGTTTTTTAGAAACCTCTGCACCTTTTTCTAATGCTTCAGGTATAGTTTCTTTAAGCGGTAGTCTTGCTTGAGGTTTCTTTGTTATCTTTACTGCTGCTTTACCTACATCAATTACTCTTTCTACTTTGTATCCGTTTCCTAGTATACTTGCTGTATACTCTAGTAATTCGTCAGGTTTAAAACCTTTTTGGTATGTTCCAGTACTTGTAATTACAGACATAGGTTCATCACCCAATACTCCTTTAACAGGTCTTGCCTTATCTCCAAATATATCTAGTCCTCTTGTTGATATTACAGCTTCACCTCTGGGTTTTAATATTCTACCTATCTCTTTTACTATTTCGTCACGTGCTTCTGGTTTTACTACATTTAATACATTTAAATTTGTAATTCTATCATAAGATTCACTTGCTATATCTTTACTTACTTTATACGTAGGACTTATATCCACAAAAGGTTCATATGTATCTGCTCCTATTTGTTTAGCTCCAATACCTCTACCTGCACCATAGTCTAATGTTTTTTTGCCTTTAGTATTTATAAGTTGTTCAACTTTTTTGTATGTTCTTTCTGTTCCTTTTATTGCTGTTTTACCTGCGTCTTCTACTTTTATATTTACATCTACCGTTGGGTCTTCTTTAAACCAATTAGGTACAGCATTTTTTATATCATCTTTTGTATACGTTTTTCTAACGTATGGTGCGTCCATCTTAACAGACACTTTAGGTGCTACAGTTTTCTTTACAGGTGTTTCTTTTTTTAATATTTCTTTTGCTTTAGCTGCAGCGTCACCCCTACTTAAAGCACTGTCTGCATCCATAAGTTCTTCTACTTTTAAACTTAAATTTAATTCATTTTCAAAGTCCGTTGCAGCTTGTTTAGTTTTATCGCTTGTAAATACTTTTTCAGATGTTTCTTTAAATGTTTTCTTTATTATCTGTTCTTTTACTTCTTTGTTTGCATTAACAATAAACTGTGCTTTGTTAGAACTCATAGCTCGTTGTGTTCCTGTAAAAGCACCAAAGCCACCGCCTACTGTAGCTGCTAAAGTTGTAGCTAGTCCTACTGCAAATGGATCAACCTCTTCCTTAATACCTGTTTGCACTCTAGTTTTTTCCTGTGCGTATACTGTAGTACCTGCACCCACAGCTTCAACACCTGCAGATGCAATGGCACTTTTTAAACCTGCAGTTTTTAATGCCTGTTTTATTCCTAATTTAATTCCTTGATTGGCAGCAACTGCACCCACTTTAGCTGCACCAAAAGAAAACATACCTGCATATGTAGAAGGTGCAGTAAATACACCACCTAAATAGTCTCCCATAGCTTTAAGACCAAAGTCACTATCCATACGGTCATACGTATCCATTAACCTAGCAAATTGTTTTTTATCTGTATCGTCTGCACGATTTGCATAATTTAAATCACGTAATGCCGTAGCTTCATTTACATTTTGTACACGAAAATGTTCCATGTATGCATCATAAACCTCTTCATCCGTTTCTAAATCTTCAGGTTCATAGTTTTCTCTTTTCATTAAAAATGACGCAGCATCATTAATAAAACTTTTACTTTGCATAAGGTTTTCTTTATTAAGACTTTCATCTTTGTATAAATGATATATTGGTTCTGCCATAGTTATATACTATCCACTTCTTTTTGTGTGTATCCTAAAGACATTAGCTCTCTTTTGTAAATAGCAGCTTGAGAGGTGTCATTTGTACTTTGTAATTTTTTAACTAGGTCTAGTGCTCTTGCTTGATTTTCTTCGGGTAAACTTGCTATAGTTGGGTCTGGCTGTGACTTTAATTTAAAGTCTCCTCTTTTAAAACTATTTTCCATACTTTGTTGTATATTTTTATAAGCCACAGAAGCATCGACTCCTATTTTTATAAGATCATTTACATCATTTCCATAGTCTGTTATAAGTTTAGTAAACATTCTAAACTCCTCTTGCACAACAGGACTATCACTCCCTGCCCAAATTCTTACTCCGTTCTCAAGTCTATAACCTTCATTTAGATTTGGAAAAAATGACGAGCCAATGTTTTCTAACTGTTTTGTAACGGTAGCTAATTGACTTACAGATAGTCCTTGTTCAGGTGCTGCCGTTATATTTTCTATCATTGTTAAATCTTTTATATTTTGTCTAAGTTCTATTGCTTTAGGGTCTGTTTTTAAATTTGCACCTGCCTTAATTAAAGGAAGAAATTCCATTTGATACATCTGTTTTAACCCATTTAAATCACTAACTCCTGCAGTTTGAAATGCGTCTGTTGTTTGTATTCTTACGCCTCTGTTATCTTCTGCTAAACCTTGCAATGTATCCATATTAGGTTGTACATTTTCTATTTTATCTATAGTATACATATTTTTTATAGGCTCACCAGAATTAATAGAATTTTGTTGCATGGTTTGCCCTAGTTGTAAAGCTGTATCTACACCATAGTACTCTGCCATGTTTGTAGCGTCCTCTTTAAAAATAAAAGATAGCTCTTTAAATTTTTTTGTGTTATCTTTTTCTTCAGTTAGTCGTTCTGCATCTGCGTTTGCTTTTGTTTGTAGCCCTAGCTTAGTTTCAAACAAAGATATTGCATTGTCCATTTGTCTTTTTTCTGCAAGTTTTTCTTCCGCTAAATCTCTTTTTTCTTTCTTCCTACGTGCCTTTCCTTTAAGATAACCTGCACCTATTCTTAACGCTATGTTTCCTATCATTGCATTTCTCCTTGAACTGGTCTAGCCATTAATCCTTTAGGAGGTATTGGTTCTTCTATAATGGGCATTTCTTCCTCTGTGGTTTCTGCATTTACATCTTTATTTCTAAATTTATTTAATACTTTATTCATCATTGCTTTTTTTACTACAGGATTGTCTTTATCTTCTTCTAGTCCTGTTGCATAAACTACACCTGCAGAGTCTCCTAAGTACATCAATATTTCTAATAGTACAGGTGTAACAAGCATACCTACATCTATGGTATGAATACCATTTAATATGCTATTATTTACCATAGTATTAACGAGTGTTTTAACACTAACTCCACTATCAAGAACAGCAACAAAACCATTAGATATTCTAGGTTCACTAAGTTTATCAGAATAGTACAATACAGTTTCATCTACAGTAGATAATTCAGGTGGTCTTTGCCAAGGAAAAGCACCCATTTCTGCAGTTAAGGACTCTCCTGCAATAGGCTCTTCAAATAGTCCTTCTACTTGTTCAACCATTTTTTAATCCTTCTCTCATTTTTCTAAACTTTTTTACGTATTCAACTACTTTTAATAAAGGTTCATTTTTATCTGTATCATTTATTATCTCTTGCCCACGGCTTGTTCGAGTTAATAATCCTTTAGATTCTGAAACTGTAGGTTCAGTGCTCTCTGTAGAGTCTATTAACTCATTTACAGTCTTGTACATTTTCTTTGTAAAGTCTTTTGCCATGTTTTTTCCTATTCGCTTAAATACCCTATAGCGTCAGATATTATATCTATAGACTGACCTGTTTGTGCCATGTTAGCTATTTTAATGTCTGCTGCATTTTTAGATTCTTGTAATGCTAATGTTGCTGCTTGTTGAGCAGAGTTTTCTGCACTTTCCCATGCCTGTTTTAATTTGTCTGCTCGTTCTTGCCAAAGATTAGCGTAGGCTTGTTGCGATACAGCTAGTGCATTTTGTGCATTTATTTCATTGGCTCTGTTGGTAGCAGCAGTGTCAGCCGTAGCAATCTGTCTACGCCACTGTGCATTAGACTGTGCTATCACAAGTTGATTCTGTGCATTAAACTGGTCACGTTGATTCTGTATCTGTGTATTAAACTGTGATATAGAGTTTGACTGCCCTGCATTAAACTGTGACATTGTATTTTGTTGAGCTACATTAAATTGCTGTACTTGTGTTTGCATGTTTTTAAAGAACTGTGTCATTTGATTTTCACTTGACGCATTAAACTGTTGGGCTGCATTACCTGCTGCTTGGTCAGAAAACAATGCACCTATACGTGACTGTGCCTTAAACATTTCTATCTGTTGTTGATTTGTAAAGTTAGCCATGTCAACTTGTAAGAAACTTTGTGCGTTCATAACTTCTGCTTGTTGTCTATTATTTAAGTTAGCCATATCTAGGTTCGCTAAAGCACTAGCTTCTGCCAGTACCATACTTTGTTTGTTAGATAGGTTTTGTAAGTTCATTGTGTTTACAGTACGACTGTTTTCCAATGTAATCTGTTGGTCTGCACTAAACTGCATGTTTGCTGCATTTTCAACTTTAGCAGCATTAAGAACTTTAGTTTGAAACTTTTGGTCAAAGTCAATCTTCATAAACTCAGCACGATACCTAGCTTTTTCCAAAGCCATTGCCTGTTTATTACCTGCCTCTATTTGTGCTATGGGTAGAGCAGATGCCATTGCTGCCTGTATGATAGCCTGTGAAGCAATAGATGAACCACCTAAACCTCTCGCTGCCATGTTCTCTCTTGCTACTCGCATTGCACCTTTAGCCCAGACAGGTACATTACCACCCTCAAAGTCAGCCATAAGAGAACCTAGTTCGTCTACTATAGATGCTGCTTTTACTTCTCCTGTGCCAAAGGTTTCACCCACTCTGTCCATGTCAACTTGTGAACCAGACACAAGCTCATCGTCACCCACAACACGTTTAGGTGCTTTATCAGGGTCAATAGTAGTAGCCTCACCCTGTGCTGCATCTAAATCGGACACACTTGACTCTGCTTGTTGTTGTGCAGTTACTTGTGCTCTAGGGTCAAGCTCTAATTCTTTTGTTTCTAGCTGACCTAGTGCAGTTTCTGTATCTGCTTTTACACGCTCTACTTCTTTTATTTTAGCTGCTTCGGTTTCTGCAGGTGATACTACAGGTGTTGCAGGTGTTGCAGGTGTTGCAGTTGCTGTGGGTGTGCCTGTTACTTCACCTGTACCTGCTGCAATGGCTTGATTTTCATTGTACTGTATATTTTCTGCAGTTGTTACCGCAGCAGGTGGTAGAGTTCCTGCTGTGTTAGCTGCCATCTGACTACCTAAATCTGCAGGTGGCGGTGTAACAGGGTCTGCAGGTGGTGCAGGTGGTGGTGTAACAGGGTCTGCAGGTGGAGCAGGTGGTGGAGTTACTGGTGCAGGGTCAGCAGGTGGTGCAGGTGGTGGAGCAGTAGCTCCTGTAAATATGGCATTAACATTAGCTAAAGCATCCTTGGCTCTTTCTGTCTTTCCACCACCACTACCTCGAAACCTAGACGCTGCAATCATTTCGTCTAGTACACCTAACTCCGCTGCTTGTTTTCTTATATTCTTTGGAATAGATATACTGTATTTAGATTTTCCAACTTTTTTACCATTTTTTCTTTTTACATCTCTTGTAATACTAATACCTTTAGCAGCTTTTATAATCATACCACCTGCATATTTTTTGTATCGTTCCATAAGGTGTTGTTTAGATGGGTCACTTGCAAGGAAAGCAGGAAACTTAGACATGTCTCCACTATGACCCATAGACCTTGCTATTCTTTCTAATGCTTCTGGTTTGAAATCTACTTGTACTGCCATCTATTTTAATCCTTGCTCAATACTCTATCTAATTTATCTTCTACTCTGTGCAGTGCATCAACAACTAACTTCATGTCATCTCTCATCTCTTTACGAGTAGCGTAGTCTTCTCTTGTCCTGTTGAGTAGTATGTCTACACGTTTGACTTCACCCATAAGACTTCTGAATGTCCAGAAGGCAGGTGCTATTATAAGTGTTAACACTATGTTCCAAAATATAACTGGGCTGATTTCCATTGTACTACTGTAACTCCTGTAAATACTTAGCTAAAAATATCATACCTAATATTCCACCTACAAATAAAATCACACCAAATACTACAGACAATCCATTCATTATTTGATTACGTCTTTTGATTGCTGCGTATTTAGACTGTCTATCTCGCTCTGTTGCTTGTGTCCTCATACGCTTAAACATAGCAACACCCTTGCTACCTCTCGTATCAAAGATAATTCTTTCAAGTTCTTTCTCCATGTCTTTTGCCTTCTCATAGGCAATGTAGTCGGAGAGAGGGTCATTTTTATTACCAGTTTTCTGAGCTTCCTTTGTTCCATCAATGAAATCAAAGACTTTGTTCAGGTCTTTGCCCATAGCTGAAAGGTCTTTGCCTAAAGCAATACCTTTTTTAAGGGCAGTAAATGATACTAAGGCTATACTAATAGGGTCTATGGTCTTGCTCCTTTAGTTCGCTATGGGTAGGTCATTGTCTTCAGATGTAGTCAATGACGATATAAGTTTAGTTGTAGCAAACTGCAGTGCCATCTGTGCTTGGTCTAGCTCAAACTTTATTGACTCTGTTTTATTCTGTAGGTTACGTATCTGACGTATGCAGTATGCTTGTTCCTGATTGAAGTCAGCTTCCTTATACTCTTTACCGTCTATAGTTATTACGTTTGATTCTTGTTGTGTCATGTTTGCTCCTTGTTTAATCAGCATCCGCAATGGTTAGTGTACCTGCGTCTACTTGTTTTTTAATCTCATCGTAGTGTCTGTTACTTGGGTCTGTAGGCACTTGCATACGAATACCACCAATCTCACATTTAATGGTAGTGTTATCAGTTGTAGTATATTGAGCATTTGTAATTGTCATTTCATTCATATCTATATCTCCGCATCAAATTCTATTTTAGATGAAGCATTTGTACCACGGACAATTCCAGCTTGTCCTGCTGTTCCTGACATTTCACTATTGTTGAAAGCACTAAATTGTTCTGTACTACCATTTTCAAAAGTCACACTATTAAAAGCATCACTACCACCATTTCTAAAGAGGGTATAATAGCCAGTTCCTGTTTCGTCAATACCAGTAGGTGTAGCTCTCATTGTCGTAGGATAACGAAACATAAAACTTGCGTGTGAGCTTGAAAAGTACCACCCAACACCAATTTCTTTATCATCGCCTTCAAGAAACTTAAAATAATAACGTTGGCAATCAATTAAATCCTCTGCAAAAGATTTAGGAGCAAATGGTGTTGCAAAACTTTCTGCTTCAATTTGAATACCTGTAATAAACCAAGTAGCATTTGCAGTAGTTAAAACACCAGTAGTTGCTCCAGATGCAGAGTTTCTATCAGCTGCTTCCCATGCTCCTGCACTTCCAGAGTAAGTAGACCCTACACCTAATCCCCAACAAACCTGTAAACTCCTAGCATTAGTTACAGCCCATGTTCCTGTAGTATCGCCTGCTACAGTTATAGTTTTTCTTTCCCATGTGTTGGCATCAGATATTGTATAAGTAAAAGGATACGCTCTATTGTCAGAGCCATTGCCTACAGCACCACCATGAGTTCCTGTTATGCTACTTTTTACATAGAAAGATATAGTAATAGTCTTAGCACTAGAGCTACCAAACTCTAATTTAGCTGCATCTAATCCTTCCATTCTATAAATCATAGCAACTCTGTCTCCTGCTGCAACAGAAGCATCAGCTACAGTTGTTGTAACTTTTAAAGAATTTAAAAAACCTACAGGAGCATCAGTGCTTTGTTCAACTGTGTTCGTTCCTGCATGGGATTTAAAAAAACACATTCTATCAAGCGTATAAGTAACAGCACCATTAGCTAATGTTATTGTACCCCCTCTTTGATGAATTGCCATACTACCATTTATAACAAGGTTTTTATTTTGACCACCTGCACCGTTGTCTGCTAATTGTCTAGCTTTGCTCATTTATGCGTCCTCCCTCGCTTTACGATTTTTGTAATCATCTCTAGCTACTACTAATTTAATAAAGTCAGCTTGGTTGCTAGGTATTGCATCAGTAAAACTGTCATCGTTCATTAGCTTGGTAGTCCACTCCTGTTGCATACGCTTCCAACAGTTGTTTATTTTACCTGTGACTGCACCTGCAATCCAAGCATCTAGCCCTGCCATATCTGTATCTGTGTATAGGTCATTCGCTAGTATCTTTTGTTGGTCATCGGTAAGTGTGACTGTGTAAGTATGATTTGCCATTTTAAAACTCCTTTATGTTTTGCTTATTTCAGCTTGCCTTATTAACAGGCTAAGAAACCTGTAAAATTTGTATATCCAGGGTTACCACTAATATCAGTTTGAACAGTACCTGACCCTTGACTAATAAAAATAGTAGCAGTATCGTTAGCATCCATGTCTGCTAAAACAGCTACTGTAACTGGATGGTAAACGTTATCTTGACCAAAATCAGGGTCAATAAGATGCTCATATGCTCTATTAGATGTAGTTATCCTAATAACATAATAAGAAGATGCAGAATCTATATTTTCTAATCTCATCATTAAGTTAAGTTGGTACTTTCCAGTTACAGGTGCAACAAATCTGTTGTTGCTTAAATCAAAATCAGAACCTTGGTCAAACCTTGCAGCCGAAAAAGTTACAGTTACTTCAGAAGCTCCTGCTGCAAAGTTACTTTGGGCAGTATCGTTCTTGTTAACTGAAAACGCAGGTTGTAGTGGCTTGGTGACTGCACCTGTTGCGTCTATGTTTATAGCTACAGTGTTGTTCGTTCTTATTTCAAGTGGATGATTTGTAACAGTACCAATTTGACCTTTAGCATTGTCTGCTGCTAAAGCTGTTGTGGTATTACTAGACGATGCTGTAAAAGCAGAACCATCTGTTGTTCCTTTATAATTATTAATAGTTTTTGCAGAGGAATTAAATGTATTAAAAGATGCGTTAGCAGGGTCTTCGGCTGAAAAAGTTACTTCACCATTATCACTTATTCGGGTAATTACACCACCACCCTGAGTTGCAATGGTTATTTCGTCAGCACTCCCATCCATACCAATAGAATACTCATTAAAACCACTGGCTATATTACCACCTTCTCTAAATAATAATCTAGCATCAGAATTGTTAGCAGGGTGAATTATTATGTTTTTATTACCCGAAATGCTACCCACACGAATATCACTAGTAAAAACAGTTTCACCTGTTACAGTTAAATCTCCACCTACACTAAAATCACTATTCACGTTCCCATCAAACACACTAAACACATCGTACACTACCACCTCAACCACATCATTAAGTGCCATTGCGGATATACCTGCTATAGTGTTAGCCGTTGTGGTATTGTAGTCTGTACCTGCTACAAGTGTAACACCGTTGAGTGACACATCTACGAACTCACCATCACTGAATATCAGTGTGTTGGAGTTATCGTCAGAGCCAGTTACGGATGTAGCATCTGCTGCAACAGTGTAGTAATACCTAGCTCGTACTGCTTGCGTAGGTGACCTTCCTATATATGGCATTTATGTTTCTCCTTTATCCACAGTACAAAGCACATGGGATGGTATAAGAACCATCATCATACGTTTCTTGTTTAATGTTTGTTAATACTTTACCGATGGTTTTACTTCTAATAATGTCATCGTCTTGTTTTTTAGCTGTGCCATCGCCATTGCTTACAAGTAAATCCCCTGCTGCTATTGTTTGGTCTTTGTGTACTCTTACTAAATTTGTACCAACAGCCGTAACATACATATCGTTGACAGAATTATCATCATTATCCCAACTTAAAAACACACCATAAACATTTGTGCAATCGGCTGTGTCCGATAC
>Ga0209535_1002416_pt1 | contig 12193 bp, 16 predicted proteins | sample LinPmetageLP28_FD_184041 | JGI IMG/M metagenome (GOLD analysis project Ga0209535, IMG submission 184041) | Marine viral communities from the Pacific Ocean - LP-28 (SPAdes) (version 2) | ecosystem: Environmental > Aquatic > Marine > Oceanic | place: Pacific Ocean | collected 2009-08-22
TGCAATCTAAAAATTAGAGACACTTTATGTCGATGATGGATAGAATAGCCGGAGGCGGAGCAAAACAATCCTACGCCAAAGGCGAGGTTGGAGTCAATAACGGACTGGTGGAGAGCTAAACATTATGCCAAGCGAGAAAACAAAAAAATTACTAGAAGGACTGGGAAAAATCACTGATTCTGCTCCACAGAGATTTGAACAAAAATTTACAGTGGTATCTAACCAATATGGTGAAGATGCCAAAGGTAATCCAATCTATATAGATAGACTGTACGGATCAATACATGGCACTACAAGACTAATACAAAAAGATCATACAGAATACTCGGGCAAGATACACAAGAAACGTAGACTAGTAAAAGGTTTAGACGGAAATTCATTCTACTCTGTGTGTTATCAAACAGCGGATAACAGGTGGTTCAACAATAGTGGTATGCCCATTGAGGCACCTACAAAGGTCGAGGAGGAAGAACAAAAAGAAGAGCCAGGCTTTGTTAGAAGAGAACTTACCGAAGAAGAAAAAGTCGAACAGTCTAAATGGAAACAAAGAGCAGAATCAGATATGCTCAAGAAGTTAAAATAATCAATAAATATATCTGTAACGCCATCACCCAGATGACGTCGGTAAAGAGTACTGACCCGTTTGTACCGAAAGGGAAGACCACAGAAAAGGGCCAGACCGTGTGTGAAAATATTTTCACTAGCATTTCAAATAACTTTGTTGTATAATTGAGTATGGAGATACTGATTTTTTTATTAGGTGTGCTCGGCGGTGTATTCGCCGGCTTGGTACCAGGAATTGGGGTGTTTACGACACTGATACTTCTCTACCCATTGCTTCTAGAACTAACTTTAGTGCAATTATTGATCCTTTACATACCATTAGCATCAATAAGTCAGTTCATAGGTAGTGTGCCTGCCTTGTATTTTAAGATACCTGGCGAGTCCACAAGTTTTATTGCAACAGAATACGGACACAAACTTTTTATCAATGGCCATTATGACCTTATACCACTAACGGCGATTGGTAGTTTCGTGGCTACAATTTTATCTGCTTTTGTAATTTTTTCATTGCCATATTTGTATGAAAGTATGTTTTATTATTTCCTTTCAACAAAGTTTGTATTTTTCCTTATTTTGTTGACCGGTGCATGTCTGATTGCTACATCAAAAAATAATTGGTTGGTGTCTACAGCAATGATAATGGCAGGGATGGTTCTTGGCAACATAGGATTTAATGCATCTACTGGCAAGTTTTTTGGAACCTTTGACAACGATTGGTTGTCTTATGGCATTCCTATGTTTCCTTTCATAGTGGCCTTATATGTGCTACCAAATATCTTTAACCTAGATTCAAGCAGTGTGAATGGCAAAACTATAGACAACGCCTACGTAAAATCAGTTGGCAACATTAAACAATATATCAGCAAGATGCTGAATGGCAGTATAATAGGCATGGTTGCAGGCTTTGTCCCGATCATCGGAAAAATTGTTGGGGTTTCTGCCAGCAGGGCCTTTTACAAAAAATCCGATAAGGAGAGTGTGATTGCCGCTGAAAGTTCAAACAACTCAAGCATTTTTACAGCCATGATTCCTTTGTTTCTATTCGGGGTGCCAATTACTCTAGGTGAGATATTGATCTATAATGTGGCAGAAACCAACTATGATTTACAGAACGAATTCAAAAGTATCTTGAGCACATGGCTACTCCCAACACTGATTATTGGAAGTGGTGTGCTAGGTTTAATGCTGTCTTGGCCATTGGCTAGATACTGCACTTATATTTTTAAACTGCCTACTCTATTTTTAAAAACACTGTTTTTGGCAGTGGTCCTAGGAAGTCTGCTCTACATAGGTTTTGTTAAACATATGGCCTGGTACTACATATTAGTTCTATTGGCTTTTTTGCCAGTGGGACATTTACTAAGAAATTACGACGTCATACCGTTAATATTTTCTTTTATTTTTGCAAAAATCAGTATGACAATCTTTGAAAGGATAATAATATGAAGAAAATATGGATAACAATAATTCTTACCCTTGCATTTGTGGCTAAAGCATCAGCACTTGATTTAATAGTGCCAGCAAGTGCCGGAGGTACGTACCATAAGTTTGCGTCAATTATCGCAGACGACCTAGAAGCACAAGGGTATGAAGTAAACTTAATAGTGTCAGGCAACTGTGTCATAGGAAAGAAACAATGGAACGACAGTAAATCTGCTCTAATGATCAACAGTGAGGCAACCAACGCCGTTCCTAAATGCAACGTGCCTATAACAAATAAAAACTTTGCCCACAACGTGTTCACAGCAGGATGGGTGATAGTTGCTAAGACGGATTCTCTTGGTGATAGAATGGGTGTTGTAAGTTACATGAAAAACACAGTCAAAGACTTAGATGTTAAACTTGTACCGTATAAAAACACAACCGAGGTTAAAGCGGCCTTCCTGGCAGGTGAAATTGATTCAGGTTTCTTGACCACAGGTAGGGCAAGTGAAATTCAAAACAAAGTTGAACTTGTTAACACTCAGTCGGATAATAAAGGACAATTTCAGTCTTGGAAGAACAATGATCTTACACTCAACTATTATATAATGAGTAAAAATGTCAGTGCTGATGTGATAGAAGTTATCAGAAACAACAAGACACTGAAAGCAATAGCCTCAAAGAAAAGTATGATGCCAGTCACATACGACAAATTAAAAAATCAAATCAACTACTTGAAAAGGAACGAAAACAAATGGAAATAGCAATAAAAGAATACAAAGGCAGTAAAACTATTCACAGAGCCTCAGACTTCAATGGAGGGTACGATCCAGTGAATGGTTTCTATCTTTCTCGTCAAATGTTCGATGGTGATTTCGAAACTGACCTTAACGGTTTAAACTTATCAAAGTTAGTGTGCAACAGCCACTATCTACAGCATCTGGATGACAGAAACACAGATGATATATTCAGAATTGTAAGTTTGAAGTCATTGGATGGAACAAATGAAATGCAAAGTTGTCCACCTCAGGAAGAGAAGCCAGACATGTTCTCTTACACGCCGGCATATGAATCATCACCCACGCTCAAAAGACTGTGTGATTATTTTCAATGCGAGAAGGCAAGGATTAGGATTTTCAGACAGTTGCCTGGACAGAGTGTGCAGTTACACCATGATTTTGACAACGAAAGATGTGGGTTCAACTCTGACAATCTCACTGTAAGGATTATCGTAAACCTAAGTGACACAGACAGTTACTTTCAACTAGTAAACAAAGGATGTGACATGACAATACGGATGGAGAAGGGACAGTTCATGATTATCAATACCGACACAATATGGCATGCGACGAGAAACAACGACGACACGCACAGAGACACGCTGAACATGATAGTTAAATGGAATGATTGGTTGCGTGACATGACCAATCCCAAAGACGAATTCACCATTGAAAGAATATCAATATGATAGAAAACGTTTCTATACCGAGGATGTATCAAGAGGTGAGGGAAGTCCTCGATCCTAGAATGCAAGAAGTCCTTACTTCTAACGTGCAATTCGATGGACCATACATGGAGGCCTGCCAGGATAAACTTAAAGAGCTCACTGGTAGGAAACACGCTTTCATAACACAGAGCGGAACGTCATCAATCACAATCATGTTACTTGCCGCTGGCATAAAACCAGGAGACAAAGTTGCAACGATAAACTATTCTTGTCCGGCAACTGTGATGCCGATCAAACTACTAGGAGCAATACCAGTTTACAAAGACATTGACATACATGGCCAAATGGATTTAGATAATATCGAAGATGTCAAAGCCATACTTGCAACTGGACTTTATGGTGATTGTTATGATCATGATAAAATTAAAGATTCCGGTGTACCAATACTAAATGATTCTGCCCAAAGTTTTATGGCCAAGTACAAAGGAGTAGAGTCGACGAAGTTAGGTGATATGAGTATTATAAGTTTCAGCACCAATAAGAATTGTCCTGTGTTTGGTACCTATGGCGCTGTGCTAACAGATAATGATGACTACGCGGACAAGGTATTCCTGATGAGGCGTAATGGCTACAAGTCAAGAGATGTTGCACTTGGAATACAATATATAGGTATGAATGCCCAACCAACCGAAGACAAGTGTGCTCAACTGCTTACTAGTCTTGAAAAGTTGCCTGAATGGCAGGAGAGAAGAAAGCAAATAGGTGACGAGTTGGACAATAGATTTAAACAAATGGATGTTTGCGTTAGGACATCTCCAGAGCATAGTGTAAAAAATTATCACAAATATTGTATCTTTGTAAAAGACAAATGGAAGTTTAGGGATAAGATGAGAGAGCAAGGTGTGGATTGCCTATTGCATTACACCTATAATTTTGCAGAAACCAAAGTATTAACAGGCGAAAGGCAGGAAAAGTATCCCGGCACAGAGTTTTATAGAGAACATGCTGTGACCCTTCCCAGCAACCCTTGGCTCACAAATTCAGAAGTTGACCATATTGTTAAAAGTGTAGAAAAGTGCTACACAGAGGAGGACAGAGTATTATGCCAAAAGATGTAAGAGTACCTTTGTTTGACTTTGCAAAGAAACAAAATCTTTATCATTTCGATATTGACCAGCCAGACGACAACGATATTATATTAAAACCAAAATTCCAAGGCGATTGGGAACATGACTTAGATAATTTCAGGCCCAGGCCAACAGATTTCAACCTCGAAAAGGAACATACTAGAATGCAAGTGGAGGAATGGATGAACCTAAGATACGACATCTCAAAGTTTTTCAGTAAGATGGTACCAGATGACACCACACCCACGATTAAAAAGATGGCAGGAATGATACCATTCGATAAGAACGAAAACATACAAACACAAATCACTGAGCAAAAACCAGGACAATATATTCCTTATCACATGGATGTTTTAGCCTCATCTGGTATTGAATCTACTAAGGTGATAAAAAATGGTTACAGAGTCATTGTTTTCTTAACAGACTGGATGCCTGGTGAATTTATGCTATGGGGGACCACAACGATCCAGAAATGGAAGGCGGGATGGATTATGGCCTGGCCTGCGTTGAAGTATCCACACGGCACGGCAAATGCAAGTCATCACGCAGGGTATCGTGTAAGATGTAGCGGCCTGGCAACAGAAGAAACAATGTCATGGATAGCAAGTGACGAAATTATAAAAGTTTAAAGATAGGAGATTATAAATGGCACAAGACACAAAGCATTACTTTAAGACAGAGACCTCGTGGAACTACAGAAGGAAAACAAGTGAATGGCATTTTGATCCAACACTTAATGACGATGCAGGTAAAGATCCAGGGATCCGAATGAATTTTGTACAGTTCAAAGGTAATTGGCAAGATGAAATACTAGCAAAGCCTTTCGATGAAAGGGCACCACTTGACTTATCTGAATGGTTACAGAAGATATGTGTGCAGGAACACATCGAACTTGGCATATCACCTTACATCGAAGGAAAACGTGTCACCGTTGATAAAGAACAACATCCTAAAATATCAAAAATTGTCGACTCACTTGGCATTAAGGATCCTTATGCTCAGATACTTAGACAGATGCCCGGAGAGATGTTCACATACCACATCGATCAAATCGTTTGTGGTGCAGAAGGCCGGCATGGTATTACATCTATGGACAATGTGCTTCGCGATGACGAAAGTGTTAGAGTATTCCTTGCACTAGAAGATTGGAATTGGGGGACACACTTATTAATGGGAAATTATCATTGGAAGCAATGGTCTGCTGGAGATATTATGTGGTTCAGATGGCAAGATATGCCTCATGGTTCTGCCAACTGTGGACACAAGCCTAGGTATTTTTTAAAAGTAACAGGTAAAAAGACTGAAAAGTTTGAGAAATTATTGCAGGGACAAAATCAAATCATCAATGTATGATTACCCCTCTTACTAAAAAACTAGTACTAGCAGGTCACGATAGTCCGCATTGGCAAGTTGCGGGTGATAAATTTTATACAAAACTCGATGCCATTAAGAAATGCAGGGCGTTAGGACATGAATGGCCCAGTTACCATGTGTGGAGCATGTCACAAACTTTCAAGAGACCACAGTCTACATTTTTACAATCAGTCGACACCCAGTGTGAGATCATCAGTGATGCATACAAAAAAGTAAGACTTTTTTACAGTGGTGGCAGGGACAGCCATTTGATTCTACACCATATGCTCAAAAACAACTCCAAACTAGATGAGATAGCAATCTACAGAAGATTTCCTGGCGTAATAGACAAAGACACAAACGAATTTGATCAGTATAAATTAGGCGACGTGTTAAAAGCCACACTAAATGATTATGATTCAAAGATTCCAGTGAAGTATTATGACCTTTTACCAGAACATTTTCATTACTATTCAACACGACTTGAGACGCTGTATTTTCCCTACACTAATTTAGAATTTTTCGGCCATGGTGTGCATCCACTGGCAGAATGGTTCCCAGATCTGGTTGACGATAGTTGGGTAAACATACTAGGAAATGGTAGACCAGATGTTTTAAATAATTCATTCCATTGGATCGATACATCTCTTAATTTGACTCAGCATGATCCATATACGCTACAGTTTTTTTTAGACGAAAGAAATACAGACCTTGCAGTAAATCTAGCATATACCATACATGACCTATCGATAACAAACACAGAAGACCAACACATGAATAATGATGCGTTAGGAGTAAAGGATTTCCTAAAGTATCCAAACACAGGCACCCTACTAGATTCGAAATGGGATTCGGTGGATACGTCTACCAATGTAAGCAGATGGTTTATTGGTCCAAAAGAAATTTTCTATGCCACCAATGCATTAAGATCAGAAGTTGGAAGGAAAACCTATTCCAACATGATAAGATTCTATGAAGAGACAGAGTCGAACTACAAGTCATATTTTGATGATGGTAGCATCTACAATGCTTGGATTGGTGGGGTAAGTGAAAAACACACATTAATTGATGTGTAAAAACCTAGTAAAATAGCCATTTTTTACACCAGTTGACGGAAATACCATTACCATGTATAATAGTGGTAACAAAGGAGAGAAAGACAATGTATAAATGTTCAGCAAAAGCAAGTTTGGTAGTAGATCAGATTAGGTCTAGATGCCAAGAAGACACACAGACAAACAACAAGTGGAGAGGTAGATCAGGAAACTACATGTATATCATGGGCAGAGAGAATGCCGATGGCAAGGCTACAGGTGTAGTACACAAGATCTCTGAAGATGGTTCTCACAAGTTGTGTGGTTCATTCAAAATAATGAGTGATGGGATCATAACAAGGTTCACAGGCTTATCGAAAGCAGACTGGAACAATGCTATGAGAAATGCAGAAGCAGAGTACAAAGCCAAGTACGAAGTGGAAACAATTGAACCAGCAACAGAACAAAAAGTTGCAGTTTAAATTTGACGATGCGTATCAAGTCAAGTGGGCTCGAGTTCCCCTAGTGCTAGAGATAAGCCAATTCGCAAAAATCTCGGCCCACACGCATCTATAACTTATGGTGAAAAAATATCTTAGAAGACTAATATACTTTGGTTTAACGGTTTCATTCGTTATCGCAGGTGCATGGGTTGCCGGGACGTTCAATCCAAACGATTACACAGTGACCAAGATTGAGGACTCGTTCCACAAGAAAGAGATGCGTATAATCGAAGAACTTGGTTTGAAAGAACCAGAATTCGAGTTCTCAGACAAAGTTACTTTTATTAATGCAACATCCACTTGTGTATCATATCTCAATTGGACAACAGATAAAGACAAGAGGGTACCGATCAGTATCATTATTGCCATGGCAGGTATAGAAAGTGCTTGGGGTACGAGCAGGTTCGCAACAGAAGGCAATGCACTCTTTGGTGTGAGGACATGGAGTCTAGATACTGTACCACATATGAAAGCACTGGGCAATCCGGATGCCAATTGGGGAGTCAAGAAGTACACGACAAAGTGTGAATCAATTAAGGACATGATAAGAATATTAAACACACATCCTGCCTATGAAAAATTCAGAACTACAAGACAAAAACAAATTGAATCTGGTAAATGGCATTATAGATCATTGATGTTGGGCATGACTGCCTGGAGCACCAACCCAGACTACGCAAAAATTATACTCCAGACCATAGTTGACAATAAATTACCTTAATAGTATAATAAGTTATGGGATTCATACAATTGAAACTGCCTAAAAGAATCAAGCACAAGATAGAGAACTCTAAAAGGAACAGAGAAGCACTAGCACAACACAAGAAATGGTTGGAGTCGCAAGGGCTTGATGAGAAGACACTCAAGAAAAGATTAAAAAACTTCAAAGGATACGAAATACCAAAGTATGAGAGAGATCCTAACATGCCTCAATGTTCGGACAAGATACCTGTAGGCACAGGTGGTAAGAAGGAACAGATGCAGTATTCAGGCGAAAGGAAGTTGCTTGGGATAGGAATGATGCACAAGTCAAATCTTGTTCCCGTCTGGGACGAAGAAGGAGCCAAAGAAATATCTACTATGCGAAGAAACTAGTTTAAGTAGTGTTATGACAACACAACAGGTTCTTTTTGCATCGATATCATCATTAATTATAATAAGTGGATTATACCATTGGATAGGATGGAAAAGAATATTATCATGTTACGGCATGTTATTAGACAAAAAATATTGGACCAATTATAACATCGTTGAGGCCGTTTCATGGATAGCAAAAGCAATCATTATTGTACCTGGATTGATATTTGGCCTACAAATATGGCAACTATATTTCGCAAGTCTCTTAACAAGTGCTCTACTAATTTGGGCAAGTTATAAAAAGTTATTGCCAACATTAGTAGGATTCAATACATTATGGATATGGTTGAGCATGATGGTCATTGCACAAAACTTTATGTAAAAATGGTTAATTTTGAATTCAATTATAAAGCAACATATTGCGTGGAATGGCCCAAACTGAAAGTATTCCACAACGGCGATCCTGTGCTTGATGTTGTTTGTGACAATGATAAATTACAGTTTTCCATAGAAGAGCAAAAACACAATAAATTAGAATTTTTTTGGTACAATAAAACACAAAGACATACCTCACATAAAAATGGAGAGATACTGGAAGATCAAACATTCGAACTAGGAATCATCCGAGCCGATGGTATTCTAATAGAAGATTGGTTTATGACCGATGGCTACTATAAGCCACACTATTTTAAAGGGTTTGTTGACTTACACAAAAAAGAGAGAACAAATTTCCCACTATTAGAAGAACTCCCGAGCCAAAAAATATGGCATTTTCCTGGCAAATACTATTTTAAGGAATGGGATGGCACATGGTGGGATTGGTACTACAAAACTAAAACCAAAAAAGAAGTTGTTAAGTTCACAGAAAAAGATCCCGAAAGGATAGAGAAGTATAGGGGGACTCTTGATCCTTGTACTGATATTGTACATAAGTTAAGGGAATTAATAAAATGAAATTAGCATTTGTGAATATACCATTACAGAATCTAGACTTTCCACCGGCGGCCGCTTCTCTTCTTACAGCCATAGTCGAAAAAAGACTAGGATGGGACACTAAAGTATTTGATTTCAATATGTTTTTAAATTCATCTGTTGACACGGATGCGTGGATAGAATTAGAAAATTACTGGAGATCGACCAAAGAAGATATTTCGGATGATGCTAGAAACAAACTAGAGACCACAATAGAAAAATTCACAGAGGGTCTGCAAGATTATAAGCCTGATTGGGTGGCAATAAGTGTGTTCTCAAGATGGAGCACCATCGCATGTTATGAAGTAGTCAAAATTCTACGAAAGAAATTAAAATGTAAGATCTTTATAGGAGGACATGGGATCGATTCTTGGCCAGGTACTTTGCCAGGGAGAGACGACACAAAATCATACACAACCATAGCAAGTTATTTGAAAGATCAAAATCTGATAGATCACTATATTACAGGGGAAGGTGAGGATGCTATTGTAGAACTTCTTGGTGGCCACACGGAGTTTCCTGGGATAGACGGCAAGATGCCACGCCCTGTGAAATCGCTTGATGACGTGCCTGCACCTAATTATAGAGACGTGAATCCAAACGACTATTATTACACCTCCGAACCAGGTGTCTATATTACAGCCAGTAAAGGGTGTGTAAGAAAATGTACATTTTGTAATGTGCCTGATCTTTGGCCTATATACACCTTAAGGAATACCGACAGCCTAGTATCGGAATTTAAAATGAACGTGGACGAATATGGAGTCAAATTTCACATGTTTACTGATGAGCTATGCAATGGAAGTATGAAACATTGGCGTGCATTCAACAAAGGAATCGTGGAACTTAAACAAAATGACCCAAAGTATGAAGGTATACGGTATCGAGGCTTTATGATTTGCAGATCGAGAAAAGAACAGGATGAAAAAGATTGGGAATTAATGGCAAAGGCTGGAGCAAGTCTTTTTATGGTTGGGTTTGAATCTTACAGTCCCAAGGTACGAGCTCACATGGGCAAACACAATTATAGCAATGACGATATAGACTTCTTTCTAGAGCAATCTGGTAGGCATGGAATAAAAAATATTGCTCTGTTCTTTACAGGATATCCAACCGAGACGTTAGACGATTTTGAAATGAATAAAGAATTCTTATACAAACATTTGAAATATGCCAAATCCGGTGTGGTGCATATGATAAGGTGGGGTTACACAGGTATGTTCAGAGATCCAGCAAAAGTCGAAGCAAAGCAAGGAGTAGACATGATTATCGATCCTGACTTTGAAAAAAAATTTAAAAACTTGCCATGGGGTATCAGAGATATTGCATTAGGGGTTGGGTGGATAAACAAATTAAATCCAACATTAACATTGAAAGAAAGAATAAGAAGACGTTTAGAAATGCACGAACTTTGTGTAGAATTAGGTTGGCCGCAGACAAGAAGTCGTGATGAACTCACGATACTATACAACATAATGAAAAACCTTGAACACAACACAATAGACCCACAAGACTTAGCAAACCTAGATAACACAATAGACTTACACTAAAATGCTTCAAGGAGTTAAAATACTACAAATGGAACTAACAAGTTTGTGTAATGCAGAGTGTCCAATGTGTACTAGGAACATAAACGGCAAAGGGATCAATCCATATATGACTCTGCAGAGCCTACCATTGCAATGGTTCAAGGATAACATATCTGGAGAGCAAATTAAGGAATTGGACAAAATATTCTTTTGCGGCACAGTAGGAGAACCAGCATCATCAAGTGACCTACTTGAGATCATACAATATTTCAAAAAACATAACCCCAACATAGTGGTAGGTCTTAACACTAATGGAGGGCTCAAGACTGCCATGTGGTGGAGTAAACTAGGACATTTACTGGACGGCAACAATGATTACTGTGTGTTCAGCATAGACGGACTAGAAGACACCAACCATTTGTATAGACGTAATGTCAAGTGGCAAAAGATTATGGAAAATGTTAAAGCCTTTGTTAGCACAGGAGCGAGTGCCCACTGGGACATGTTGGTGTTTGATCATAACAAACATCAAATTGACGATGCAAAAAATCTAGCATCAAAACTAGGGTTCACTTGGTTCAGATCAAAAGAAACTGACAGATGGGACATGTACAAAACCAACCTAGGTCTTAGACCAGCATCATCATACAACGAAATAGATTACAATAGTTCTGTTCCTGGATGTGAGATAGACAGGGACAAGAGTGTGTTTTTGGATTACCTTGGCAAGTATTGGCCATGTTGCCATATAGCAGAAGCATATCTTAATGTGGTATCTAGATCTTTGCACAAGGATATTCGAGAACACAACAATGAGCAGTTGTTTGATGAATACAAACAGAGGTTACAAAACGGTGTGCCATTTTATATCTGTAAACGGGCATGTGGTACAACAACAAGCAAAAGAAACCAATGGAAAACCGAGGAGCAATTACGTTAATGAAAATTAGATATTACAGAGACATAGACGGCTGGAGATGGATAGGATTTATACTTGCGATGGTGAGTGCATTTACATTAAGCGGTGGTAATCCTGAAATACAATGGTTAGGTTGGTCTGTTGCATTGGTTTCATGTAGCATTTGGATATGGATGGGAGTAAAGGATAAGGACACACCAAGGGCATTGATGGAATTAATGTACCTACTTCTAGCAATTAGAGGCG
>Ga0209535_1002419_pt1 | contig 12184 bp, 17 predicted proteins | sample LinPmetageLP28_FD_184041 | JGI IMG/M metagenome (GOLD analysis project Ga0209535, IMG submission 184041) | Marine viral communities from the Pacific Ocean - LP-28 (SPAdes) (version 2) | ecosystem: Environmental > Aquatic > Marine > Oceanic | place: Pacific Ocean | collected 2009-08-22
CAAATTTATATTGGTTTACTACTGCCATTAATCTAAAAAGAAGCTTCTAGCTTCTATCTCCTGTTTTAATTCTTCTTGAAACGTTGTGTTAAGTTTCTCTAACACGGCATCTAAATCTCTTACTAAAGACTGTGCCACATCTTCTTCATACTCTGAGCTTGCTCTTGTTAATGTTTGTACTATTTTAGCCATTATATTTCTTCTTTTAATAATTCTTCAGCCAATTCTTGTGAATTTATTAATTCTTCTATTCTTTTAATTTCATCCCCTGTTGGAACAATTTCACCTTGATCATCACTATCTATACTATTTAAATCACCTTTATAATAATCAGTTATATTAGAATTGGGATATTTGTTATATGTTGAAAGCATTAATTCATTATCAAGATCATTATAGTAACCTGGATTACTAAAGCTACGCATATCATAAGTTGGTTCGTTATATCTTTTTCCTAAACCAAAACGTTGTCCAAGACCTCTTAATGTATTTCCAAAAAGTCCACCACTTCTAAGAAAGCCCATGATTCCACCACCTCTTGTTTTACCATAAGCTTGTGGTGCATATGCTTTAGCTGCTGCTAATTCTGCAGGACTCACAGTATTTCTACTATCAAAAAAACCAGGGTTAACTCTTTGACCACCACCTGCTGCAATAAATTGATTTCTATAATCTTGTACGTTTTGATCAACAACTCCTGGCGCTAAAGCTGGACCTGATCTGACTCTTTCAGATTCAAATGCAAGTTCTCTTGCATCTGTTCCACTTCCACCACCTATTTCAGCAGCGCTAGTTGCAACACCAGACATACCAGTATCTTTAGTTGTATCATTAGAATCATATGAACCCCAACCATTCAAACTCATAATACCTGATGGTCCTTGGTTAACTCCACCGTTTAATGAGCCGTGTAAATCTTGTTTAACAAGTAAATCTTTTTCTGCTGGTGTAATATATGCTAATTCTGTTGTAGGGTGATCTGGACTTGACTGCCAATACTTAGGTGCATTAATCATAGGTTGTTCACCTAAATAATTTTTCATTCCACCTTGACTAGCAATTCTTCCAACTCTTTGGCCCATTGCATACATCTGTCTAGCTTGTTGTAATCTTGTAATTGACATTATCGTCTTCCTCCAGCATGTATATCTAACCTAAAAGTCCCTAACTTCCAACTAGTGTCTACTGCTGTATTTGAAATAGTTAAAGCAATTGCTCTAGCTCTTGCACGTGTATTTACTTTTGTGGTGCTGGTTGCTACTGTGAAAGGTCCAAGTGACGAGCTTGCTGCTGTATCATTTGGATAGTCTCTTAGATCTAATTGTATAATGGCATTTCCTGTTTGTGATATAAAGTCAGGTATAATTCTACTTACTCTCATAATATTTTCACCGTCACCTCTAAGGTCAGCCATATTAGTAGCTGCTCCTCTTACAACTTTTTGTGTAATATCATAATCACCGGATGTAATATTAGCTGGTATAGCTGCTGTTACTCCACCTTTTACTTGGTTAACTCCTGTTTCGTGTTCATAGTAAATAGAAATACCATCAGTATTACCTACCGTCTCACATGTATCCGTACCTGCATCATATGAAGTTCCATGTGGTAAACCAAATACCGCTGAATCTTCCCATGTTGTTCTTGGAAATAAACTATTTGCATTTGTAAACCATATAGGTCGTTTTGCTGTTGAATCTAAATAACTATATGTAACTGCTCTATTAACTACATTTGAATTTGAAGTACAATAAAACCAAGTAATTTCACCAAACAAATTATTGATACCACAATAAACTAATTGATTAGATGTTGTATTAAGATCATCATAAACATAATCTTCAACCAAACAATCCATAGATTCTAGTTTACCAGTATACCTAAAGAAACCATTATCAGACATCCAGTACGCAGCACCATCAACTTCTACAGCTGCATTTATTCCAATCAATCCACAGTTGGTACCAACTTGTTCAAAGGCAAAAGTAAATGGAGTTCCAACAAATCGCATAGTAAATAACGATGTATCCGTCCAAATATAAATTGCATTTCTACCAAGCTTTGCACCCATGATCCGTGATCCGGCGGCCAGTCTTTGTGTACCAGCACTATTTTCAGCTGTTGGTGTGTAAGTATTTATATCTTCTTGAGAAGAAAATCTTATAAACATATCGTCTTGTGTTGTAGTGTCTCCAATCGTAGTCTCTGTTCCAAAAAATACTAAGTGACGATCGGGAGTTGAGACTAACATATCACGGGACGCTGTTGGTGCACCTGATATAATAGTTGCTCTTGTTGCTGTTGCATTAGATGCATTTGAATCCCATTCAAAACAAGGACCATTAACAATTAAAGCAATTAAAGTTTGACCTAAATTGTCCAAGGACCATTGACCAGGGTCCGCTACAGAATCTGAACTTGTTGATGCTTCTCCCCAACCTACGTAATCGGTTCCATTAGTAACAGTGTCTCCACTAGAATAAGTTGATGGAGAAGTTCCACGTTGTGCTCTAACAACACCTGTTAATTCTGTTCCAGTAATTCCCGTGTACTTTATAAATTCTGTTCCAACTAATATATAAGCTGTCCCTGAAGTTGGAAATCCAGTTACACTTGTTAATGTAATTCCTGTTGTTTGTCCTGTGCTAGTAATGGCTGCACTTAAAGTTGTTGTTACCGCACCAACAGCTGTTCCACCAAAAGATGAAATACCATAACCATAAACGCCTAGTTGTTGAGCTGGTCCTACCGGGTAATAATATTTAACAGATAGATCTCCGTCGGTTGCAGAAGCACTGGCGTTAGATGCCATAGTAATAGTAACTGAAACAGTATCTACTACTTCAGTTATCATAAATGTTTTATCATCAAAATCAGCAGCGGAATAACCGGAACCTGTTGGGGGTGTAACGTTTTCAAGAAACAAAATATCTCCAGCAGTCATACCGGTAGTGGATGATAAAGTAATAGTAAGAATAGGTGAACCTGAAGTACAAGCTAGTTTATCTGTTAGTGCTCCAAAGTCTGTTTTGATAGGATGAATGTCATAATAAACACCCCCCGTGTAAACATATAAAATTCTATTAGTTCCTAGAATAGCATATTTGATGGATGTTTTATTAACCATGTGATGTAGTGCTCTTGTTGGACCACATAAATTAGTAGATCCTAGTTGAGACCAACCACCTATTTTCTCAGGTGTACCATATCTGAAACGTACATTTTCTCCCCCTGTCCACTGTGATTCAGCGCCGGTAGATGTGACCTGTTTATTAAACCCTGGTAAAAATCCTAATTTTTGTAACATATAAAAACCTTTGAAATATCTGATTTATCTTATATATTAAATAAATATAGAATGAAAGTATCAATATATGGGTATTTAAGTATTGTCTTTTGGTTTTTTAATGTCAACACTATTACCATATGTCATTTTTTGACTTAATTTATCATCAAAATTATTTTGAAATTTTAAAACAATTTCTATTAAATTATCTCCAAATTTTTTAAGCCCCTCTGCTGATAAATGTATTTTTTTATGTTTTTCTATAATTTTTATTTCTTCTTCAGAAAATACAATATTACCAGAACCATTTTTTTCTTGATTAAAAATCATTGTTTTATTCCAAAATATATTCTTTTATCTTTATGGTATTCTTTATTTATACCATTTTTATCAACGTAATGCAAAAAAACTTGATTTTGAAAATCCCCTTGAAACTCATCTCTCCAGTGTTCTACCTCACAACCTAAATAAATAGCAGCATCTCCAGATTTTAAATCAATAGATTCGTTATCCATAAATATAGGCCACGGTGTTTTATCTCCATTAATATTTACTGTAACACTTATTTCACAAGATGGTCTATCTGTATGTTTTTCTAACACAGCAAATTTTGTATAAGTTCTCCAATAAGCATATGTTTCTAATAATTCTTTTCCTGTTTCTTTTTCTATTAAGTCTTTTTTACTTATCATTAAAGATTCCATTACTTTATCTCCGTAAAAACGAGAGTCTCCATTATTGTTTTGATTAATATCAAAAGAATAATCATTTAATCTATGTTTAATGTCACAGTAGTTAGAAAGTAATTTAATCTCTTCAGGATGTAGAAAATTTTTTATAACTTTATATTTAAAGTCTTTTCCTATAGTGTTCATAATGCTACTTAAAACCTTTCATAATTATATTATATCAACATTAAACGAAATAATCATCTTGTAATCTTCATTTTTATTTTCTACAGATTCATGTTTTAAAAAAGCAGGAAAGGTTAATATATCTCCTTCTTCTATATTAATTGAAATAATTTCTTTATCTAAATTATATATTTTTGTATTTAAATATTTTTCTGGTATTTTCAAATAAAACACATTTGTAAAATGTACGTTACTATGCCGATGTAAACAGTGAGAATCTCCTTGATTATATTTTTGAAACCAAAAATTATTTGGTTCAACTTTTTCTGCATTAAAAACGTCGCATAAATTTTTTGCGTATTCTTCATATATATATTTAGTAAAATATTCTAAATATTCTCGTTTCATTGTTGCGGGTATATGCCAATCAGTATGAGAAATTTTACTTTTTTCTGTTTTTAAAGAAGTTTCTGGTATTTGATGTATTAAATTAATTAAATTTTTTTGATGAACTTTAAAATTATTAACCTTAAAAATATTTATATAGTTATTATTTTTCATTATTTTTTTTATCTTTTACAGTTATAAAAAAAGATAAAGTTAATCTTTCTTTAAAAGTATAGTCTATTGCTGGAGCATGTGGTCTTCCACCATAATATAATACTAGTCGATTAGGAAAAGCACTAATATATATATCTGGTACTTTATCCCACATTTTTTCAAAGAAAGCTGTGCCTCCATCAAAAGATTGTTCAAAATACATCATACCTGCAATGACAGTGCCAACAGAGTCTTTTAGCCCATCGGTGTGCACGTTTGCATAAGGACCATACGATTTTGATTGTTTAACTTCATCTGTTAATACTTTCCTAGATACAATTTCTAATTTTAAAATAGGGTCTTTTATTAATTTTTCTAATTCTTGATGTATTATTTTACTATAATAATTATTTTCATAATTAATTTGGTAACAAGGAAAAGCTTGAAATCTATTACCATAATATGTGCCTTCTGGTTGATACATTTCTTCATGAGGAATTGTATCTAATTCATTTTTTATACCAACAAAATCTTTATTTTTAAAAAAATTAGGTTTAATATAAATACCACCACTTAATATATAATCAACAACTCCATCTTTTACTATAGTGCCCATGATACTACTGAAAACCTTTCACCATTTTTTACTGGAGTAACTGTGTGTGGATACAAAAAATTACTTGGCCAAACTATTAAAGTGTTTTTTTTCTTAGGTATTATTTTTTCTTCTTCACTAATTGGATATCTAAATTTTAAATCACCACCTTCGTAATTATCATTTACAAAAAAAATACAACTAAAAGTTCTAGGAGTTGTGGTTCCATGATCAATATGAAAAACATAATGACCTTCTTCTGTATATTTTAAAACTTGTATATCTAAAACTTTAAAATGATTTCTACTACTAGCTTTAAAATGATTTCTACGACTAGAATGATTGCAAAGATCTAAATATTCATTAATTGCATTTTTAAAAATATATTTAAAAAAATTACACCAATGAACCTCTGTAAAACTTTTATTCCCTATATTATTTAAACACCATAGATTTGTGCTTCTTGTTTTTTCTTCTACTGAACTTAAACCCTCAGAGTTAGCTACTATAGTAGCTTTCTCCCAAGATTTATAATCTTTACATACTTTTAAAAAATTATTTAAAACTTTTTCAGGTAAAGCATTTTCAAAAATTCTTATATAGTTATGTAAATCTTTTTCTATTTCCATGATTTTTTAAACCAAGATATTCTTTTATAATTATTAATAACGTACTTATTAAAATTAAAAATATCTTTTTTCTTTTCTTTTATTTCTTCAAGACTCATTTTCCAAGAATCTCTTTTAAAAGGTATTACTTGAACATAAGGAGTACCTCTTTTTATAGTTGTTTTTAATGATTCATATTTATCACCATTAAAAACTATTGGAAAATTAATTTCTAAGTTATATGTGTCTGTATCGACTATTCCAGGTATAATAGAAAATCTATCATCTGTGTTATTCATAGGAGGTAAAAAAAGTGATGAATATCCTGGTGGTGTTTTAATTATAAAAGGGTTCGATATTTTATGAAAATTTAAGTTTTTATTTTTTTCTAAGTAAGGACATCCAGCAAGTTGTTGGGGAGGATGAAAGTCTTGACGACCATTATAATTTAAATTAATTTTATCATCTATATTAGCTGCACTGCTTTGCATTCCAGTTTTTTTTTCTCCATCAATTTCAACATTATGTTCAACATAATAATCAACAGGCATTTTTAAAATATAACCAGTAGTTAATGTATCTAAAAAAGGCATACAACCTTTAACAGTTTTTTGTTCAATACTATGGGTTAATTTTTTATACCAATCAGGAATATTTAATTTTGTAGGTTCTGGACAAATATCTTTATTATCTTCAATAATAAGTTTATTGCTGATGAACTTAATTTCTTTCTGAAACATGAAAGAATATTACTTTATTTTAAGGAATTTGTAAAGGGTGTATGTATGTTATAGAATTTTCTTCACAATATTCTTCCCATGTTTTATTTAATGAAAAACTAATTGTTGAAATATCAAAAGCATCTAAAGTATTATAATATGTTTGTGCTACTGAATAGATAGCTTTTGAATTATTAGAAGATATGTCTAAAAATTGTTTTAAAGAATATTTTATTGAATTAATGTTTGATGTTAATGAATTTGAATCGGCATAAGTTGTTGATGCTACATCATTAATTGTTACATTATCACCATCAATTGTAACAGTTGCTCTTGATTTTTTTAATTTTAAAAAATCAGAATCACTTATATTTATAGAAGAATAAATTTCAGATGGAAAATTTTGTTCATTTTTATCCGTATCGTCTTTTGCAATTTTAGATAAAATATTTCCTTTTCTAATAATATATGCCATAATTAAAATTACCCGTTATCGTAAACAGTTATATGTCCCCCACTACCGGCACTACCATTAGTGTTTGGGTTTGATGAAGGTGAACCACCTCCACCACCAGCTCCAACGTCTGGGTTTCCATGTAAAAAAGTATTATTGGATAATTCATTTCCACCGGGAAAAGTTCCTGCACTACCACCACTACCTGGAGCTGCATTACCACCTCCACCACCATTAACAGTGAATAAGTTTGTTACATTTGTTACATTTCCAGCACCACCTGCACTTCCAGGACCACCTCCGCTACCACCACTACCGATTGAATAAGCATATGTTGTACTAGCATCAACGTTACCAGCAAAAAATCCTTTACCTCCAGCGCCTCCGCCGCCGCCACCAGGTCTAAAGTCTCCTCCCGAGACGCCTCCGCCTCCGCCTCCGCCACCACCAAAACCATACGCTATGTATTTACTAGCGTTACTAGGTGTAGCAAAGTTTCCAGATGCCGGGCCATTAGCAGTAAATCTTAGTGTCATGTTTGCTGCTCCAGCACCAGCAGAAGCATCAATAACTCTTCCAGATCCATCAACTGTAATAGTTGCTGCTGTATATGAACCTTTAGCTGATTTAATTATTCTAGGCATATTTTAGACTCCTTAATTATTAGTCAGCCATTAAACTAAAAGAAACATGCCAAGATAAATCACTGGCTGTTCCCGCTGTAACGGCTAATAAATCTGTTTCATCTAACCAGATAGGTCCTGTTGCATCTAAGAAACTTAATGTTGAATCAGCTGGAACAGAAATTGTACTTCCTATTTTATAATAAGTACTTCCGTTGTCATTGCTTACTTCAATTGTAACATCACATGCGTTAGTGCCATCTGTATTAGCTATTAATATTGTATCAACTTTTGCAGCGAACTCTGCTGCAACGTCAATCATTGTTGTTCTGTTTGTATCGCCAAGATTACCCATAGCATTTGAAGGTGTTATCGTTGCGACATTTACTAAATTTGGTGTTGCCATATTTTATTCCTCGTCTTATTAATACTAGAAAAGCATTGAAAATGCAAGAGCCTTTCCTACTGTTGATATTTCACTTCCATTATACTGTACAGTCCCTGTTCCTTTAGGTACTAAATTAATACCTACATTAGTCTCTCCAGAAGCCGTGAAAGATGGGTTATTTCCTGTAGCTGCATTAGCGTAAGTAAGCTCATTAACAGCCGATCCCGTTGCAGTCAATAGAAATAATTCATTACCATTGGTATCTAAAATAGATGTACCAATTTTAGGTGCTGTTAAAGTTTTGTTTGTTAAAGTTTCTGTTCCTGTAAGAGTTACTTCATTTGCTTCTCCTAAAGCAGCTTCATAAACACCTGTGTTAGTTGCTACACCATCTACATAAATAACTTTCCAACCTTTGTCATCAGTTGCCCATGTAACTGATGCGCCTGAACCAGAAACTGCTTTAAGTTGTAATGTTTCTGCATTAGTAGTGCTATTTTTAATAAAATAAAAATTTTCTGTAAGAAGAGGAAATGTTAAAACTCTTGATCCTGTAAGAGCACCTGTTAATTCTATAACTCTGTGTTGAGCAGTACCTGTTAAAGCACCGTCTGCTATTGATAAAGCTGTAGTTCCTGACCCTGCAACAGCTAAAGATAAATAGCCACCTGTAAGTTGTTCTACAAGACTTAAATTTGCGTTAGTTTTTGTTCCCCAAGTACCAGCGTTTTCGCCGGTTACCATTAGTTCTATACCAAGATCTGTGTATGTTGACATTATTAATTCTCCTAATTTTGTTATTTATATTGTTTATTTAGTTTTAAGTCAAACATAATTATGGTGTTTTCGTTGTATATCCTGTGCTAGTTTTAGGTGTTTTAGTTGAGTAATCACTAACCGAAGTTTTAGAACTTTGTTTAGTATATCCTGTGCTAGTTTTAGGTGTTAATTTTCCATAGTATTTAAGAATTAATCCTGTAGCATTGACACTTGCTACTGCTTCTAGACCAGTTAATCCCATAACATCAGCAGGAGTAATGGTTCCTGTTGAAGATGTAGAACTTACTCCGGTTAAACCTATTTGCATAGCTGCAAGAGATATTGATCCTACTGATGAGGTTGCACTTACTCCTGTTGGAATTACAATAGGTGAAGACGTAATTGCTATAGAACCTATACTAGAAGTTGCACTAACACCTGTTAAATTATAAGCTGTTTCTATTGTAGTGGACCCTACACTAGATGTTGAACTCAACCCAGTTAATCCTATACCCATTTCCGTAGGAGATATTGATCCTACTCCAGAAGTTGTACTGACACCTGTTATAACAGGTGTAGAATCTATAACAAAACCTAAAGAACCAACACTAGATGTAGCACTAACTCCTGTTGGAGATATTACAGATGTTAAATCTAAAGTTAAAGAACCAACACTAGAAGTTGCAGAAAGTCCTGATGGTTGAATAAGTTTATTAAATGAATCTCCGTAAGGTTCTTCACCCCAGCCATTTCTACCCCAACCAACTAAAGTACCTGCATTATCAAAACTTCCAAGTTCTGTTTGAGCTTGTACCCCTGTCGGTGTTACAAGAGTAGTTAGATCAAGAGTTAATGATCCTACTGAAGATGTGGTGCTTAGTCCTGTTAGGTCTACAGGAATAGTTTGAGCAGCTACAATAGTTCCAACACTAGAAGTTGCACTTAAACCAGTTGGTTGTACGGCGTATTCTACACCCCAACCAGAGTTGCCCCATTCTTGTCTGCCCCAACCTTCTTCATTAAAAGCTGATACAGAACCTACTGTACTTGTAGTACTAAGACCTGTTAAAGAAACTGTAAGAGTATTAGATGCCCAGGAATTTTCATTCCATGCTACTGAAGGACTATCACCACCCCAGATAGATGCCATAAGGAATCCCTCCTTATGCTATCCGAAGAATTGCGTTAGATGCGTCTGCTGTTGGAAATTGAACAGTGAAAGTTCCACTTGATACAGTTTTGTCTCCACCAAATGCTATTGCACAAACTGCAGGATCACCTGTTGCTGAATCATTAAATATTAAACAACCGTTAGCTGTAAAAGAAGCTGATGTCCAAGAAATATCTGAAAAATCACAACATGCAGTATCTGTAGATAAAGCAGGAGTTACACTTGTAAGTGCTTTTCCTTTTGCAGAATATGCAGATCCAGATGTGTTAGAAATTTCGTTTGATGAACTATATGCTGTAGTTGATTTATTTAAAGTTGCTGAACTTGTGTATAAAGCTATGTTAAAAGTATTTCCAGATGATGCTGTAAAGTTATGTACTGCTGTTAAAACTTCTGTTTTAAAACTGTTACATACTGCCGATGTTATTGCCATAAAAATCTCCTAATTACTGAGGCGCTGACTCGATTGGTATTCTTATTGTTCCATCCGTGTAATCGTCTCGTCTTCTTCTTCCAATTTGCATTGCTGCAAACTTTTGTAGTTCAGTTTTATATCTATTTTCATATAGTGTCAACATATCAGTTGGACCTTTTAAAAACATAAATGCTTCTATTAAACATGCATATAATAGGCCCTGTGGAAAGTAATTACTTAAATAAGTATTAGAATTACCATCACTACCAGAACCTAATCCTGTGGGCATTGCGTTATAATGTATAATATATTTGTAATTAGCATCAGGTGTTGGAGCCACATATATAGCACCAGACGTAGCTGTGCTAGCCCCTGTTGTTGCACCACCAAACATTGAATAATATTTAGGTAATCCTGTTACATCTTGTGCAGCAGCACCGCCTGAAGTTCCTGTTAGATTACCAACGTATTCTGAAATAAATGTTTGATCACGTTTCTCTAACCATACTCCTTGGCCATTAGTGTTTGCTGTTGATTCATATACTTCTATACCTCTAACAAATAATAATTTTGTTGGCATTGTTATAGAATTAAAATCAGTTGCAAATTGTGCTTCTGCTTGAACTCTGTCTGAATCCATTGGAAGATCTAAATTAATTCTGTTTTGTGCAGCCATAATAAAACCATCAACAATAGTTTCTGTAAATACATTAGCATCTACTTCAGTATAATCTCTTATAGCTGTTACTAATGTTGAATATGAATATGTGGATACACCTGCCATAATTAACCTCTATCATTAACGGGTCCAATTGTACACTGAAAACCGCCTCCTGTTGCTGCGCTTGTAGCATTAGAAACTAAAGGCACAGTTAATGAATTATATAATGTTTCTGTTTGAGATGTTTTAGGACCCACAACTACTGTTGTTCCAACAGCTGTTGCAAGATATGATCCATACACTTTTGCACCAGAAGAATGTGCAATCGCTGTAGTATTTGCTAAAGTTACTCCTCTATAAGGAGCAGATGTTGCACGTGTACATCCTGTTAATGTGTGTGTAGTTCTCCCTGTATATTGAATTGTTTCGTTTGCATATGTTCCAACTAATAATGGATTAGTAATTGTACCTGCTGTTAAATCAGCTTCTGTCCAAACTTTTTCTATAACAATATATCCTGCTGTTGGAAATTCAGATCCATCAGTTAAAACAATTGATGTAGCAGAATCACTTATGTTTCCATTTAATGTTGTAGATAATTCTAAAGTTGTAATTGCAACCCCACCTACTGGTTGTTTTAAAGCACTAAATCTTACGTAAGATGTCCCTGCATTTAAACCATTATCTGGAAAAGCTACACTTAAAACTTTTGAGGCAGCGGTTGTTGTAAATGGATTGTTTGGTAAAATATCTTGCACTGCAAATTCTACTCTTGCAGGTCTTGCATGTAATAATCCTTGTGGATCAGCTCCTACTGGATGTGGTTTTAATTGTGGTTGCTTAGGTTCAAATTCAGAAATATGTACCCACGCACCTGTCCACTCTTTAACCATTTCTCTATATGGAAAAGCTGCACCTGATCTATCAGAGATTGCTAATGCTCTACTACCTTTTGCAAATCTAGCCATTATATATTTGGATAGTATGTCTTCGGAGTAATGTATGTGCTAGCTGGAGAACCATCTTCTGATAATGCTCTTGCTAACTCATCCTCGTACAACAACTTCATCTCCTGTGTTCGTTGTGGTGCAAACTTCATAGATAAGTAATA
>Ga0209535_1002421_pt1 | contig 12181 bp, 16 predicted proteins | sample LinPmetageLP28_FD_184041 | JGI IMG/M metagenome (GOLD analysis project Ga0209535, IMG submission 184041) | Marine viral communities from the Pacific Ocean - LP-28 (SPAdes) (version 2) | ecosystem: Environmental > Aquatic > Marine > Oceanic | place: Pacific Ocean | collected 2009-08-22
CTGGGTCATCTAATCTGTGCGTGACGTATAAATCGTGATGGTATATGGGCAGTTCTATAGGGTTGCCCTCTTCGTCCTTGGACTTCATGTACACCCCACCGTGTTTACCACGCATGTAAGGTGTAGGATATTTCGGTATCTCTGGTGTAGGTTCAGCCTCTTCCACAATCTTTGTCAGTTGTGCAGGGGTTGTTATGGTTAACGTGTTAGGGCAACCTGCACAACCATCAGGATTATGTTTGGCAAACGTGGAGCAATACTGTGGCCCACCTGTGTCTGCCATCTTACGCATAGCCTCGTTGAAGTCATACTCAGGGTGTCTCTTCGATATATTACGCACAGCCTTCTCTGCATCCGTGCAAACTTTTGCTATGGATAACGCACCACGCCACAAGTCATAGGATATAGTGTCTTGGTTTTTTATAATGTAGGCTATCTGTGCGCAACCCGTGCCCTGCTTTGTCTTCTCAAGCAACCTTTTAAAACTACCTGTGGCTTGCTCGTTTATGGCATTGTAATGTGCGCTTGGAGTAAACTTATCAGGTACTGGTATCACTCCCCCACCCAAGCACTTTTCAAACTCATCAAACTCTATAGGTTCAGCCAAGAAGCCGTGTAACAGGTTAACAGGTTTAGGTTCGTCAGTCTTGTGGTTATGGGTGTTTGGTATCCGCAAAATTCTAGCGGAGTCAGAAGTACAAGAAGGATCGGCAGGGAAGTTCTGCGCTGCACATAACTGTTTAAGGCGTTCAGCCACAGGCCACCACGTAGCCTCATCAACGGGCTTAACCAAAGGCCAGTACACATGTATTCCGTTACCGGAGTTTACCATGGTTGGTCTGGGTAACTTGTTAGTCTTACAGAACCTACGCAGTGCTTCGACGGCATCTGCTTGCGTAGGAAAGTCTTTGCTTGGACCGCAATCTAAATCCATAAAAAATGATTTAAGCTGCTGTACGTTTATTTGTTTACGGTTAGTCGGTTCTTTAAATGTGCCAAGGGCGAAGAAAACATTATGTTTATTGCTGTCGAGTTCTGTTGACCTAACTAATAGCTCTTCTACAGAAGAATAAAACTCTTGTGTTATGTCATATTTGTCTTTGCTATTATAGCACCACAGGCAATAGTTCCCCTCATCCCCTAGCACCGAACCCAAAAAAGTTCTGGCTTCCACAATGTCCATCCAATGCTAGAGAAAAACGCGGCCCTGTTGGACCGCGCAGTATGTTTTAATCATCCCAATCAGATAATATGTTATCCAGATCGGCACTACCACCGTTGGATACAGCCGCTTTTTTAGCGGGAACCTTTACTGGTTCTGGTTCTGCTGCAGGGGTGCTACCCTCATCAAAACCACTCATGTCCACGTCAGGTTCTTTTTTCTGAGGCATATCGACAACGTTGTTTTGGAACACGCTCTCGCTATTGTGGACGTAGCCATCTTCAACCTTACCAAATAGGCTGCGTACTTTGCGCTCTTCAAGTTTAACTACTTGTATCTGGCGTATACGCAAAGACACACTAGGAGCATCTTGCATGTATTTGTATGGGTAAAAAGTTACAGCTATGTTTATGGTGCTGCCTGTGGTTAGCTGAAAGTCATCGGGTAAAGGATTACCCATACCATCTACCTGTAACGGCTTACGTGTTTTCTCACCACTGTACTGACCCTTCAACGTGCATTTAACTGTGCGCGTACCATCGTCGTGTTTGACCATGGGATTAGAAGGGGCATCAGGCCAGCCATCTTTTTTGTTGGCCTTGTAAGAATTAACCATGGCGATATACAGACCTTTGGCTGTCTCGTTATCCATCTTCAACTCTATAGAGTACTCGGCGTTTGGAGCCATTGGATCGCAGGGCATACTTTGATTTGCCTTTTGATCGAAAGCATAGGTGCGGTCCAGCTTGGGCCATAGTGCTTCCACGTTATTTATTATATATGGTTCTGCCATATTATTCTCCTATTGATCGTCATCTTGGAGACGGAGGTCCATCTCGTACTGACTGTTATCGTGCGATGTATACCGCACAGGTGGGGGGCTGGCCTTCTTCAACAACGCATCAGACACAGCCTGTTTGTCAAAACGGTACACGTTGTTGATCTTAAAATAAGTGTTACTAGGTATGTGGTCTTGGCGTACCCAGCCTCGTATGGTGGATACAGACACAGCTAAATGGTTAGCCAAGTCTTCGATAGCAACAAAGGGTGATAGAGAAGCCATTACTTTTTCCTTACTGATATGACATATTCTGTGTCAATCTTTAAGCCTTCGGGTTTTAACTCAGGGTTCTCTTCTAAAAACTGCTTTATGTTTGTCTGGTTAAGACGTTTATCCATAAGCTCTGGGACTTGATGTTCTATGACAAACTTATGCATAGCTTCCCAATCACTAGCCCAGTACTTTGTCTTGTTTGAACGGAAGAAAAGCCCTTCGTCGGTTCTCACGCTCTCAACCTTGTTACGATCACAATAGCTGAGAAGCGCACGTTTTAGTATGTCAAGCTGTTGAGCCAACTCGTCATCTTTCTTCTTGTACTCTGCAGACAGTTCCGAACGTTTCTGACGTATCTTAATGTACGCCTTAGTCATTTTATCTGCTGGTGCGTCTGAATAGTCGCCCATTTTTATCTCCTCTCGTAGCACAAAGTATTATTTAGTTACGTATGCTACCTTAGTCAAGTAGTTCTTTGTATAAGTCTATCATTTTTGTGTGTACGTCTATTCTTTTATCAAGAAGTGAGTACACGCGCTTCTCTACGCCCGATCCTTGTAGCTGTACAACTGTGCATGGATGCTTTTGTCCTGATCTATGAACCCTAGCATTTGCCTGCGCATACGTCTCCAGTGAAGAAGTCGGACCCCACCATACCACAGTGTTTGCTGCAGTTAAAGTCACACCATGTGCTGCTGCTTGGGGCTGTACCACCAATATCTTGGGGTCAGCCATAGTTTGGAAGCGTTTGAATATGTCGGTACGGGCGTGTGCTGGCACATCTCCGCGAATCACTTCTACTGTTAAGTTGTCAGACCGTAGCTTAGAGACTAGTACATCTATTGTGTGCTTAAATGGTACAAACACTAGAACCTTCTGGCTGCTCTCGTCTATGACTTCTTTAAGAACTTTGTAGCGGTTCTTTATGTCAAACTGTAGGGCATCTCCATCGTCAGTATAGACTGCACCTGCTGATATTTGTAGTAGCTTGCTCATGGTAACCGCTGCGTTCACTGCCGATACTTCATCAGCGCCTACCTTCATTACCAACTGTTTGCGCAGTATCTCGTAGTATTTAGTCTGTTGCGCAGTTAGCTCCACCTTACGTTTGACGTAAGTCATTTCTGGTAGGTCAAGGCACTCTTCTTTGGTGAACCGTATAGCTGGTTGCAATGCATTAAACACAACCTCGGACGCATCTTCTTTGGGAACCCACCTAAATTGTGTAAGCTGCCGCATAACCATATCACGAAACGAACTGTAGAACCTCGGCACTGCGTTTGGGTTTATAAGTTTGGCTAGGCCGTAAGCATCCAGTGGTGATTGCGCGGCAGGTGTACCTGTCATCATCCACAGCCAAGTATCTGGACCTATGAGTTTTCTAAGAGTTTTCCAACGTTTGGTTTGTGCGTTCTTATAATGCGTGGCTTCGTCAACAATTACTAGGTCAAACCCACCGTTCTTTACATCGTCCAGTACAATGTCCACACCGTCATAATTTATTACGACAAACTCAGCACCTTGGTTAATTATCTTGCTACGTTTCTTTGCAGAGCCATAAGCTATGTCCACACTGCGATGCGGTGCAAATGTTGCTAGGTCTTCGCGCCATGCGCTATCCATAATAGACAATGGGCAGATCACAAGCACTCTGTTTATTTGTTTTTGGTTTAGTAGATAGTCTGCTGACCATATAGCAGAGGCAGTTTTGCCCGTGCCTTGTTCGTTAAAACAAAACGCTTTCTTATTCATGGTAAAGAAAGCAGAGGTTTTCTTTTGGTGGTCGAATGGTTTGTATGCACCTGACCACTTATACCTAGTCTCTATGGGTGAGGGCGCTTGAACACCCAAGTTGCGTAGTTTGTGTGCTGCATCAATATCCCACTTAACAAGCACTTCATTAGTGTCCACTTGTTTGCTATTAGGTATTACTGAGGTGACACGATTTGGGTTGCGCAGCTTTAACAGCAACGCTTTACCATCCACAATTTTCATATGTTCTCCTATTTATGCTTGTCAGAAGTGGCAGTTTATTTTATAAATAATTAGGGGCGGCAGTTTCTTTTCTCTAAATGAAACAAATTTTAACTTCTTGGTACTGGTTCCTTTATGCCGCCCCTACAATACTACTTCTTCTTTTTATAGTTACGCGCTCGGTTCTTGCTTGAACTCTCTATGCGCAACCCATCTTTATTCTTACCGCCTTTGACTAAGGCTTTCTTGTGGCTAACGTCTTTGCCTTCACGTTTGTCAGCTTTGCCGTTGCCATTACGATCTGCACCTTCTTTGTCTACCTTGCGTCTAGCGCGTTGACGTTCCATGCGGCGTTCAAAGGTGGTACTGCCCACAGGGGCGTTTACTTGTTTCTTACGAGGTTTCTTCATTAGCTATTCGCTCCATTGTGCGTACACTCTATAACAGGGCAGTGGCGTCTACATAAGCCGTTAGGTTTAGCGTTCCATGTATCGGCAGCAGCCGCAGACTTCATGTTGTTAAACTTACCTATCCACTTTTCCCACAGCGTACCTCTATCATGTTCTGTGTAAGTTTGCTTAACTAAGTCTTTTACTAGCACAAAAATTAAACCTGCGCGTACTGTTTTTACCTCTGGGTAATGCGCAAATACAGCCAAGGCCATAAGCTCTAGCTGTCCTTTGTCTGCGTACTTGGATGATTTAGAAGTTTTGTAGTCTATCACCCATGCCACTTCTCCTAACACGTCAATGATAAGGAGGTCAGCTATACCGCGGAACCACACGTCTCTTGCGCCAAACGTGCAAGGTTTTAGGTCTTCAGTAATACCCATCCTCTTTTCACAGAGCTTTACGCCACGTTTATCGTTAAGTGCGTCTAAGGATTTCTTAGCAAAGTCAAAGTCCTTGGGTAACTCTGTGCCATCTTTTATGTAGTGTTCAGCCGCCCTGTGAAACTTGTTACCGTATGTGGTAGCAGCCGTAGGTATAAAGGGGTACTGTTTAAGTATTTTCTCATGGTAAAATTGTTTAGGGCATTGCTCAAAAGATTTTATTTTACTAAACGACCACGGCGCTACTTTAGTCATCGGCATCCTCTTTTGGTTCCAGTTTAAACGCGTAGCAACCATTGCCCCTGTACTCTCTGTTAACTGTACGCGCACCGAAGCGGTCTTTTCGTAGGTTCCTTATTTGTGCCGACACGCTTGGTTCGGGTTGTTTTAGGTCAGCAGCAATCTGTTTTACTGTAAGATAACCTGCGTTTTCCATGTACATTCTAACCTTATCTATTTGGTTAGTGAGCCGCGTGTTATCCCTGTTCGCCACATAATCGTCACCGTCGAAGTCGGGGTTTACAACTACATCCATCATTCACATTCTCCATATGATTTGCCTGTGCCACTTTCACAGTTTATTGGTAGGCCATCGGCCCAATCGGGTATCCAGCGCATACAATCTTCTACGTACGCTTGCGTTTCTGGAACCATCTCATCTCTTACACAGACAACAATGCTGTCATGTACTGTTAGCACAACCTTGCACTTCTTGGCAATGCGTAACATCTGTTCACCTATGATGCACCGCGCAATAGCTTGACAAACATTCTCCACAACCTTGCCACCATATATTTTGTTCGGACCTCTACGTGTCTTATAGTAGTATTGTGGGCGGTTATCTTCCATCTCCGCAAACAAATCATGGTAAAACATCAACAGCCCTGACGGTAAAACTATTGCCTTCTTTTCTGCATCAATACTGAGAACACCATCACGTCCTACTCGAGTGGATGCACCATTAGTCATATGCTCTAACATCTTCTGTGCAGTACGCCACAGCCCACTTATAGCTCCGTTGGTGTTGCGGTATATCTGTATTATATTCCTAGCCTCGTCCAACTCTATGTTGAAACCAAAGTTAGCCAACTGCGCTTGGAATTTAACAGCCCCCATGCCGTAACCTGCACCGAGAATTGTAGTCTTGCCAACAAACCGTTGATCCTTGCTTACCCCATCTGCTGAGACGTTATATATCTTTGAAGCCATGTGCTTGTACACATCTTCACCGTTGGTGAACTGATTAACCAAGTCATCTTGCCCTGCCAACCAAGCCAATACACGCGCCTCAATCTGCGCACTGTCTGCATCAATCAACGTATGTCCTGCTGGTGCGACAATGCTTTGCTTTAACTTCTTACCGTTAGGGCCACGGCTAGGTAGGTTCTGTAGGTTTATCTTATCATCCCCACCCCAGCGTCCAGTGTGCGCTGCATAATATCTTACAGGCACAGGTAGAAGTCCACGACGGGATATGTCTATGAAACGCTGTGTCCTAGTTTCTTCTAAGGTAGATTTTGTGCCGAGCCTCGCCGCAACTAAAGACTGCACCCGATCATCTTCGTGTTCTTGTAAGGCTTTGAACGCCTCGTCCGATTTAGCAAAGGCAAAGGTTTCTTTACCTGTGGTCAGGCTTATCTTCATAGGCGGTTTAACACTCAAGCCTTTTAACACCTCTGCAAACTTGAGGTTAGACATAAGGTCTTCTTTGCTGACCTGCGCATCTTCAAGTAGCTTGTCTTTACGCTCTTTGATTTCGGCTAGGTGCAACTCAAGTAAACCATCATTCAAATCCAACACAGGTTCCACAAACATACGCAGCGTCAAATCAATCAACTTCATCTCTTTGCGTGGAAATGCTGGTATCATACGCATAAACAACTCATGTGTTATGTCCACGTCAAGAACGCAGTAGTCCCCGTAACTGTTTAGTTCCTCATCTGTGAAATCTCCTCTACGCTTGCCCATAGCGCGGATCACCTCGTCACCCTTGTCTTGTAACCCATAGGACTTAGCCAAGTTTGCAAGTGACACGCTACTCTCAACACCATGCAAAGCGCGTGCCATGCATAGCGTATCGGCGTATATCTTAGGGGTTATGCCAAACTGCCAGTTCAAGATAGCACCGTCGAACATAGTGTTGTGACAAAGCACCATCGTATTTGCCCAGTCATACTGGTTCAGATACTTCGCTATCTCTTCACGTGTGCCACTTATCCAGTATGTATCTTCACCGCCCTGCTTTATAGCAACGCCAATAACCTCAAAGTTACGGTGGCGCACATAGTTTTCCGTAGTGAGTTTTGACAGGGAATAATCCCTGTCATAGAAGGTTTCAAAATCAAGCGTTATAAGCTGCAATTTATCTCACCACCTAACGCCATATACCCACAAGCATCTACAAAACTATCAAGAGATTTAACCTCTCCATGCAAGCGAGATACTTTTACAAGGGTCATCATTATAGAAACATCTGTAGGAGTGATGAAGTCTACTAGACCCAAGTGCGTGTTCCAATACACTGCTATACGCTCAAAGTTTCCCTGCGCATCTCCATAATTGTTGGCACGATCACCGTCTATTAAGTGAGCGGCTTTATCTAATATGGCTTGTGCCTGCGCATAACGTGCTGTATCTTCTTTAACTTCTGTTTCACGTGAAACATCCAATCGGGCATCTGCCCGAACCGTAACTGTGTCCTTTATATCCATTATCTGCCCAATCCCCAAATCAATTTGGACAGGCACTTGTTCTTCTAACACTTCTTTCGGTGTTCCGATCTTGGACATGAGTTTATGCACATAGCTAACGGATGAGTTAGTAGCTTTTGCTATCTGCTTCGTAGTGGCCTTCGGGTGTTTTACCTTGTACGCCCATACTTTTTCTTGCTTCTTGGTCATTTAGTTCTCCTTGGTTTCTTCTCTAGGAAGGTTATAGCGAGACTTAATTTGTATTACGGACTTGTCCGAAACTTGCAGCACCTCGCCTATGTTTTGGATAGACATATCTAGTTTGAGCATACGATCTATCATCTTTGCTTTTTCGGTAAGCTCTAATTTAGGGCGTCCACCTTTTGCGCCATGCACTCCATTTGCTCTGCCGTTCTTAGCATTGTGGCTACCCGACATTTCACGCAACTTGGGGTTGGTGACCATATCTTTCTTAGTTTGGTCCTGCCAGCATTGTTTATATAGCTCTTCGTAGCCAATGCGTTCTTGCTTATTCATGGTTCTACTGTTCTCCTTTATATCTAAGCAACGTAATTTCAGAACTGGTATCGCAGAGCAGCCATGTAACAAAACCGCCCTGCGAACCAGTGTGAGGTCAAAACCGAAGAGGTCTTCCAGAAAGGATGGTTCCCCCCACTGCCGTAGATATTTCATAACAAGGGTCTCTCACGGCTTAACCCCCACATAGGTTACAAAATAAATGTACCCATGTTGTCCTCGTTCACAACTAAAGCTATACCGCCTGAGTTACGAATTGCGTCTAACTCCTTATGTTGAAGTGCGGTAGGTTTGTTCTTACCAGCTTTGCACTCAATGCCAAAAAATTTACCTTCGTAGCAGCCTACTATGTCAGGCACACCGCTACGTCCGTACCCACTCGTCACAGGGTAGAAGTAGTAAACGCCTGTCATTTCTTTGAGGCGTTTGACCACAGCGTTCTTTACCTTTTTCTCAGGGGTCATTAGTTAGTTGCTTTCTGCATCTTAATAAGAAGATCATTCACATCCTTGCGCACTGCTTGAATATTCGTCAGCGTGCGTTGTAGGTCTGTTATCCGCTTCTCAAAAGAAGTTATGTGTTCATCGGCACGTGCCATCCATAGCTTGGCTTCTCCGACTGTGAGCATATCCGCTTCGTTACCATCAGGCCCGAAAACGTCCTCACGTATTTGCGATACCCAACCCCATAGTATCCCATCGCCAAGGGTTTCCGCAACAGTATGATCCGTCTCGGCTTGTTTGTAGTGCTGTTTGTCAACGTCATACACGTCCTGCAAGAGGAGCATTATCTCACGCTTTTGATTTCTAGTTGGTTGTCTAATTGGTTCCACCGTTGATTTTTTATTGTTCAACTTCTTCTCCTTCACACGTTTTTCAAGACAGGTTTCACATACGACTTCTTTTTGATATATCTTCCAGCCTTGTTTACTTAGCTGCTGTATTACCGTCTTAGAATTTCTAATTTCATCTTTTGGTTTTGTGGAATTACCACGTTTAGTTGGGGTGTTGGATAAACTACCATGCTGACAGTTTATAAATATCTCTGTATTGCACACGTCACACACACAACTGGCTTGCTCTTTGTTATTCTGATATGTTGCTGTAATAGCCAATGTAACTATCCTCTCATGTCTAGCGTTGGTTACGAACTAGGCAGCGCAAACCGCCTAGCCAATTATCATTCGGGCAGATGCCCGATTACACTAATCGTTTTTATATACCCAGAACGTATGATGCGTTGAACGCACACCTACATTTTCCACAATGTGATCCTCATTAGGGTCTAGTACCGATAAAGCATTTACCCTATTTTGTATCCACTCTGGGGTGTCTTTAAGTGCTATATAATGACGTTTAATGTTGTCGTCAAGGGTTAAACCTTTAAGACATTGTACCTCGACGTAGTTAGATGTAGGGCTTATCATAACCCTACACGCCGTGTCGTGATCCATTACACCTATGGCTGTGGATGCATACATACTACTACGTATCGTCAAAGGGATTATCCTCTTCCGTATGAATGTAATACGCTGTGGGGCAGATTTTGTAGCCCACACCTTCCACGTAAGAACCTATAGGCATCATATGCAATGCGGCGACACGCTGCTTCATCCAATCCTTAACATCTTCGGGCTGAATAATCTCATTGTACTCCACTTTTACACTGTGCATGCTTCGTGCATTGGGTAAGAAGGCAATACCAACTTGTTCCTCACCCCAACGGTTCTTTGTCATTTCGATGTAGTACATTGGTATGTTCTTCACGTCACGTTTCTTGTGTACTTTGAACAGATCGACAAAGCGCTGCACGTTTTGTGACACCTCATGGTCTAGGAAGTTATACCCAGTAGACAACATGTTCTTGAACTCGGACAACATCGCGTGATCTTTTGGATTGTAGGATATATCCAAACCCAAGTCTTTGCCTGCCTGCCGCACTGCATCAGACGCTTCGCCCTGCACACCACAAACCTTTGACGAGTTATCTCCGTTGAGTGCCTGCGCTGCTTCGGCAACCGTGTAACCTCTTAGGACTGACTTGGCTTTACTGATTGCTTTGTCACGATCATCAAACATACTCATGTGAGATTGCTCCGAACCGTACGAATACTTACCGTTTTCATGGAACGGGCCGTAGACTACAAACTTATCGACACCATTAATAGCAGTTTGCCAATCGCCATGGCCCACCCAACCCATCGCAAGAGTGTCACCTTCCTTGTATATCCAACATGAGTTGGAGTAGCGCATAGCCCACTTGGTTCCACGTAACTGCTTACATACAAGTTTGGCATACTCCGATGTAACGATAGCGTTCTGTTTGCTTTGTGAACCACCATTGGTATTATGCACACAGTGTTTGTCATATAGGTCTTCACGATCTCTTTCGATCTCCCATACCATTTTATGTTCTATTCCCATTCTCCTAGCCTTTCTTCTTTGTTTGGAAACCACACATTTTGTTGATCTCTCTGTTGAATTTGGTCTTAACTTCTTTGATGTCAGTGACACGATTTCGCAAGTACTCACCCTCGGTGCAATGACCCATGAACATGAAGCCTAGACATGATCTCATGGGGTGATCCTCGTCACGTATGATCTTCCGCACTTCATCAGTATCTTGCCGTAACGCGTTATATGCACTGCCCCAACGCACTTGTACTTTGGGGTTATCTTGGTAATGATCCTTCACACGCGCCTTTACGTTACTTACCTCTTCATGGTTGTCAAAATCCCATAAGTTATACATAGTGAAACACCATTCTCTGAATGTATCTATGCTTGGCTTCATCTTGTCCTTGGCACGTTTGTCAATCACGATACGCGGTGGCTTTGGGGCTGGCTTACCACCACCGTCAAACTCCCAAGTACCATGCGGTTGACGCACAACTGTAATGGCAACGTTGTCCTTCTTGTCGGTAAGGTCATTATTATAGGGGTGCCTAGCGTTCTCGGTATTATTTAGGTACTCAAAGTATGCCGCGTTTATCGTTGTACCTTTGGCTAGGTAATAGTCTGTGTTTGTTGAATCCATCACAAACTGTTTGCCGCTACGTATCCTGAATTGTAACCCTCTTGGCAGGTAACGGTCTAAGAAACTATACCGTGCATTATGCATACCTCTACCACTGCCGTTACGTATCTTGACGCTCTCGCTACCGTTTCTGTGTTTGCGCCACACGATAGGTGCTAGGTATAAGAACTCATCCTCGCTGCTGTAGCCGTTAAGACCTGCGTAAGCGCAAAACCAATGTGGAAATGTCGGGTCACCCCAAGCATTACCGTCTGATAGGATGTAGCAACTATCTGTGATCTTCACGATACGTTCGTGCTTGCGTCTCCTATCTCCAATCGGGCAGATGCCCGAACCGTTATGCTCACGCATTTTACCACGTATAGGTTGTGTAGTGTTATACTTATGCTCTACCTCTGCAAATGTTGCAGCGTTCCACCATGTCATAGCCATTAGTTATTCTCCTCTAGTTTTGGCCTTGCTCTTGGCCTTATTATGTTTGTGGACAATTCGTCCGTTACAATGCAGTGAGCGTCTGCATCTTTGTGTACTATCCGCACAGGCTCCACGATCACGCGTATAAGCCTGTCACAATCTTTCATACTTTCCGTTAGGAACTTTGTCTGAATGTACTCACCCTGCACGTAATAGGTTAGGATCAATACAGTGAAGTATTCTATTAGCAATGTTGTCTCCTGCTTCGTACCCTACAACAGTATTATTGTTTCCAGTGGTAATTCATTACTGTTGTAGGTGTTTCTATGTAGTAGGTTAGGTGTTTTGTAGCGTCGAAAAATTCTATCATCCTAACACCTTGTTTAGCATGTCACGCAAGGCAATCGCGTGATCTTTGTTTAGTAAAGTTACCAACATGTTTCTTTTTTTGTCCTCGCCATCGTCTGCCCATATGTCTTCAA
>Ga0209535_1002422_pt1 | contig 12179 bp, 18 predicted proteins | sample LinPmetageLP28_FD_184041 | JGI IMG/M metagenome (GOLD analysis project Ga0209535, IMG submission 184041) | Marine viral communities from the Pacific Ocean - LP-28 (SPAdes) (version 2) | ecosystem: Environmental > Aquatic > Marine > Oceanic | place: Pacific Ocean | collected 2009-08-22
TAAGGCGTATCGTAGTGCCACAAAAGGCATGGATGACGATCAAGCATATAGCGTATCACAACAATTAGCAGAATTCTTTACATAATACATGATACGTCTAAAAGACATATTATTAGAGTATTCAGATACACATGAATCTACAAGCAACGTATTATGTGTAGTTGATGATGAATTATTGAAAAAATTTGGATTTGCTAGGCAGTTATATTCACAAGGTGTAATTATTGGTGAAATTGAAAGTGTTCATGAACAAAGCAGTGAAGAAATAAAGGACATAATTATTTCCAATGCATCTCCAGAATTAGATTTAATAATAGTTTTTTGTAGAGGGGTATATGATGATGACCCTACAGATGTTTTACGTAATTTTTCTATTATATCTCAATTTTGTAAAACGATAGATGTACCTGTTGCATTTTTTGCAATTCCAACGTTAAGATTTATCAAAGATACATCAAAAATTACCAATAACTGGACGGAGATAGAACGAAAAAAGATTAACAATAGATTACGCCAAAGTATTTCAAGTGATAATTTCTTTGTAGACATTTCTAGATTTGATTTGGATGAATATTTTGCTAAAGATGGTATACATTTTAATTTGCAAGGACATTTTTCGGTTTACGATGAATTATTTAACATTATACGAAAAGTAGATCCAGATGCAACTGTTAAACAAGATCTTGCTAAATTTAAATTTAATATAAGAGATGTTCAAATAAAATTAAAATATTTAGGCTATGAAATAAACATTGATGAAATTCGTAAACAACATATTGGCGAAACAACATTAGAAGCAGCCCAAGACGTAGCAAGAATGTTGGGATATGAAGTTAAAGACACAATATCAAATTCATTAGCTCGTGCTATTTTAACACTATCACCTGAACGTTCTGCAGAAATACACGATCATGAAATATCTATAAAATCTTGTCCAGACCCAAAACATCCTAATGCTAGATTATACTATAATCCTAACGATTATACAGGAACAAACGGTATAGCTAATAGTTTAAATTTAATCACAAAAAGTGGAGCAACATTAACTGAACCAGCTATGGAACAATACATAAAAATGTTAGACACAATGAAAGATTTGAATATACCTATGCCGACTACAGTAGCCAGTTTTAGATCATATCAAACACAATATAATATTGTAGATTGGGATTTATACGAGTGCAAAGGTATCTGGAAAACTAAACATGAAGTTATGGGTAAAGTTGCAGATGTTGCTGAACCAGGAACGTCTGATCATGGAAAAGGATTAGCAATAGACATTGATGCCAATATTGGAGGAGACACTCAAAAATGGATTCGAGACAATGGAGAAGCATTTGGATGGGTAGCGGATGTTGCTAGCGAATCATGGCATTTTGCATTTTATCCAGGCCGAGTAGACAAAGAGGCACAAAAAGAATTAGAAAGCAGTATATTAAAAACTATAAAAAAAGCTTTAATTACGCCAATCATACCATAAATTAACATATTCGATATTTATAATAAAATGAAAATATTTGACTCACATAACAAGACACATCTTCGCATATTAAAAGAAGAACTAAGACGTGCACGAAGACTCATGGAGTCATATAATGAAGAAGAAATATGGAACGCGATGAGTGATCCAGAACGTTCTCAAGCACTTATGTCTGCAGATGATGATATGGGTCCTGACTTTGCAGATGAATTTACAGATACCCCATGGTTAAAGATTCCTGATGTTATTACCAATCGCATAGATTTACGAGCATATGCTAAACAAGATGCAGAAAAATTAAGCCGTCAAGACTTTAAGTCAAAAGATATGGATATGCGAGGTATGTCATATCAATCAAAAGAAGATGATGCTTATAAACGATTCATTGAAGCATATCTTAAGAAACAAAACATACAAATAGATTATAGCCAAGCTCGTCCTTTATATAAAGCTTTGAATCAATTAAGCAAAGATCAAGTTAGAGATTTATTTTTTAAAGCACATGACTTCCGAGCATCTATGAGTAAGTTTGTACCTCCTACTCCAGAAGAAAAAGCAGACTCAGTAAGAAATATGGCAAACATTATCAATCAGGATCGCATTGATAATCCAGGATTTAGCAGAGACTAATGCAAAAATTTATTCCTATAAAAATTCAAGATAAAACTATTTTTATTAATACTGATTTAGTGCAACGTGTATATCAATTGGATGATGATGTAGTTGTAGAAATGTCTAATCATCAAGAATACATAATATTAAATACTAATTTGCAAGTATTTATGGATCGTTTTAAACAGTAACATATTTATATAAAATAAAGGTTAATATGACATCTAAAGAAATATTTGAAGAAATAGAGCAACATTGGGACACATTCAAAGAGAATCACGATCGCTTTTCAGATAAACAAGTTAAAGCCGCAGGAGTTAGAGCTCGTAAAGCAATCAATGAAATAAGAAAATTAGCAAGTAAATATAGAAGCACGCAACTAGCAGAATCAAAACAAGTATGAATAAACGTTTAGAACATATCGTACGAACCACTATAAAAGATGTTTTATCTGAACAGGAGCAACAAGCACAACAAGCTTCTGCTTTTGATGATAGTCAGAAAAAGTTTTTAGGTTCCTTTGCACTAGCAGGAGCCCAGCATCTAGGAATATTATATTCAATGTCTGATATTGGTGTTCGTGAATTTGTTGCTAGATCGGGAGCTCAATACAATTGCACCCCAGCTGTGTTGTTGTCTTTATTACGAGGTAAATACATAAAAATTGTTCCATATACTGGATATGGTAGAGACACTGATTATACTATAGAATTACAATTACCGTTAGACGCCGTTCAACCATTTGCAAAATTAGCAGGAGCTAAAGATGAAAAAGGTGCTGATGGAGAAGCTGCGCCAATTGGTGGAGATACCGGCGGAGGTGGCGGAGGTGGTAGCTTTGGCGGTGGCGGTGGAGGAGGTGGATTACCTCCAATAGATGACTTAGGTGGAGGAGATACCCCACCAGCAGAAGGAGATGCTCCAGCTGCAGAAGGAGAACCACTTCCAGATGAACCTGCAGAAGAAGAACTAGCACCAGATCTGGCACATGTTATTAGATATGGAGATTTACTACGAGAGTCTGTGAAAATATCCAATCAATTGATGTTAGAAGCATCAAAATCAAAAAAAAAAAGTTCAAAAGTAAAAGACGTTAAGATACATTTATCTAAATCTAGAATACTTAGACGTGTTCCCAGAGAGTTTATATATCAATTAAAACGTGTTATTCATAAAATGCAAGGTAAAGCGTTTAATACAAGAGAACAAGAGCGTTTAATTGCTGATATATTAGATACACTTCAATTGAATTTCAATCTAACTCCTAGGCAAATACATTTAGCTTATGAGTTTCATAGAAATCAAAAAAGATTGCAGAAATTTTTAGACAAAGATTAATTTTGGTTATTGAATAATTTTTTATATATTATATATAAGTTATAAACATTTAAAAATCAACAAAAAATGGCGTATTATACCGCAAAAGTTCAACTAACAACGTTGACAGATACCGCTAACGGTACAAAAGAAAAAAAAGCTACTGAAATGTATTTAGTAGAAGCATTATCAGTAACAGAAGCCGAAGCAAAAGTCGTTAAAGATTTTGGTAATTCTACATTAGACTTCGAAGTTAAAGCAGTGACTAATAGTAAAATCATTAAAATCATAGACTAATGTATAATCCAGGAGAAACAGTTATAGTAACACAAGACGACGTTAACAAAGTTGGCGTAGTTATTGATCAATACAAAGTAAACAAGCAAACAGTTTATGATGTTCTATTAGAAAATCGTAGTGCATTGTGTATGATTACCACTGCACCTAAACACACAACAAGAATCAATCGTAGTCTTACTAGTAATTTGTCAAATGACTTTGGAGGACCTATTGAAGCCAATGTTCCTTATCGAGAATTAGTAGAAGCAGAAGCATTACCAATTACAAAATCATGAATCCAGAAGAAATAACTGAGAAAATTAAAGAAAATTTAGTTAGTTCAGATCAATTTGATATTTGGGATGAATTAAAGCCAACGGATTCTGATTATATGATGCATAGTCCAGCTCCCGTTGGTTATAATACTACTTCTGAGCAACGATATTTGATGCAAAATCTATTAACTGGCTTTTATAATGCGTCAATATTAGATATTGGATGTGGACGAGCTGACTTGCATGATTTTATATCAAACTTTTATCCAGATTTAACAGTTTCATATCATGGTATAGATCACAATCCAGTAATGACTGCTTTAGCAAAAGAAAAATACGACATAGATTGTCAATTTGGAGCTTTCGAAACTGCAAAATTACCAAAAACAGAATGGGTAGTGGCAAATGGAGTGTTTACTCCTAGACGTTGTGAAACAGAAGACGATGATCTTCGTAAATTATTCGACGATATTAACATTTTATATGAACAAGCAACAGTAGCATTAAGTTTCAATCTGCTTAATCCAATAAATAATACACACCATGAAGGTTTCTTTTACGTTCATCCTGGATTGGTGTTAGATATGCTAATAGAAAAATATCAAAACGTTGTTTTACGCAACAATTATTCAAAAGACGTATACACAGTAACAATTTATAAAATATAAAACCAAAAATGACAAAAAGCGTTAACCAATCGTGGGCAGTAAGCCGCAAATTTAGAGACCGTTACGGTGCAACATGGGCAGACATGGACTTTTTCTTTAAAAGTAAAGTATATAAAAATAATTTTAAAAACGATCCAATGAATACCGATATAGGTACATTGCATTTAGCAGGACATAAATTGCAGTTTAAGTATAAAGATATTATATCTTATTCAAAGTTAGTCAATAAACTTTTTAGCAATGCATATCGAGCAGACAAATCGGAAACATTTGCAATCGATATTAAATCAAAAACAATATTGCTTAATAAGACAGAAATTGGAAGATTGCGAGAAACTTTAGACGATGTTTTAGTGACATCGCAGCGATCTTATGAGTTAGGTTTATATTTATAATAAATAGGATGGATACATTTACATATTCTTATAGAAAAGATTCATCTAATGAACCAATTGGTCGTGTACTGGCAACGAGCTTGTTCGAAGCACGAGGAATGATAAGCAAAATTAAACGTTTAGATATCGATTTAGTTGATGACTTATTTAAAATAAAGAAAATTAGCGACCATGAGCAAACAGATAAAAAATATACACGTTAACTACTCAGAATATTGTTATTTTGATTATTTGTCTGGTCATGATCAATTAAATTATTTTTTTCAATTATTCGAAGGTCAATTCAATCAGCCTAAAATAGACTTGCAAGACTTTTTCAGTCAAATAGAAACTGAGGAAGAAGAGGAATATCCTATAGTTGATATAGACAAAGAATTACCTAAAAATTCAAAGCGTGTCGACGTAATGCTTGACGATGATTATTTAGTAGTTGAATCTAACAGTTTAAAAGCAGTAAAATTAGTTACTAGTAGGTTTATGGAATCTGGTTATTTAATGAGTCGCGACAAGATAACAGAAAAAATGTTTAAAAAAGACAAAACAACTAGATATCTTCGTGTTTATAGCATTATAGGACAAATACCAGGTCATTGCTTGAGCTAATATAACCACCGAATAACACAATCTAACGACATCTACTAAATCTTATTAAAATGGCAAAGAAGAAAAGTAAAATACCGGCATATGTGCTTAAACAGTTCGAAAAGGCTATGTATAAGACCGGAGACAAGGTAATTATTAAATGGTTAGGACAAACAAAGACAGGATATGTTAAAACGAGTAAAGAAAATGCTTGGGGCCGTAGCTACATGGTTGAAGTTGAAGAAAAAGGACTCAAACGAAGTGATGACGTTACCCGATACCCTTGTGGAATCGAAATACGAGGACACCGAACTCAATATGATGTCGGATTCATACTCCACGACAGAACACAAAGCGGAGATTGGCCGCAGAGTATCGCAATTTATGAAGACTCCAGAAGCAAAGAGGATTCGCAGCGAGATGACAATAAAGGCGTCGGAGGAAATGATGATAGTGTTAGTGGAAAAGATACAAGAAGCAGATCATCCGATACACACCAAGATGTTGTTGAGCCTAGCTCTACACGAAAGTGCTCGGGCGATACAAACACATCAGGAAAAGATCTTGATGATGCAGTAAATCGACAAAAAGACTTTTTACGAGGATTTGTTAAAGACTAATCATTATAATGTTGTTCTGGCATTCTTATAATATTCTGGACCATACTTAGTTGCTTTTTCTAATTGTATTGATAATGCGGTGTCATACAGTTTATAATTTTTATAATTTTTACCTAATAGTTGTTTAACTACACCAACTGTAGCTTTACCTTTAGTAATATCGGCCAACAACGGCTTAGTTATTTCTTTTATCAGTTTTGTTATGTTTATATCTCCTCGTAGTGCAGCTCGTCGGAATTGTTTTAACATTTGTTTTTCTTCTTTTGTTGTAGCTTTAACTAAATCATCCAAACTTCGAGCTCCAGATAAATATTCCATAGTTTCTTTGACAGCACCTTTTTCTCTGGACAATCTTTTAGCAGCTATCATTCCCATGAAACTGTTATATCCACCAATTGGTATTTTTAACATTGTATTGTAAATAGGAAATGCAATTGCACCAAGTTCGCCTGCAGTCTTTTTAAATGTACCTTGTCTTATTAGCCGTTTACCTGAAAGAATTGTTTGGCCAATTAAAAAGCTGTACACCGCTATCTCTGTTACTGTAATTTCAACGTCGAACAATGTTTTTATCCACTTAATATTACCATCCTCATCTTCATCGCCGACGTCTCCACCGTCTTCAAATTCTGTTCCATCTTCAGTATTATGTCCTTGGCCTCCATCTTGTAACGATCCTAACCACCATTGTAAATATCCATATTCATCATATGCAGTTATTTTATCCATATGTGAATAATTCTGATCTGCCCACGCATCGAAATCTGCTTTTTGTGTATCATCTAAATCTTCATATGTAGCCGGAAACATATCCTGTGGTGCTGTTGTTTGTTCGTGCAACAAGTCTTTTAGTTTAATTATTCTTTGCATTCAATGCCTTTTTTATTTTTTTGATATTTCTTTTTTATTTATTAAATTTGCAATAGTAGTAATGAACTTAACTCCCGGTCCAACTTTATCTCCAATTGGTAACCCAGCACTCTTAAATTTATCAAACAATAATTTAAACGATTGTTTACCTTGTACGGGTTGTCCATTATGTTTTACAACGCCATTAAAATAGTAGTTACCAAATGCTTCAGCTGTACTATTTCCAAATGACCAATCTTTTTTTATTTTGAATCCTTTATCTATTAAAAACTGTTGTATATTACCGGCGTTTGCAGTTACAAGTTTAACATCTATTTGTTTAAATTTTGGAAGATTATTTAATTTTTTTTGTGAATATGCAGGAATTTTTGTTTTGATATTCATTAATCTTTCTAATTCTTCTTCCTTTTCTCTAACACTCATGTTATCGATTCTGTCAGTAACACCTGCTTCATTTTTAGCTTCAATAAATTCTAATATCATTTCTCGACTTTCCATCGTAGCGTCAAAATCCATATCATTAATACCTAATGCATAATAAACTTTAATCCATTGTTCTTGCAAGTCTTCTGATACTACTTGTTGGGTACTAAAAAGTACTCCAATATCGAGTGCAAGTTTCCCTAATGTTTTCATTACTTGGGCAACTGTCATTAAACCTTTCTTTAAAGCATATTGTACGTAAAATATTGCTAAAGCGGCTTTACTAGACCTGAACCCGGTTATTAGTTTACTAAATGATTTACTAAAAAATTTTTTTGTTTCAATGGCAGCTGTTTCTAAAGTTGCCTTAGTAAATGCTTGTTGTACAACTTTTGGATTTCGTATAATGTATTCAACTGCTTTTCTTTCTGATTCTTTTGTTAATACATTCAATGACTCTTTAGTTACTTTTTCGCCCCGTTTGATCCTGTTAAAATATTTTAAAACAATTTTCCAACTTTCCTTGCCAATTCGTAAAACCATTGGTAAAAATTTATCAATAACAGCCATTCCTGCTAGCATTGCTACCGTCTCAATAACAGCAATTCCGGCCATATAAAAGTCTTTATCGTCAAATACATATACTGCTGCATCTAATAATCCTAATAGTCCATATGCTAAATATCCTGGTCCACCTGGTATAAAAATAGCAACCATTTGTGCTGCATGAATAATTTCATGTGGATGATTTACTACAAAATCTGCTAAGTCATGAATACCATCCATTTGCTTACGTGCATTTTTAACAAGGTCATCTGCAGTATAATCGCCAGATAATCCGTAGTCTGATTGGTACGGCATTAAATTATCCGGTTTTTGTTCGCGAACAAAATTTAATTCTTCATGAATTATTGTTTTAATATTAATTGCGGGTACATTCATATTAATAAATATCGGGAAAACATAATTCGTGAATCATTAGGATATATGCAAAATTTTTCTTATATTAATAATAAAATTAGAAGTTATGAAAAAATTAATCATTGTGTTTTCGTTGATTGCTGGTAGTGTTGTAGGACAAACTACAATAACACGATTACCAGAAAAAACATTGACCTTTGAACAATTAATGGAATGGTCAGAGACATCAGACAAATTGATAAACACATTTAATGGAAAAGACCATGTTGATTCTGTATTGTTTTATTTAAATGAATATAGAGCTCAATTAGGATTGAAATCTTTAACTATTGATGATTCACTGACTAAAATGGCGTTAATGCAATCGACTTATTGTGCTGATGTATTAAAATTAACCCATAAATATAAAAGTCAATCATTTAAAATGTCTGAATGGGATAGACATGGTGCAAAAGCTGAAATTATAAGTGAAGTTGAAATAAATGCTTTATATATATTTGATAAAACAATTTCATTTTCGCCTATATATCAATTTAAATCAAGTTACTCACACGACTTAATAATGAAGCATACGGATTATACAAAATGTGGAATAGCATTAGTCTTGTCCCCAAAAGATAATAACACTTATTTTACGACTATAGTATTCAAATAAGATTTAACGCGTTATCTTGTTAATTATATGCTGCACACTGTACTAGCTTTTTTCCAGCTCGTTTTATCGCTTGTAATGATATACCAGTTTTAGATTGTTTAAAAGTTTTTCCACTTGGACCTTTGTAACTCCCCCGGGCTGGCTTAAGATTCTTTTTTACTTTACTATAATATAATGGAGCTAATTCCAATGTAAACCCTCTTTCATATGTATATGCCGGCTGCATTGGTACTTTGTCTTTAAATGTTTTATCTGCTTTAATTATTACTTTAACTAACGCAGTGCAAAATTTATATGGGTCTGATTGTTCTGCATTTTGTATTAACCCACCGTATTTATCCGCTCCAAACCTTTCAGCATCTGGGCCTCTACCTGCTACGGTTTTACCGTCTTTTGAATAACTCATTGCTTTAGTAGTTTTTCCGTTACGGAATGTATATGTTTGAGCGGCATCAGGTCCACTCGATCCATCTCCATTATATCCACCTCGCAATGTTTTTACCATATTTGAATCGAATAATACTCCTAATCCTTTTAGTTTTTCAATTAAACGTTTCTGAACTTCCTCTGCTCTTCCTTTTGATAATTCGTTCCATGTCATTCCATTTGTGTTACGTAATCTAGAACAACTAGATGCAATGTCAATTTTAGAACAAGTTGCTATAACATTAGGATTTACTCGTTTTGCTTCAGCTATAGCAATTTGAACTTTTTTAGTCCATGCTTCAATTGCTTGTATCAATGTGCCAGCTGGTTCAATCGAGTTGTCTTTATAAACAGTAGCTCCCGTGACATCTAATGGTATATTAATAGCCTGAAATTCTATTTCGTCTGGTCCTTTTTCTACTTCAATTTTATATTTTTGTATCTCACCGGCTGATAACTCAGCTTTAAAATTATACAATTCATCAGCTCCAGTATACTTTGGGTCCTTTTCTAGTTGTTTTTGTAACTTGCGTTTCTTTGTAAATGATCTAGTAAAAGCTAAAGTTTGATCTAGAAATTTTTTTCTACTATCTTGTGTTAACGAATAATAAAACAACTTTTCTTGAGTATCGTCATATCGGTAAGCAGAAATTCTTTCTAACAATAACTTATATGCTGGGTGACTTTTTAATTCTGCTAGTTGTGAATCGAAATTTGGATTTTGCAATTTATATCGTTTTATAGTACTACTAGAAGCTTCTAAATAATCAGTGTCAACTAATATATCTGGATTTCCTTTTTTCTTACCTATCCCCGCGCCAGATTGCGTAATAGTTCCTGGGTCTGCCGATCCAGTTGGAGTTTGTTCAATAAGTCGGTTGATAGTAGACTCAGTTAAATTTTTAACACCAAATCTAAGCATGTTTTCTGCTAATACGTTTCTCATTGTTTATCCTATTAAGTTTCTTTTATATAAATATAACAACAACATAAATTACAGTTTGCTAGGATATATGCATTTTTTTTCTTATATTAATAGTATAATAAAAAAATATAAAGTTATGAAAAAGTTAAGATTTGTTTTAGGTGTATTAGTTATTAATTTTTTATTAATAAACATAATATATAAATTGTTTAATCCATATAATTTAAATTTAAGTGAATTAGAATGGTTTAATGGATTTGCGTGGACGCAGTTATTTCCAAATAACGGCTTAGCAACAGTGTTAATATATGGAAGTGTTATTGGATTAATATTTATTAATACATTGTTTGCAAAACTCTTAAAAAGAAAATCAATTGTATAGAAATAATATTTCTTTAAATTGAGAACATAAAAAATGGGATAGTTAATAAGCTATCCCATTTATACTATTAAATTTAATATTAACAATTGATTTAGAAGCTAGATTCTTGAAAGTCCGTTTCACTTGGATTAAACTTTGTTAATATTGCTTCATATTGTGGAGTCCATTCTTGATCAGTGACACCCATTCCAAGTTTTGCTAATGGATTGCTGACTTGACCGGCTTGATGTTTATCATACCCAGATTTGGATATACCGCCTACTTTAATTAACGTTGAAATTAAATCAAAATTACGACCAAAAGCTTTTTTAACAGCCGGAGACGTTTTAGCTAGGTTTAATAAAGCATCATATGTAGCTTGATCCCTAATCATTTTTAATGCATCTAAAACTCCTTGTTCATCATCGCCAATTGTAGTTAAACTAAACCCTGTTAACGAGCTTATAAGTTTGCTTACAATCGATTTTGCTACTCCAACATCTTCATTCAAAGCAGATTTAATTTGCTTGTGTAGTCCGTGTTGATCAATTGTTTCCATTATGGATTTGACAATTAATTTTTTCTTTGCAGATTCAGTCAAATTTTTGGTTCCAAAACGCTGCATGTTTTCTGATAAAATATTTTTCATTTGTTTCCTTGTTAAGAATTCTTTTATATAAATATAGTCATACTTAAAAAAAAGATATTTGGATATATGCAAAATTTTTCTTATATTAATAATAAAATTAGAAGTTATGATTAGATTTGGTTATGCCTGTAACAACATGACATTGGGCAAGGCAGGTATTCGCACCGGCCGTACTATGATTCAGCGCATCTTTGAAAAAGGTGGTATGCCTTTGGCAAGCGAGCGCAGTCTGCTTAACGCAGAAGATTTGCTCCCTATACTCAAATGGAATTTAGCCCATGGCATTCGTTTGTTTCGCATAGGCAGTGAAATGTTTCCTCGTTGGAATCATTATGAGATCAAGGACTTGCCTGACTATGATCGTATCTGTGAGGTGTTGCAAGAAGCTGGTGACTTTGCTCGAGAGCATGGTATCCGACTTACTACACATCCTGGTCCTTTCCATATATTAGGTAGTCCCGATCCGGTTGTGGTTGAAAATAGTATTGTAGGTCTAGAACGTCATAGCGAAATGTTTGATATGCTTGGCTATGCTCCTAGCTTTGACAACAAGATCAATATTCATATAGGTGCTGCATATAATGATAAGCCGTCGACTATTGCACGATGGATCAAGAATTATTATCGACTATCAGAATCGTGTCGTGCTCGTCTTGTTATTGAGAATGACGACAAGGCGTCTATGTATTCTGTTCGTGACTTATACGAGATGGTGCATTCC
>Ga0209535_1002423_pt1 | contig 12175 bp, 7 predicted proteins | sample LinPmetageLP28_FD_184041 | JGI IMG/M metagenome (GOLD analysis project Ga0209535, IMG submission 184041) | Marine viral communities from the Pacific Ocean - LP-28 (SPAdes) (version 2) | ecosystem: Environmental > Aquatic > Marine > Oceanic | place: Pacific Ocean | collected 2009-08-22
TCTTCATCTATTTTTTTAAGCAACTCTTCTAAACTTCTTAGGTCTTCTGAACCTCCTGACTCACCAGCTCTTTCTATTTCACCCAAAACTCTAGTGGTTCTTGCTGTTGGAAGAAGAGCTGAACTTGAAGCTAAATCTGTAATTGGTTTAGCAAATCGAGAAGCTCTGCCTAGTTTTTCATAAAGCTCACCCATAATTCTTGGTGACTGTGCTGGTAGTGTCGCAGCTAAAGTCAAAGGGTCTGCATAACCAAAAGCTCCAGCACCCATTTGTCCAGTAAAAGTCATGCCTTGTAATCCTCTTGGTGTGGCAGAGCTTAGTGCTTGTCCTGATAAAGATGGCAATAGGTCAGCGTCAAGATTTCTCAACATATCCATTCTATTGCCATAGTTGGTGTTTACATTGTTTCTCATGACTGATTGTAATTTTCTTAATGTTGTGCCAGCAGCTGCTGTTTTATTTAAAGACAATTCTTTCATCAACTCTTTTTCAAGTTTTACTGCCTGTTCATAGGCTTTCATAGTTTTTGCATATTCAGGAACTTGTTTCACAATCTCTTCATGAATAGCATTACGAACCTTAGTGACAGGTACACCAGTTTTGTCAGGCTCCCACAAATCATCTATTGCTTGTTTTAAAGCATCCATGTTTTCAGCTAAATGCAACTCTGGATTATTTTTCCATTCTTTAAACTTTTTATCTATTTCTTTTAATTTATTCTGTAGTTTGTCACCACCCTTCAAAACATTGCCTTTTTTAGTTTTTATGGTGTAAGTGTTAATGACCTCTTGGTAAACTTTATCAACAGCACTAAAATCTACTTTCTTTTGAGCACCTTTAACAACATCCATACCAGTTTTATAGTCTGTTGCTTTTTGTTTTGAAGCCTCTTTCATTGCGTCAAAAGCCTGTGTTAAAACCTCTTCACCTGAAGCCTGTCCTCTTAAATTAGCTAAAAACTTAGCCTGTGCATCACCACCAGCTTGACCTGATTCAAATGCAATTCTTAAAGCATCTGAGCCTGAACCTGTAGTAGCACCAAATAATGCTGTTGAACCTTTACCAATAACATCACCTGTTCCTTTTACTAACTTACCTGTGGCTTTTACTGGGTCAATAGCCTCACCTACTTTGGATGCAATAGTGGTGGTTTTTCCAGCAACACCGGGTACTTTAGTTGCCAACGCTGCCCCACCTGTCAAAACAACAGATATGTCACTCGCAACACCCAAAGGGTCAGTTGCAAAAGCATTTTTAAAACCATCTAAACTGCCATATCTATCTGCAAAAAACTCACCCACAGCTTTAGCTGTTTGCTCATCTGGTTGTTCACCGGGTGTTGTGAGTTGATATATGCCTTTACCCAAAGATATTAAAGAGGTTGCTGTCTCTATAGGATGTCTTATAGGCATCGTTATATCAGCAACTAATTGTGCTGCACTAGAAGGTATATTGGTCAATGCAGTGGTTAAAACATCACCTGTGGACATAGAATCAAGTTCTTCTTGAGATAGTTTTTTTCTTTCTACTTCATCTATTTTATTTATCGCATCTAGTAATGAGCTTGTTAATATCATTCTGTAGCACCTGTTTCGGCTCTTTCTCGTGCAATCGTTGCTATTAATTTTTTATTTGCATTGTTTGTGAGTGGATTTGCATAAATTTCTGCAAGCCTATCATCAGATAATTCTCTTGCATTTTCACTAAGCACAGAATCATAAAGTTCATCGAATGTTGGTTTGCCTCCAACATAACCCTTTAAAGTACCTGTCTGTCCTGATTCATTATCACCAGCCCAATATGCTGCCTGACTTTCCATAGCAATTTTTGTGCCTTCTATTTTTTTTACTAGCCTTTTCAGTCTTTTATAATTTTCTTCTTCGCCTAATCTCAAATCAAAAGCAGCTGCCACGAGTCTGTTACCTTCATTTTCAGTAAACTGTGCACCTAATGTTGCTCGTAAAGATTGAAACACTACATCCCTGATGTCACCTATAAAAGATAAAGTTTTCGGATGTGAAATCGCCAACAAGTTTTCATTAATCAGTCCAATGTAAGGACCTGATATGTTGACATCAGACAAAAGAATTTCTAATTTTTCATTAAGATTTTCTAAATTTTGTTGTGTTTGCTGTGCTTCGCCACCTGTCCATTTATTTAATTTTTTTGCAAAATCTGTATCACCAGCTACTTCACCGGGAGTCAATACTTCTTCAGTTCCTTGTCTGGCTGCTACTATTGCTTTTTCAACTAAAGAACGCAATTCAGGATCGTATTTACCTACTGAACCTAAACCAATGACATCATCTATTTCTCGTTGTATAATTTCTTTTTTTAAGGGGTCTGTTTCTAATCTCAATTCTTCTCTTTTTTCTCCAAGAAAGTCAGCATTACGCATCAAAGTAGTGCCCTTACCAGTCAATGCACCTTTTGCTATTTCAAATTCTGCTTGATTAAGATAATCTATAGCGTCTTGCTCATCTTTCATAGCAAGTCTAGCAGCCTCTAAACCAACCTCACGCCTTGCTTTTGCATAGGCTGCATCTTTCTCTTTCATTTGTTGTGATGCTTCACCAAAACCTAAAGCCAAACCACCAGCCAAAGAATTAGGTCTGTCTGTTTGTTGTTGTGCTGTAAGACCCCTAGACAAATCAGTGGCTAAATCAAAAAGGTTATAACTTCTTGGTGGTTGTGCAAGTTCACCTAAACGAGATTTATAACTTGATTGTTTTTTTTCAAAATCAAAGTTTTGCACCTCTTTACGCAACCGCTCTATAAAGTCTTGAGATGTTGTATCTACTGCCATTAGCTTGTCCTAGGTTGATTAGCCATGTTACCAAAAGCACCCAACGCTCCAAGACCTACATTGATACCAGCCATTGTTGGACTAGGCTTAGGAGCAAAGGTTGTAGAGGTTTGGAAAGAACCTTGTGGAGCCATACTAATGAATGGTGATAGTGCTTGATATTGTGCCAATGGAGCCGCTTGTGCTGTCAGTTGGTTAGCTCTCTGAGCATCCAGTACAGCTTGATTCTGTGCTTGTTGCATGCCACCTGAACTTAACAGTTGGTTCACATCAAATGCACCAGCTTGTTGTCTAGCAGCACCTAAGTTCTGTAGGTTACTACCTAAACCAAACTGAGCATTGGCTAGATTCTGTCCATATTGCGTTTCTAAAGCACCCATATTACTAAGAGCACCAGCACCAGTCTGAGCTGCTCCAAACCTTGTACCAGCTAAACCAGACAGTGTAGAACCTAAGTTTTGTTGTGCACCTAGCTGTGCTCCAGCTAATCCAGCTAATTGACTACCTAAGGCTTGTTGTGCACCTAACTCTGAGCTTGCTAAACCAGATAATTGATTGCTTAAAGCCTGTTGTGAACCTAATTGTGCTCCAGCTAATCCAGACAGTTGGCTACCTAATGCTTGCTTTGCGCCTAATTCTGAACTTGCTAAACCAGATAATTGATTGCTTAAATTTTGTTGTGCACCGAGTTGAGCTCCAGCCAATCCAGTCAGTTGGTTACCTAAAGCCTGTTGTGCACCTAACTCTGAACCAGCCAACCCAGATAATTGGTTACTTAAATTCTGACGTGCACCTAGTTGTGCTCCAGCCAACCCAGCTAATTGACTGCTTAGATTTTGCTGTGCACCAAGTCTTTGACCTGATAAACCAGCCAATCCAGACGATGCAAGTCGCTCTGCTTGTCTTTGTCTTGCAAACTCACCTAAACCTGACTGTTGAGCTTCTGAGAAGCCTCTTGACCTTATTCCACCTAGAGCCTCACCAAGCCCCCTCCCCAATGCTTCACGTCTTTCTTCAGCACTCAAACGAGCTCTGGAGCCAAACGCTGACTCACCACCTGTTTGTATGTCTCTAGCTCTTTGAGCCATGTCTTGTTTTTCACCAGCTTCAAATACATCATCGATGGTTTGTTGAACCACTCGATCTTCGTAAGGATTGTAGAACTGACTGGTTAAACCTTGGTCATAACCACCTGTGGTTCCTCTTAATAAGCCTTCTGATTCTCCTATTCTTGTACCAAATCTATCTGTAGAACCTATTCCTCTACCAGCAATGCCTCCTAATTGTGTACCAAAAATATCAGCAGCCCCTCTTGCCATACCCTCTACATCACCAATTCTTCTACCAAATCTATCTGTAGCACCTACACCCCTACCAGCAATACTTCCTAACTGTGTACCAAAACTCCCAGCAGCTCCTCTTGCCATACCTTCTACACCGCCTAGTCTTCTACCAAATATATCTGTAGAGCCCATTCCTAGATCGGCTATGTCACCTAATTCCGTACTGAAGTTACCGGCAGCATCTCTTGCCATACCTTCTACGCCACCTATTCTTCTACCAAATCTATCTGTAGCACCTACACCTCTACCAGCTATGCCACCTAATTGTGTACCAAAGTTACCAGCAGCTCCTCTTGCGATGCCTTCTACACCACCTAATTCACCTTGTAGATTGCCTATACCACTCTGTAGCTCCTGTAGTCCTCTCTGTTGAAAGCCTCTGCCTCTTTCTATGCCCTGACCTATATCAGTAACACCTTGTCTAAAAGAACTTTCTGCTCCTGTTAAGAATGGGTCTTGTATGCCAACATTACTTCTGGCTAAATCCATGCCAGATGTTTGGTCGCCTGTAAAACCAGCTCTTTGTTCTTCTACTACTCTAGGTGTGCCATCAGCATTAAAAAAAGTCTTTTCAGCAGCTTGCATAGCACCGGGAATAAAGCCACCTTGTCCATCTGTACCAAACAACAACTGTTGTGTCAGTGCATCCATACCTGTTTCGTTTCTCTGTATGGTAGGAATGTAATTGGGTGATTCAGTTTGACCAGCACCTGTGTATGGAGCTAGTGGTTGTTCTACTGCTGGTGTCACTGCTGGAGTTAGAGATAGACTACCTCCTGTGATACTGCTTGGGTCAAGCACATCAGAAGTAGCTGTTCCTTCTACTAGAGCTGCTGGTGTTGTTGGTGCTGGTGGTCGAGTGTAAACAGGATTGGTTGCACCAGTCACTCTTTCGTATGGGTTAAAGTCTCCAGTCACAGCATCATTACCATCGTTATACCCAGTAGTTATTGGAGCTGGGTCAGACGCTACTGTTGGTGTTGACACAGTTTTGGATGCTATTAAGTCTTTAAAAAATTCAGATATAGCAGCACCTGCTCCTCCAGCACCAACTAAATCTGGCATAACTTGAGACTTCGCTTCACCTAAATCTGGTGTCGCTACAGGAGCTGTTACAGCTGGAGCTACAGGAGCAGGTGCTGCTGCAGGAGTTGTTGCAACAGGAGTTGTTTGGAAAAAATTAAAAGGACTAGGCATCCTTTCACCAGATGCAAATGGGTCAATATTTTCAACTGGTGAAGCTGGTAAAGCTGCTACAGGTGATGGTGTAGTTACAGGTAAAGGCGAAGACAGGGATGCTAACAAGTTGGCATTGACTTCATCCATGTTTATTTGTGGTATCTGTACTGTTTGTCCACCGGGTAGTGAAATAGTTTGCACAGGAGCTGAAGGAGCTACAGGTAGAGATGGAGCTGGTGCTGGAGCTGCTATAGTTTGTGGTTTTATACCGTATTCAGCAAGACTAGCATTAACGGCTTCCATATCAATGTCAGGTATTTGTACGGTTTGACCACCGGGTAGTGTAATAGGTTTCATAGGTACCGGGGGTGCTGCTGGTGTTGATACAGCTGGAGGCTCCCTTTCAAAAATAGTTTGCACAGGAACTGAAGGAGCTACAGGTAGAGATGGAGCTGGTGCTGGATTTATTAATGCTGGAGCTACAGGTAGAGATGGAGCTGGTGTTCTTACTGGTGGAGCTGCTATAGGTTGTGGTTTTATACCGTATTCAGCAAGACTAGCGTTAATTTCTTCCACATCAATTTCAGGTATTTTTACTGTTATACCGTTAGGTAACGTAATAGGTTGCATAGGCACTGGAGCTGCTACAGTTGGTGCTAAAACTGAGGCTGGTTTTATTACAGGTACATCAACACTAGGCATTCTTTCAAAGTTCATTAAATCATTTCTAGCAATTTCACGTTCTGTAAGTGTTGCTACAGGAGCTGGATTTATTAATGCTGGAGCTACAGGTAGAGATGGAGCTGGAGGCTCCCTTTCAAAAATAGTTTGCACAGGAACTGAAGGAGCTACAGGTAGAGATGGAGCTGGAGTAGCAACCTCTGGAATAATATTAGGTAAAGGTGTTTGAGGTACAATTCCAGCTGCTATTAAGTTAGCATTTATCTCTTCCATGTTAAGTTGTGGTATCTGTACTGTTTGACCACCCGGCAACGTAATAGTTTGCATAGGTAACATCGAACCAATGCCAGTGAGTTGTTTTAGAGGAGTTACTTGTGGTAATACACTCTTTTGCGGTAAGGCTGGTTTTTGTAAGACTTGCATTTGTGGTGCAAACCTTTCTCTAAAATTTTCAAAAATTGCCATATTACTTCTTTAAGCTGGTCTTGCTTGACTGCTAAAAGCCTCCATAAGTTGATACATTAAATCAGTGCCTCCATCCCTACTAGGAGCACCTGTAGGACTTAGAGTTATTATGCCACTTTCGTTGTTCATGTTGTAAGAACCAGCACCTCTAACAGCTTGTCCTGTCATGACAAACTCGCCATCTGATAACATTGCTGGTACATCGTCACTGGTTTCTGTACCTTCGCCATTGATCTGTCCGTTCATCCTATCAAAATCTTCTATAGCTACATTGCCACCTTCAGCGTAAGCCATAGGCATAACATAACCACCCATGTTGTAACCCATTCTTTTGACTACATCTGGAGCTACTTTTGCTAATGATTCCAAGCCTTTGTTTGGATAATCGACTTCTCCACCTTGAGCTGCTGTCATGACTTCTCTAGGTTGACCACCACTTAGTTGTGGCAAAGTGTTAGCTGGTAACAAACCAAACTCAGTAGGATTAGGTGCTTGTTGACCCATTCTCCTAGCGATCTCAGCCTCTAAGTTATATCGACCAGCTGCGTTCATAGTATTCAATGGTGTCAGTTGTACACCTTTGTCTTTCTTGGTGTCTTCATATGCTAACTTGCCTAAACCAGCAGCCAAAGCACCTATGCCCAACATACCCATGCCAGTAAGACCATTTTCATTTCTAAAGGATGGCATAGAAGGTAGGTTTGCAAATAAACTGTTAGAGGTAGGTCCTGTTTGTCCTTTAATAGTGTCTTCTATACCTTTGAAAAAGTTTGAGGTGTTACCTTCACCCAATATTTTTCTACCTATGTTAAATGGACTGCTTGCTTGATTCTGTTGTGCTAAAATTACAGCTTGTTCTTCAGGTGTCATTTGGTCGTATTGTTCTTGAGTTACACCTTGTGGTTGTTGTTCACCACCACCTAATAACCCAAAGTAACCTTGCATTTGGTCATCTTTGTATTGTTGACCTATATTTTTTGCGTATTCAAATGGCTTGAATTCCCCTTCTATACTTCCTATGCCTTTTAAAGCATCTTTAAAACCACCACCAGATTCTAAAAAGTCTCCTGATGTGATAGACTTCAAAGCACCCTTATCACCAAGTAATTTTTGACTACCACCAGCCATAACAGTCATGATGTCGCCTATACCACCCTCACCTTTAACTAAATTAATAGCTGCTTTACCTTTGTTATATACAATAGCTGGTGCTTGCCAAGGACCGGGCACTATAGCTGCGACTGGGGCTATTACCTTAACTACTTTCTTTACACCTTTAGCTATTTTCTTTAAAAAACCATGTTGTTCAGCACCAGTGACTTCGTTAAGACTAGCGATACCTGTACCATATACCATTGATTCTGGGTCAATACCTACCTCAAGGGCAGCACCTTCTATAGCATCTTCCAAGGCTGGGTTGTTCTCTAACATCTCCCTAGAAACATTGATGTCTCCTGACCTAACATGAGCCATCATGTCATCTTCGCCAGCTCCTTGTGAAAGTTGGTCAACTATATCAGCTTGGGGTGCAAATGCCTTAGTTGTAGCATTTTCTATCATTCTACCCAAGATTTCTTTTTCTTCTGGGTCATTTGTCATACCCATTTGTTGTTGTAATACTTGTAAAGCTTGTTGTAGCTCCATCATTTTTGCATCTGTACTACCAGCACTAGGTTGCATCATGCCCATTTCAGCATTGCTTATTGCACCACCACCTACAGGTGTAGTCATACCAGCAGCCATAGCCTGTCTTTGTTCTTGTGCCATATCTGGCATCTGTCCTGTGACAACCACTTCGTCTATAACTTGTATAGGTTGTGACAGTTGTATGGCATCATCAAATGACATGTTGCCCATGGCATAGTTATTCACCACTTCTTCAGGTGCGGTTCTGTCTGTTGTGTTTAAGTAAGAAGTAAAAGCCACAGCTCTTTGCTCTACAGGGCTAATACCTTGTCTAGCACCTTGGTTAGCCATCATCATGTTCATTTCTTGGTCAGACATAACACCAGCTTCCTGTGTTTCAGGCAATGACATGAATTTTTGTAACTCTCTTTCTGTCATTTGACCACCTGATATATCTCTCAGTGCTTTTTGCATATCCATTTTAGGGCTGTCCATCAATCTTTGTAACTCTCTTTCTGTCACTTGAGCACCTAGGACTTCTCTTAATTTTTGGAAATTCTTCATTTTATCTGTATCAGTTGCTATAAGCCTTTCACCTTCTGCTTCAGTCATCTGTGCTCCAGTCTCACCTGTCAGACTGCTTATTCTTCTTTGTAGTTCTTCGCTTATAGCCATATTCTTAACCTATTGTTACCTATACTATCACTAGCTTATTGTAGCACCAACTTTACTAATGTCATGTGTACCATTGTTCCAAATCCCATCCATAGACAGGACCTGTTATGTTTACTGTAACATTGCCATCTAAGGTTACTGTTACAGCCCCTACAGAAGCTTTCGCTTCTAAACCAAATTGTGGACCTATTGTTAGATTTACCCACTCGTCACCATCAAATACTTGTAACTCTTCTGTTGTGGTATTCCATATAACGTCACCAGCAGTAAAAGAGCTAGAGTTACGCTCAACGTCTGTATATTGAGGAGTAGCAGTAGTGTCAAAACGACCTAGATTTAACTCCATGATACGAACCAAGCGATTGAATGTGTCTATAGATACCATTTCGCCTTGTGCTATAGGCAGTCTGGTTTCTAGTAGTTTGCCCACTATCTACGACCTGAACTTTGTACGTCTAAACGTGTAGCACCAAGCCTCCACCTGTAGTCTTTACGACTGACAGTATTGTCATCATCTGACTCAAATCTAAGTACCAACTGCCTACTTCTGGTTCGCAAACTAGAGAAAGTAGATGTAGTTGTAATTTGATTAGTGGAGTCTGTCGTCAAGCTGTCACCATTAAAGTTTCTGCTTTTAACCACTATGTTCATGGCTGGTGATGGCACTGTACCTGTTTGTGTATCAAACTTGATATCAGGTATAAGCTTTTTAACAAAAGCAAAGTTCTCACCATCAGCTATGTCTATATCTGCTGATTCTATAAAGACACCATCCATAGCATTGTTATCATCATTAAATCCTGTTTCATGTAAGAACAAACAACTTGTAGAAGAACTTGTACCTGACGCTATAGGTTTGTTTTCAATACCAGCATCTAGCCAAGCATATCTAACTAAAGAACCTATGCTCCAAGAATTTTCTTCGTAGTTGTAAATAACATAACGTGAAATTTCATCAGTTCCATCTTCTAAGGATGGATAGAAAAACCACACTTCTGAGAATTCAGTATTGGTAGCAACATGACATTTGTAAGCTTGAGATACGTTTAGATCAGAGAATACATAGTCTTGTACTGAACAAGGTAATTTCTGTACAGAACCATTGTAAAAATAGAAAGCATTTTTGGACATAAAAAATACACCTGTAGGTGAGTTACCAAAAGCTTTAGGTCCTATCAAACCAGCACCTTCATTAATTAAATTAACTGCAAATACAAGAGGTGGTCCTATAAAGGTCATGCTATACAAACTAGTATCTGTCCACACCAACACTTCTTGTCTTGATTTTAGACCGCCAACTATAAGAGAACCACTAGACAATCTAACATCACCAGCACTGTTTGTGCCCAATGGCTCAAACTCTAAAGCATTTTCAGAGTCACTAAAGGCTATAAGCATGGGGTCTACAGCACCAGTTCTAGTACTACCACTTATTGGGTCAGCTCCTAGTACTATTAAATGTCTGTCTGTTTCTGATGTAATGACCTGTAAACCTACAGTGGGTACTAGGTTAGCACCTGATGTATCTGACAGGCTAACAGCTCTTGTAGATAGACCATTGTTTTCAACCCACCTAAAGATACCACCGCCTCTAGGATTTATAATTAAGTCTTCACCAAAGTTATCGTGTGTCCACAGTCTTAATTGTCCTGTATCAGACAACGCATTTGTAGAGCCAAATGTACTAGCAGACCATGCCCCAGAACCCCAACCAGCAGCTTGTACATACACATCTAAGCCTGAGTTTATTTGGTAGACACCATCAACTCCAGAACCACCATTACCACTATCACTACTGTTTGCAGTAACAGTATCTCCAGCTGTGTCTTTGGCTGTAAAAGTAAAAGTGTTGGTGCTTGGCACACCTGTAATTTGGTACTCTTGGTTTAAAACAGCAGCTGTTACTAAACCACCCAAAGAAGAAGCTCCTGATAAGGTTACCCAATCACCTACATTAGCACCATGACTTGAATCAGTTGCTGTAATTAGAGATGAACCATCAGTAGCAGCGAAAGTTATGCCATTAGTGGTTGTAGCTCTTATAGGAGTAATATCGTTGTAACTACCACCATTATCTATGTAGTACTTAGATGTAGTACCAAAACCAAGATAGCGTGAACCACCCAATGAAATCCAGCTGTGTAATGCTCTAGCTGTGTCAAAAAATACGTTGGAACTTTTCTTTGCCCAACCGCCAATTTTTTCTACACCACCTTTTCTGAAACGTACTAAATTACCATCGACCCAACCATTTTCATTAGAATAGTTAGTTTCTTCTTTGTTGATTCCCGACTTAAAATTAAATTTTGTGAGTGGCATCTCTTGACTCTACCATTACTAAAATAAATTTAAGCTATTCTTATGATGGCAGCAGTAGCACTAGCTGCTGGAAAAACGACTGTAAAGTCTCCAGCTGTGCTTGTCTTGTCTCCTCCAAAATCAATAGTAGCCAAAGCTTTGTTACCATTTGTGCTGTTGTATATTAAACAACCTCTTGCAGTAACTGTAGCTGTGCCAAATGTTAAGTCTGCAAAATCTACTATTGCTGTAGTGCCTGACGTTGTTGGTGTCACGTTAGTTAACGCTGCTCCAGCTGCTGTGTAATTTGTACCTGTTACTTCATTGGTGGTTGCGTAGGCTGTTGTACCAGCTCCCATAGTTGCAGATGACGTATATAAAGCTAACTTAATTGAGTCAGCTCCATTAGTTAAATTGTGACCTTCTACAAGTATTTCTTGTTTAAAACTTGTTGCTATTGCTGATGTAATTGCCATTTCTTAAAGCTCCTTAATTATCCTAGCCATGTCTTCATGACCTTGTTGCCTTAATAAATTCACATATGTCACGTTTTTAGAATTTATTGCGTTCTTAATACTATGTAAGATTACAGTATAAACTTGATTTTGAAAAGCTATAGCCTGTTGTTTTACATGCTCTGGTGCATCCATAGAAACTTCACAAATTTTCTTTGTAGCTTGCTCTGCCCAAAACTCAGGGTCATGTCCTTTGTTTTGTGTGGTGTGAACACCAACTTTTCCTAATTGTATAAAACTATCTGTCATCCTTTATATGGCTCTGGTGGCTCTTCATCTTTATGTAAGACCAATCCATGTTCTGCTAATTTTTTATCAATATCTTCAAATGGCTCTATTATCCATTTGCCCTCATGTGGAACTGCTACTAATGGTTTTTCTAGTCTATGAAAACCATACAATCTATCAGTGGCAACTACATTAGAATCTAACACTGTAGATCGTGAGCTTATTCCTACTCTTATATCTGCTTCCATACACTTACATATCCAAAATTCTACACAAGCTCTGCCAGCTTCTGCAAAGTGCATGTTTTCTTTGTAAGAAAAATCTATGCCATATAGATCAATAGCACCCACCTTGTTAAA
>Ga0209535_1002427_pt1 | contig 12155 bp, 8 predicted proteins | sample LinPmetageLP28_FD_184041 | JGI IMG/M metagenome (GOLD analysis project Ga0209535, IMG submission 184041) | Marine viral communities from the Pacific Ocean - LP-28 (SPAdes) (version 2) | ecosystem: Environmental > Aquatic > Marine > Oceanic | place: Pacific Ocean | collected 2009-08-22
TGTGCAATTAATTGTGAAACAGAAAGTGTAAACATTTCTGTTCCTTTAGTTGCAAGTAACAGGCACTATGCAGAAATTCTAAAACAAGTTAAAGAAGGTACTTTAACCATTGCAGATGCAGAATAAATAATATTATAGGAAAGAACAATGGCAGCAATTATTACTGAAAAATTCAGACAACATAATGCAGAACAGTTTTTGGAATCTTTTTCAGAAACGGCTGCATCAAACTATTATCTATTCATTGGTAAGGCAACACCCTTTACTACAACAACAACTGGTGGTACAGATACAACACCACCAGCACCCCAAGACACTGTTACTGTAGAAAGTTATAAGTGGGATTCAATGCTTGCTGCCAAGAGAATTGGATCTACTGACGTTTCGTTTTGTGTTCCTCGTAGGAACTATGTTAACGGAACAGTTTATGACATGTACGAACATGATATAACAACAACCAACCCAGCACAGTCTGGTGCGATTAACTTGTATGATGGAAAGTATTTCTTTATGACTTCTGAGTATAAAGTCTATAAAATACTAGACAATAATAATGGAGCACCCATTGCTGCTGGTGCAAGTGGGCCAACATCAACTTCATCTACACCATTCTTTGAAGGTGGTTACTATCTTCAGTACATGTATACACTTACAACTTCTGAGGTTCAGAAGTTTGTTACAACAGATTTTATGCCAGTGAAAACAGACACAACCGTTTCTGCTGATGCAGTGACAGCATCAGGTGATACTGCACCATATTCAGGTGCTCCTATTAAAGTTGTTAGAGTTACTTCTGGTTCTGGTTATTCTAACAGCAACGGAACTGACGGTGCTGGTGGGCCAGGCGGTATCTATTATTCACCCATTCGTGGTGATGGTGCTAATGGTAAAGTTAAGATTGTTGTGGTTGGTGGAGAGATTAAAGCTTTCGGTTCTAACGCAACAACGAATACACAAATTGAAGCTGCTGGACAGAACTACACTTATGGTGTAGTAAATCTAGGTGAAGTTTATAAAGATGCAAACTTATCAACTGCAACAACAATTGGTAATGGTTCTAATGGTGTAATATCACCTATCATCTCACCAAAAGTTGGACACGGTTTCAGTGGACAAGAAGAACTTGGTGGACACTTTGTGATGATGAATACCAAACTAGAACAAACTGAAACTGATGACTTTGCAATTGGAAATGATTTTAGAGAAGTTGGTATTCTTGTAGACCCAACAAACGCTGGTACAACAACAGCTGCAACTGCAACTCAAACAAGATTAACATATGCAGTAAAATTTTCTTCTGCTACTGGAACATTTGAACCAGACGAAAAGATTACACAAGCAACTAATAATGCAACTGGTAGAGTTGTTGAGTTTGATGCTACGAATAATATTCTTTACTATCAACAAGAACAGTTTTTAAACTATGGTATTAATTCAAATAGTTCATCTTCGACTTATCAACAATACATTGCATTTACTGGAACTAATACTATTACAGGTGGTACATCTGGTGCTACTGGAACTCCAGCAAATACATCACCAACGGAAACACTAAGTAATGGTGGATCTATTGCATTCACATCTGGTGGTGGGGGGTTCGCCCTTCCAGAACTAGAACCAGATAGTGGAAAATTAATTTATGTAGAAAATCGTAGACCAATTTCTCGTGCTTCTGACCAAACAGAAGATATAAAAATTGTTGTCGAATTCTAATCATAATAGGAATGTGAAATAAATGGCTACTAACTTCAATGTAAACCCATACTATGATGACTTTGATTCAACCAAGAACTTTCATCGTGTTATGTTTCGTCCTGGCTTTTCAATTCAGGCTCGTGAACTTACACAATTACAAACTATAATCCAAAGACAACTTAATAATTTTGGTGAACATGTTTTTGAACAAGGTTCTATGGTAATTCCAGGCGATATTAATATCGACATGGAATATGAATATCTTAAAGTTGAATCAATTTACAATGCACAGGATGTTGAAGGTTATAGAACAGATTTCCAAAACAAAATTATTACTGGACAAACAACTGGCGTCAAAGCAAAAGTAATTGGTACAGTTGCAGCTTCTGGTGATGATCCGTTAACAATATATTTCAAGTATGAAGATAGTGGTACAGATGGAGAGACAAAGACATTTGCATCTGGTGAAACTATTCTTGCAACTAATGCTGATAATACAATTGCACTAAACCCATTACTAACAACAAATCAAATAACAGAACTTGGTGCAAATATTCAATCGACAAACGATCCAGTAGGAACTGGTTCTGCTATACTTGTACACAAAGGTGTTTACTTTGTCAATGGTTTCTTTGTAGAAAATTCAGAACAGGTTATACTTTTAGACAAGTATAGTTCAACTCCTTCTTATAGAGTTGGTTGGACTATTGCAGAAAGTTTTGTTTCGCCTGAAGAAGATTCTTCTCTACTAGATAATGCAACTGGAACATCAAACACAAATGCGCCAGGCGCTCACAGATTTAAAATCAATCTCACCTTATCAAAGAAAACTCTTACTGCAACTGATGACACAGACTTCATCGAACTTGCTCGTGTTAATCAAGGTACTGTTGAAAAGTTTAAAAAGTATGCAGACTATGCTGAGTTGGAACATACACTTGCTCGTAGAACATTTGATGAAAGTGGCAACTATGAAGTTCGTCCATTCCTTTCTGAAACTCGTGAACACCTAAACGATGGAACAAATCGTGGTATCTATACTCAGGCTTCTGGTGGTGAGGAATCTAAATTAGTATTCGCAATTGAGCCTGGCAAAGCATATGTTGAAGGTTATGAACTAGAAACCATGACAACTCAGTTTGTCAAGACTGATAAACCAAGAACATTTGGTCGTGTTAACGATAAACCAATTCAAACACCAATCGGCAATTTTGTTCTCGTAACAGCTGTGTCTGGTGTACCAGAGATTGATGAGTTTGAAGTTATTAGATTGTATGAAGATTTAGGACAGGTTACACAGATTGGTTCTGCAAGAGCTCGTTCATTTATTCTACACGATGGTGACTATCAGGGTACACTGGCGACAAAGAAATTTAAACTTGGACTCTTCGATATCAACATGAATGCTGGTTTCGATTTTGAAAGAGATGTGAAATCTGTAAATAATGTTGGTTCAACCTTTGAGGCAAACATAAGTCCTACACTCGTATCATTAACTGGTACTGCAACATCTACAACAGGTAGTACTACCATTACTGGTGTTGGTACAGTATTCTTACAAGAAGTTGAAACTGGTGATGTTATTTTCCTCAACGATACACTCATTGGTTCTGTCGCAAGTATTGGTGGACAACAAGCAATTACACTAGATGCTAATGGTGCAGCTGCTGTCTCTGGTGGCACAATCAAAAGATTTAAAGCAGAACTTGTTCGTCCAGATCAAAAGTTACTTGTATTCCCAACAAACTTTTTCAGAGTTAGAAAAATTCGTGGTGACTCCACTTCAAATCCAGACAATGAAAAGTCTACTGCATATACAGTAAGACGAAAGTTTGCGCCTGCAACCGTATCAACAAACTCAGTTTCATTTACAGTTGCTGGTTCAGATGAAACATTCAGACCTATTTCAGACTTGAGAAACTATACTCTTGTTGTTGCAACAGGGGCAAGTCCTCGTTCAGCTGGTGACATTGTTGATATCACCAATGCAAAAATGGGATTGAGTGGTTCGGATAGAACAATAACATTTAGTGGACTTAATGCTGGTATTACTAATGTATTGGCAAATGGTGACACAGTTACATTGATTGCATCCATTCGTGTATCTGCAAATGACGCTACAGAAAAAACTAAAACACTTCAGTCTGCTGCTACAGTTGATATCACTGGTCAAACTTCAGTACAATCAACAGAGGTTACACTTGGAAAAGCAGATGGATTTAAACTTACAAGTGTTTCAATGCAACCCAGTGGATTTGGTGCGTATGCAACTTCTGGTGCAATTGATATCACAGATAGATATGATTTTGATGGTGGACAAAGAGATGCATTCTATGATCTCGCAAGAATTAAACTAAAGCCAGGACAACCAGCTCCAACTGGTGCATTGCGTGTTACATTCGATTTCTTTACACATGGTGCTGGTGATTACTTTTCTGTTGACTCCTATGATGGTGTTGTAGACTATGTTAATATTCCAACTTACACATCTGCAAACGGTGATGGTAGTTTCTTTGAACTAAGAGACTGTATCGACTTTAGACCTCGTATTGATGACACTGGTGCAAACTTTACAAATGCAACTGCTGTTGTTTCAGAACTTCCTGCTATCGGTACAAACATGGAAGCAGACTTCTCATTCTTCCTCGCAAGAATGGATATTATGTTTATGGATAGACTTGGAAGATTTGATATTATCCAAGGTGTACCAGCTCTTGATCCACAGAAACCACAACAACCAGACAGTGGAATGGTTCTATTTGAAATGGTTTATGAACCATATGTCGTGTCGTTGAATGAAGTTCAAGTTACTAAACTTGATAATCGTAGATACACAATGCGTGACATTGGTAAACTTGATAAGAGAATTACAAATCTAGAGTACTACACATCTCTCAATCTTCTAGAAAAAGAAACTGCTGATCTGGTAATTAAGGACTCTGCTGGATTTGATAGACTAAAGAATGGTTTTGTCGTAGACAACTTTACTGGACACATTATTGGTGATATTCAAAATAAAGATTACAATATCGCAGTTGACATGACAGAACGTGAAGCTCGTCCAAAGGCATTTACTGATAATGTACAGTTGCTTGAATCTGTTACCAGTGATGCAAGTAGATCTTCTGCAAATTATACAATGCATCCAGATGGAATTGTTACTCTTCCATATACATCAGAAGAACATATCAAGAATCCATTTGCTTCAGATAGTTTTGATACAAACCCATATAAGGTTGCACCATTTACTGGTGAGATTTTCTTAGTTCCATATTCAGATGATTGGAATGATGTTGAACGTCGCCCAGATGTAATTGTGAATGACGATAATAACTTTGATGTTATTCGTGAACTTGCAGATGCAGCTGGTGTAACAGGAACAGTATGGAATTCGTGGCAGGATAACTGGTATGGACGTAGAGTTCCAACTAGAACAGAAGTTCTATCTCGTAGAAATAATACTGCAGCCCAAAGGGTTAGTGGTGGTACACAATACACAACCACACAAACAGTTCAGAGTAGACAGGTGTTCTCACAACAAGTAGGACAAGTTAGTTCTGGTATTAGAACTACTATGCAGTCTACAGTGGAATCAAATAATCTTGGAGACAGAATTACTAGTATCTCTATGATTCCTTTCATGCGTTCTCGACCAATATCTGTAAACGTAGGAAACCTAAAACCAAAGACAAGAGTTCATGCATTCTTTGATAATGAAGATGTAAGTAATTTTGTTCGTCCTGCTGATATTTTCAAAGTGAATGGTTCAAACATTAAATTTAGTCCTAAAGATATTCAATCGCCTGGCTCAAGTGGTAGTACTGACTCTGCTCGTTTTACAGATGGTGAAGATGATTTTGCAAATGCATTTAACTATGGTGACATTATTCGTAACCAAACTCAAACTGCAACTAATATTTCTGGTGTTGTTAAAAACAGTACGACTGTTGCAACAATAACTGTTGCAAGTGTATCAGGTATACGGCCTGGACACCATGTACAACTTAGTAGTATTAGTGGTTCAACACAATTGAACTTTAGAAATTCTTTACAAAATAATTATCTTGTTACTTCTGTTAATACTTCAGCAAATACCTTTACAATTACAAATATTGATGGTAGTGTGTTGGGTACTGTTAGTTCATACTCATCTGGTGGTTCTTGTCAAAGACTTCAGGCTTCTTGTCACGTTGCAATGGAAGGGCCAGGCAGCACATCAGTTAGAGAAGTATACGCAACAAACATAATCAATGGATTTGCCATAAGTGATGTTTGTACTGGTACAGTAAGTAGAAAAAGTGTAAATGGTGGTGGAGTTAACCAAGTTACTATTACAGAAATTAATGGTGGCACCTCAACAACAACCAACCCATCAGTATTTACAAACTCTTCCAATCTAGTAACTAATTCTATTGGTCAATTTAGTGGAGTTTTCTATCTTCCAAATACAGATACACTTCGCTTCAGAACTGGTGAAAGAGTATTCAGACTTATTGATAATGTCAATAACGAAAAAACAACTGGTACGTTTACATCAGCTGCAGAAAGAATTTATTCTGCAACTGGTATTGCAGAAGAGAGAGAACAAACAATTCTTAATGTAAGAAAAGCAGAGTTTGTTCGTGATAGAGTTCAACGAGAAAGAACTGTTAGTAGAGAACTTCGTGGTGGTGTTAATACATCTAGAAGACAAATTGCAAGTTCGTTTGTTGCTGATCCACCGCCTCCGCCTCCACCTCCAAGAAGAGGTCATGATCCACTTGCACAGACATTTATTAACCAAGGTGAAGAAGGTGCATTCGTTACTAAAGTTGACTTGTTCTTCCAAACTGCTGGTACACGACCTGTATATGTTCAGTTAACTGATACTGTTGATGGACACCCATCAAACAAAGTACTTGCACAAAAAGTTCTTAAACCAGAAGAGATTAATGTTTCATCTGATGCTTCTTCTTCGACAACTTTTGAGTTTGACTCACCAGTATATCTTAAAGACGATGCTGAATATGCTATTGTAATTAAGGTTGATGAGCCAGGATGTAGAGTATTCTTCTCAGAAGTTGGTAAAACAAATCTTGCAGACGGTAGATTGATTTCTGCGAATCCATTGGCAGGAACATTATTCCTATCACAGAATGGACAGTCATGGACACCACATCAATATCGTGATGTGAAGTTTACTCTCTATCGTGCTAAGTTCCAGACAACATCTATTGGTGTTCCAACATTTGTTAATTCAATTGTTCCTAGACAATCACTTCCAACAAACCCATTTGAGGTGAATACTAACTCAGCTGTTATCAGGGTTCTTCATAAAAATCATGGTATGAAGATAGGTGATAAAGTTAAACTCAGAGGTATAACAGATGGTTTGTATGGTGCAAATAGTGCTACTGTTGGTATTGACTCAGAGTTCTTTAACAAAGATCACACAATTGCAAATGTTGACTTAGATGCATATACTATTCCTGTCGCATCTTCAGATGTTGTTGGTGGTACACTTGCAAATCTGACACACGACTTTGTTGGTGGTTCTGGTATTACAGCTACAAGAAATATTACTATTGATGTTCTGCAACTTGCAGTATCACAAGTCAAGTTGCCAGGCACAGAAATTACATATCGTTGGACAGGTATGGACACAGGATATTCAAAGTCTGCGGCAACATTCATCTCTGAAAACTCAAACTACTATCCAGCTGAAAGAGAGTTGATTGCAAACGAATTAAATCAAAACTTAAATCTAAATGGTGGTAGAACTAATAATATTATTTCTGGAACATCTGGAAGTATTACTGCTAACATCTCAACAACTAGTGAATGGTTATCACCAGTTCTAGATAGTGAAAGAATATCTCTATGCTGTACAACTAATAAAATTAGTAACTATACACGTTCATCATTTAATGTTTCAGCATTAGATGATAGAATAGTGTCTAATGCAACTGGTGCTATGGTTTTCAATACTAATGGAACAGTTACTACTTCTGTTGCTAATATTAAGAGTCAATTCTTAACACTTGACATTGGTAAAGAAATTACAGTATCTGGAACTTCAAGTAACAACACAACATTTACTGTTACTGCTGTTGCAAGTGATGGTGCTTCTATTGGAATAACTCCAGCCCCAGCGAGTGAAACAACAAGTAATGCTGTGATAACACAACATGAAAGATACTTGGATGGTATTGCTCCAATTGGTACATCAAACGCTGCAAACTATATGACTAAGAGATTTTCAGTTGAGAATCCAGCAACTGCTCTAAAAATATTGTTTGAGGCAAATCGTCCAGATCCAGCTACAATTAATGTTTATTATAAGATTATAGAAGAAGGGGATATTAGAGATTTCGATAGTATTCCATACAGACTTGCAACACCTGATAGAACTGATAATCCAGATGAGAACCCAGCGTTCTTTGCTGAGAGAGAATACACTATCAGTGGACTGAATAGTTATTCAACTGCTGCTGTTAAATTGGAACTAAAATCAACTTCAACAGTTGAAGTACCAAGAATTAAAAACCTAAGAATTATTGCATTGGCGTTGTAAGATGGATAGATTAAAAGTAGAAGGATACAAAGGACTAGAACGAGACATGAATAGTAAAGCTATTATAAACACAAATCGTTCTACCTATGAATCATATATGAAATCTATGGAGAATAAAAAAATAGAACGAGATCAATTAAGAGACACGGTTAGAGAGATAAATACTTTAAAGTGTGAAATGCACGAAATAAAATCTTTGTTGATACAGTTAATGGATAAGAAGTAATGGCAAATCGTAACGCACCAGCTAGTACCACATTTGAACAGTGGAGAGTAGAGTTTAATAATCTCGGCGCAGATGTCGGTGATGTATCAGCTCTTCCAACTACTATTAATGGAACAGCTGTATCTACTATTGCAGAATCAATAACTGAAATAGATTCTGCTTTGAGTAGTGTTTTATTTCCAAGTGTTATTGACTTTAATGACTCTACGGGCTCAACTAATTTTAGAGTTAAGTTTGGTAATGATGATGATTTACAACTATTCCATGATGCAACAAATTCTCGTATACAACACAGTGGTACAGGTGATCTAATTATTAACACTATCACTGACTTACATGTTCTTCAGATAGATGGAACAGATGTTGGTGGTGCGAATGCTGGTAGTCAAATTCTATTGGAAGATGGTTATATTATTCTTCTAGAGAGTGATGACGCTGGTGCAAAAAATAATGTACATCTTGCATTTAATAATTCTAATAAACTAACAGTTTACTCTGGTGGTATTCAAATTAATGAAGGACTAGATGTTACTGGTGATATAGAAGCGGCAGGAAAACTTGCAATAGGATCTTCAGGAATAACAGATCTCAGTGGTGCTATGAATGGATCATTAACATTCCCAGCATCTGGTGGTAAAATTGCTACTGAAGGCTTCGGTATTGCTCTTGCGGTTGCTCTTGGTTAATCGTTATAAATAAAATAAAAGGAAAAGAATAGAATGGCAAACAATTTTAAAAATGCTTTTGCAACAAGTATAAGTACTAATTCTAGTTCGCCGACTGATGTTTATACTGCTAATGATGGTTCATCTTCCGTTAATTCAATTCTTATTGAACTTGATATTGCAAACACAGGAACTTCTGCTGTAACGGTAACAGTCTTAGTAAGGGATAGTAGTGCGTCAGCTAGTTTCCACATTGTTAAGAATGCACCAGTACCAGTTGGTTCGGCGTTGAAAGTAGTATCAGGACAGAAGGTTGTTTTAAACGGAAACGATAAAGTGCAAGTATATGCTTCGGCTGCAACTGTAGATGTTGTTGCATCAATTCTACAAGATGTAACATAAGGGGTAAAATATGGCTTATATCGGTGTACCACACTTAAATAAAGTATCCCCAGCGTTCCTAAAAGAAGATTTTCTAGGTTCTAACTTGAGTACCATTACAGTTAGTGGTGTTGCTCATACTAATGCAGTAGCATTATCAATAGAAGTGCCTGGTGGAAATACAGAAAACATACATGTAGTTCTAGATAACGTGGTACAAGAACCAGATGTTGCATATACAATTCACAATGATGCAGATGGCAATCCAAAGATTTTAAAATTCGCTGGTGCAATACCATCTAGTGGTTCGATTTACATGATACACAGAGGTGTTGGAACAATCAACATGAAACCACCAGCTGGTTCTGTTGGTGTAAACGAACTTGCTGCAAACTTAAAAAGTTTTACAACAGATGTTGCTACTGGTGATGGTTCTACGGTTGCATTTACTCTTTCAGAAGAACCAGCAAACGTAGCTGGTATTATGGTTTTCGTTGATGGTATTCTTCAGAAGGCAACAACAAACTATAGTCTCTCTGGTACAACATTAACATTCACAACAGCACCAGCAGCCGCTGCAGAGATTGAAACAAAACATTTAACAATCAGATCAATTGCTCGTAGAAGTACAGACTTTCAGTACGACACATTCACTGGTGATGGTTCTACAGTGGCATTTACTTTAGGTACTGCTGGTGCAACAACCAATAGTGCATTTATTTTCTATAACGGTATTGCTCTTAAACCAACTAGTGACTATTCAATTAGTGGTGTGACACTTACACTAACATTTGCTCCAGTTGCTCTTTCAGAAATTATGGCGAGGTATCAAATCTAATGGCTAGTAATTCAAAAAATCTTGCTGAACTTTTAAATAGTGATGTAACTCTTACTGCAACTGATATTGCTAATGATGCAGTAACAACTGCAAAGATTGCTGATGGTGCAATCACACCAGCAAAAACTTCTGGTATTGGTGGTGGTGGTAAAAATGTTATAGTCAACGGCGAAATGAGGATATCTCAAAGACAGGCCTCATCATCTAATGTTGGTAATCAATATGTTTTAGATAGGTTTGCAGTATATAAACAAAATACTGGAAGTACATTTACTTGCTCACAATCAAGTGTAACAGACTTAGCTGGATTTGCTAATGCATTAAAAATGGACTGCACAACAGCAGATACTTCTCTTGCTGCTAACGAACAAGTATATATCGTAACTAAACTTGAAGGTCAAGAATGTCAAAGATTTGCAAAAGGACATGGTTCTGATGCTTTAACTACGACTTTATCTTTCTATGTTAAAACAAATAAAACTGGTGTATATACTGTAAGAATATTTGATAGAGATAATACCAGAAATGTTTCTGGTTCTTACACAGTTGCAAATGCAAACTGGAATAGATACACTGTAACTTTCCCAGCAGATGCATCTGGTAAACTAGACGATGATAATGCTAGTTCTTTAGAATTATTTTTTCATCTTGTTAATGGTTCGGATACAACTACTGGAAGTTTAGCAACGACATGGGCTGCATCAGCTGATGCTGGGTCTGCAACTGGACAAGTAAACTTTGCAGATAGTACAGCTAATAATTGGGAAATCACAGGCATTCAATTGGAAACTGGCAGTGCAGCGACACCATTTGAACATCTAAAAACATCAGAACATCTTACGGCTTGTAAAAGATATTATTTAAAATCAAGGAATGTCGATAAATATAGTGGTGACTCAGACAGAGGTGGGGAAGTTTCTTTTAGAGGAGAACGTTCAGGCTCTGGGCAAATGTTTCAATGGTATGAATTTCCAGTAGAAATGCGAGCCGCTCCTACCCTCACAATAGAAGGAACTGGGCCAAATGATGTAAGTTCAGCATTAATCGGTACGAATGGTTTTAGAGCAGGGTATGCAACGGATAATAGTCATTATTCGTTCTTCTATTATGCAGATTCGGAGCTTTAAATGGAAAAGATAACTTTTGATAGTGTTCGTTACGAAGCTTCCTTAGAGGCAGAAGAGACTGATAACCTTATCGCCATTATAGGTGGTATGAAGTATCACATTCCCCATGACTCTAACAATCGTCACTATGCAGAAATTAAGAAACAAGTGGATGCAGGCGAATTAACTATTGCAGACGCAGACTAAATATGACTAGAGGAAAACAATAATGTCAGATTATATTGGAGCAACACCTTCCTATGGTGTATTTGATAGACAAGTCATACTAGGTAATGGCACTGCTACTACCTTTAATCTTGATTTCATGGCACCTCCATCTTCTTTGTTGGTGGTATTGAATGGTATTGTTCAAGAACCAGAGTACTCATATACTACAAGTAATATCTCAGGACAACCACAAATTACATTTTCTGAGGCAATACCAAATACGAATAGGGTTTCTATCGTCTTTATGGGTAATGAACTTATTACCGCAAAGTCTGCTAATTCTAATACTCACATGGATGAGTTTAATGGTGATAATTCTACAGTTGCATTTACTCTGACAAGAACACCTGTTGCTACAGCTGAAAACTTTGTTGTATTTGTAGATAACGTATATCAAAGATTTGGTTCTTCATTTGCATACACCGTATCAGGTGATGTACTTACTTTCACTGGAGCTCCAACA
>Ga0209535_1002428_pt1 | contig 12155 bp, 15 predicted proteins | sample LinPmetageLP28_FD_184041 | JGI IMG/M metagenome (GOLD analysis project Ga0209535, IMG submission 184041) | Marine viral communities from the Pacific Ocean - LP-28 (SPAdes) (version 2) | ecosystem: Environmental > Aquatic > Marine > Oceanic | place: Pacific Ocean | collected 2009-08-22
GCTTTATCCCATGTGGGAATCATACCAGAATAAGTAGGCATTTTAATAAAAGTTTTGTATATTTTAGTATATTAAAAAATAAAAGTTATATGACAAGATTAACAATTCATTTAAAAGAACCTATTTTTATTGAAAGAAATCAAGTAAATGTAGGTACTAAAGAGAACGTTGTTCTCAAACCTAAGAAAAAAAGGTGTATTCAAAATACTTTATCCTTTAAAGATGTTTCTGGGAATGAAGCAGGAAGAATTATTTCTGATGTTCGTAAAAAGCATGGAATTGCTAAATGGACTGAAGGTGAGAAGAAAGGATTAGAAATGATTTACACAGTAAAATAAAAGTTATGGTTATAGAAAGTCAAAGTTTATTCGATTATTTAGGTAAAGCAGCAGGACCTGAATTAGGACAAAAAGTTCATGCCGCTGCTACTGCTAAAGATGTATGGATTGGAACAAAAACTATAGAGAAATCTCTAGTACCAGCGGGGTATGTTTGTACATATCCTATTTCGTTTTTAGATGAATATTTTAATAAAAAACCTGCTAAACTGAGTTTAGAAGATAGAGTTAAAGCATTAGAAGAAAAACTAAAACATCTTGAAAGAATTGTAGGAAAGGCAGCTGATAAAAAAGTAGACGATTTACCATTTTAAATAAAAGTTATGACAAAGAAAGAAATAGAACTTCTAAAAATAGAAAAATCACCACTAAACCCAGATTTAATATCTTGGGATTACAAAACAGGTGTTTTGAATGAGAAACCTGATAGTGATGATGATTATTGTATTAGTGTAGGTAGAGCAAAATACTATAATTTTTATGAAGCACAAGCATTACTAAACGATTTAGAAAAGCATATTCAATGAAAATAAGTTATGCAATAACAGTTTGTAATGAATTTATTGAGATACAGCGTTTATTAGGGTTTTTATTAAAAAATAAACGTGACCAAGATGAAGTAGTTATATTATTTGATACTAAAAATGGTACAAAAGAAGTTGAACAAGTATTAGATCATTATAATTCAATTTTTAAATATTATACTTTACATAAAGCACCCTTCCAAAACCATTTTGCAGAATGGAAAAATCATTTAACTAATTTATGTACTGGTGATTATATTTACCAAATTGATGCTGATGAAATGATTTCAACTTATGTTTTAGATTTTCTTCCTGAGGTTTTATTATATAATAATGTTGATGTAATAAAGGTACCTAGGATTAACACCGTTGAAGGTTTAACCCAAGAACATATTAATAAATGGGGATGGGGTGTTAATGAAAAAGGTTGGGTTAACTTCCCTGATTTTCAGTGGAGAGTTTATAAAAATAATGATAAAATTAAGTGGGTAAATAAAGTACACGAAGTATTAACAGGGTACAAATCTGTAAGTTATTTACCATTAGAGGAACCCTGGTGTTTACAACACCCAAAAACAATAGAAAGACAAGAAAAACAAAACGAATTATATAGCCATATATGATTAAAATAAAATTAACTAATTGGAATAAGGGAAGAAATGAGCCTACATTTAGACCTTTATTAATCCATGCTCAACATTTCCCCCAAATAGGAATACAGTTTGTTGAAGATGGCAGTTATGATTTTGAATTTATAGGCACTGAGGATATCTTGAATAAAAAAATCCCACTACAACAAAGTATTGAAATGGGATTAGAATTTCTCCAAAAACGATCTGGAGATTATTTTCTATTTGATGGATCAGACTCAACTTCTTTAATGGGTTCATTTGAGGTTTTTAACCAATCTAACTCCCAATACCTATTTAAATCAGCTAAATCAACCTTAGAACAGTATTCAACCCCAACTGCATTTAATAAATGGTTTTTTGAGAGTGGTAGTGATTTAGATTTAGCTTATAAAATGACTCCTGAAGTTTATGATAGGATTAAACTAACAGGTTGGAATTTTGGGTATTACAATCCTAATTATTTAAATTTTGATTTTTCTAATTTAGAACGTACAATAGATGTGTGTGCTATATACCAAGGATTTCATAAAGAAAATGGTGATCATGGGGTTCGTAATGATTTAATGTATACTAATCATAGAACAAAAGCATGGGAAATGTTGGAATCTTCTAAGGGGATTTCATATGAAAAAGACAAAAGACCCTTTTTTGAGTTTGCTGATGTCATGCGTAAAAGTAAATGTACTTTATCTCCATTTGGGATGGGAGAATTATGTTTTAGAGATTTTGAAATTATACAATTTGGAAGTGTAATGATAAAACCTGATATGAGCAAAGTTATTACACATCCTAATATATATATTCCCTATGAAACTTACATCCCATGTGCTTTAGATTGGTCAGATTTAATAGAAAAAATTGAATGGGTAAAAGATAACCCAAAAAAGTGCAAAGAGATTACTGAAAATGCTAGAAAAATTTTAAAAGAAGCTTACACAACAGAAAATTTATTATTATATTGGTATAATATGATATTAACATTTAAAGGAATTGGAGTATAATGAATTATGTATTTACATTTATAGGAGAATTTGGTTATGAGTTATTTAATTGGCAAGGAGTAATCCGTAAATGGTGCCAAGAAAACAAAAAACCTGGAGATAAAGTAGTAGTATGTAGTAGACAAGGTCTAGAAAATATATATGAGTTTGCTGATCATTATGTTAATATATCCCAACTAAACTCTTATAATAATACAGTAGCTGATTGTTATAAAGCTTATATATGGGAAGAAAAAAAGGATTTACCTTTTAAAGATTGGCCTATAGTTGGTAGTGGTCCAATATATGATAAATTAATAAACAATATAAAAAATGATGTTAAACAACAAGTTTATTCATATTTAAATAGCAAACCAACTAAATATATTTGGAGTTGTGATTATACTCAAATGAATGGTTTTTATTTTGGTCATGGAGGACCTGGGGGAGGAAGTATATATTCAAATGGGAAATTTTTAAATAATAATAGATTTATTAAAATAGATATTCCTAATTTTAATAATATTAAGAGTAAATTACAAAAAGAAATAAATTTAGATTTAGATAGTCCTTATATTTTATGCCAAACAGGATATAGGGGTGGTCATTATACTGAAAAATCAAATACAAAAATAGATCATAGTAAAATTTTTAATAATTTACAATTAGACCTCCCTATACTATACCTAGATTTTAATTCAGGTAGATATTTTGATAGCACCTCAAATTTTAAAGTGAAATCTTATTCATGTAGTAATTTTAATGAGCAAGCTTGTTTGATATCCCTATCTTCTTATTGTATATTTACAACAGAAGGAGATTTTAGAAGTCACACATATATTCCTCCTATGTTAGGGAAAGATGTTCATGTTGTAGCTTCTAATGAAGTATTAAACCTCCCCTCAGAGTCATCAGATTTTTGGAATAGAAATATCTTTCATTTTGGGGGCAAAATTCATACCTATGAATATGAAAAATTAAAAAATTGGAAATTAAAATGAAAACAACAGAAATAGACCTGAAATCCTCAATTAAAGAACAGGGGAAATATGTTACTCAAATATTCCATTTTGTAGGAGGAATAAAAAGAACTTATGATGGTATTATAACAGATAGTATTAGACAGGGACAATTTACAAAATTTAAATGTAAAAATGGAGCTATGGTAATAATAAATGATATTAATATTTTAATGATAGAAATCTTTGAAGAAAATTAATTATGGGAAATTTTAAAACACATGATGATTTTAAGACTTTTGATATAATTTTAGATAAAGTTAAAAATTACAAAAAAGGAGAAAAATTATATTATGTACGCTTTGGTGATGGTGATCTTATAATGATGTATCCTGAATCAAAAGGAGAAGTTATAGGTAGGGCTAACCAATTTAATACAACAAAAGAAATTCAAGAAGAATTATATCGAACTTGGAATATACAAGATGATAGGTATATGGTAGCAGGATCATTAAATTTAAGTAGTCCTTTTAGCACTGATCATGGAGTTGAAATGCATAACAAAGTCACTCAATTAATAAACTCTGGAAAACTATTAAATAGGGATGAGTTTTATAGTCATCCTACTTTTGAATCAAATTTTATATTTAAACCTGATAAATTTATTGAGTTTTGTAATTTAATAAATGGGTATAAAAAGGTATGGGTTAATCAGTTTTGGCATGATAATGTAGAAACTATATTAGGTAATATAGAACATCATATACAGACTCCAAGTACTAATAGTTATGAAAACATAGATGAGTGGTATCCTGAGCTTTTAAAAGTTATTGATGATGTTGATGTTATAATATTAGCAACAGGATTTAGTTCTAGAGTATTAGCCTCTAGATTATGGGATTTAGGTATTAATAAAATTGTATTAGATATAGGATCAGTAGTAGATATGTTTGTAGCAAATACTGAAATATTAGGTTTAATTAATACAAGGAGTACAATGGAAACCTATAAAAATCAAATCTCTCAAAGTTTAGAATATATTTTAAATGAATTAAATTAGTATGAAGACATATATTTGTACTTGTGATAAATTAGTCAATAAAACCATGCAAATGGTTGATTATTTTTTCCCTAAATACTGGCCAGAATCTAGTGTGATAGTGTTAGGGTATAAAAAACCAACTTATAATTATAAATTTGCTAAATTTGTTTCCTTAGGAAATGACACAGGACCAAATGATTATTGTCAACAATTATTTAACTATTTTGATAATATAGGAGATAAACATTTTATTATAGGAGTAGATGATCAACCTTTGATATCTAGAGTAAATCAAAATGTTATAGACTATTTAGAAAACACATTTAAATTAAATCCTAATATTGGTAGATGTAGTATTACATTATCTAATGCTAGAAGGTCTAATTATACGATAGATAACATAGATATAAATGGGGAAAATATTAGATTATTTGAAAACCATGAGGGAGTACCTTACAAACTATCTATTGTTTATTCTATTTTTAATAGGGAATATTTTTTAAAATACCTAAAAGATTCCAAAAATCTATGGGATTGGGAGATTAATGGATCCAAAAAATCAATTAATGATGGGTGGAAAATAATAGGGACAGAACCCTCCCCTTTAGATTATACACACCTTTACAAAGGAGGTGAATTGAGGTCGGATTGGAGTTATTCAACAGAAGGCTCTTCTCCTAAATATCTTAAACAAGAAGAACAAAATCTTTTAAAACAAATTTATAAAATATGAAAAAACTAATAATATCAGGATGTAGTATGTCAACTGATAGTACATGTTTAAATTCATGGGAAAAGAAAAATTCCTTATCTAAGAATTATAAATCCTACCCTTTTTTTATTAATGAAAAATCATCATTTGATATACATAATATAAGCCAGTCTGCTCTTGATAATGGTACTATTTATAGAAATTTAGTCTCTATTGTTAATGAATTAATAGATAAGGATACTCCAATTAAAGATATGTTTGTAGTAGTGCAATGGAGTGGAGTAGATAGACATTCCATGTATTCAACTAAACACAACACATGGCTTTTATCTACACAGCGTATTGTAAAAGGTGATAATAAAATATGGGAAGACTACTTTAAAAATCATCATAGTGAAGAAAAAGCATTAAATAATACTTTGGAAAATATTCATAAAGCTCAAAAATTTTTATCTTCCCACAAAATAGAGTATATGATGCTTACAGGATGGAATATTTTTGAAAATGATTTGAATTTGTTAGATTATGGTATAGATGTATCAAGGTTTTGGTTTTATGAAGCTGAACATTGGAATTCATTTGAATTATCAATAATTAAAAATGATAAATGTTTATACCCTTCATATGAATATAATACTCCCCCGATAAAAAAATATGGTGGAATGAATGAATGGATAAGAAAAAACCTACCTGAAGATAAATGGAGCAGACACAACACAAACCACATAAGAAATGATAGACACCCATCTAACCAAGCCCAGAGTCAGTTTTGTGATGAGGTAATAATGTCTTTAATTCAAGAATAGTTTAATATTTTTAAAATCTTTTTATTATAAATAAAATCAAATTAACATGAAAAAAACAGAAAAAATTATAGGATTCCACTCAGGACATGATTGTTCTTATTGTGTGCTTAAAGATGGAGTTCCCATTATCCATAACGAGCTTGAAAGATTTTCTAGAAAAAAAGAACATCTTGGTGATGCATTAGAATTTTTATTTCAAAGTTATGATGGTTATGAAGATATAAAATATTTTTGTAATATGCATGATGGGTGGAAAGGAGGAATAACAGAAAGGTATCCTGACACCTTTAAAAAGATGAATAATATTATAGACCGTAATAAAGGAAAGTATTACTATTTTGGTCACCACCAAACCCATGCTGCTAATGCTTTTTATTCAAGTAATTTTGATGATGCCTTAATAATTACAATAGATGCAGGGGGGTGGGATTTTAAAGACCCAAATATGCATTCAAATGCTAATTATAATGAAGAAACTATAATTACAACTTTTACTATATCATTAGGTAAAGGGACTAAGATAGATAGACTACATATTAAAGACATAAATGAATTTAATATTGGAGCTACATGGAATTTATGTTTAGAAAATATATTTAATCTTCCCACAGGTTACCCCTATGGAAATCAAGCAGGAACTATTATGGCTATGGCTTGTATGGGAGACAGCAATAAATACTTTGAGGATTTTAAAAATGGAATTCATAATAAAAGCATTAATACAAACAAATTCCAACAAATAATAAAAAATGGAACAGAACAAGATAAATTTAATATAGCAGCAGCTATCCAAAGAGCATCAGAGGAAAAAATTAAAGAACAGATAGATTCATACATTAAAAAATATAAACCTAAAAATTTATGTCTAGCAGGAGGAGTATCCCTAAACTCAGTACTAATTGGGAAGTTATATGAATGGTATGAAGGAACAGTAGAAAATATTTATGTTCCCCCTGTTCCTTATGATGCAGGATTAGCCATAGGAGCTTGTCAAATATTATGGCATGATGAAAGGTTTATGAATCAACCAAGAGTAAAATGGGAAGATAATAGCCCTACTTATTTAGGTTATACTTATCATGAAGATTCAATTTTTAAAGAATTAGAAAACAATAAAGATAAAATAAAATTTAAAAAGGTTACTGATGATTATGTAGTTGATTTATTAACAGATAATAATGTAATTTCAATATTTGGAGAAGGATCAGAATCAGGTAGAAGAGCCCTGGGAAATAGAAGTATATTAGCGGATCCTAGAAACCCCCAAATGAAAGATATCATTAATAAAAAAGTAAAACATAGACAATGGTTTAGACCTTTTGCTCCTTCTATTTTAAAAGAAGATGTTAAAGATTGGTTTGAATATGATATTAGTAGTCCTTATATGACTGCAGTTATAAAATTTAAAGAAGAAGTTCGAGAAAAAGTTCCAGCTGTAGTACATTTTGATGGTAGTGCTAGATTACAAACAGTTACTAAAAATGATAATAAATGGTATTATAGTTTTATTAATAAATTTAAACAAAAGACAGGAATACCTATTGTACTAAATACAAGTTTTAATGATAGAGAACCAATAGTTGAAACCCCCGAACATGCTATTAATTGTTTTCTGGGAACTAGTATAGATTATTTGTATTTTAGAGATGTTAACATTTTAGTTGAAAGATTATGATAAAAAACATATTAACTTATTTAAAAAATATTTTTTCTAAAAATAGAAGTTTTAAGAAAAAAATAAAAGATATTAAAAAAAAGGATCCTTTTGTTTATTGGGCTGAAGAAGATTGGGATAAAAAACAAATAAAATTACCTAAAAAAAAATCATGAAGTTTACATTTGGAATAGTTACAACAAATAAAAGTCAATACCTCAATAAAGTTGTTGAATCCATTTATAATATGAATATCCCTAATGATAAATATGAAATCATCATAATAGGGGGAGATACAGTTAATAAAACCAAAAACACCAGACACTTCAAATTTGATGAATCATCTAAACCCGGATGGATTACCAAAAAGAAAAATCTTATTACAAAACATGCTAGATATAATAATATAGTTTACATGCATGATTATTTAGTTTTTGATAATTATTGGTATGAGGGATTTAAAGAATTTGGAGATAATTGGGATATTTGCATGAATAAAATTCAAAACCTCAATAAATCCCGATATAGAGACTGGTGTGTATGGTCAGATCCTGATTTATGTTATGATGGACCTATTACTTTAGAGCCCAAATATGGGTATGGTGCTAATCACAAAATAGTATTACCACCCTACACATATAAAAAAACTCATTTTATGTACATATCAGGAGGGTATTGGGTTGCAAAAAAACATGTAATGGAAAAACATCCACAAGATGAAACCCTAATATGGGGAGAAGGAGAAGATTTAGAATGGTCTGAAAGGGTATTAAAATCCAATAAATATAAATATAAAATGAATACTCATTCCCTTATTAGTAATCTAAAAGATAAAAAACTATCGGCTATTTATTTAAGTAAAGAGTAAATTTAAAAAAAATATGAAAATTGCACTAATAACAGGAATAAATGGACAAGATGGTTCATACCTTACAGAATTTTTATTAAAAAAAGGGTATGAAGTATGGGGGATATTAAAACGAAATTCTGTAGCAGAAAATCAAACAGCACGTATTCCTGATAGTATATTTAATAAAATTAAATTAGAATATGCTGATATGACAGATATGTCCTCACTTATACGTGTATTACAATTGTGTAAACCTGATGAAATATATAATCTTGCTGCTCAATCTCATGTAAGAATTAGTTTTGATCAACCTCTTTATACAACAAACTCAATTGCAATGGGTACATTAAATTTATTGGAAGCAATCCGTTTGACATGCCCTCAAGCAAAAATGTACCAAGCTAGCAGCTCAGAAATGTTTGGTAATAATATAGATGATGATGGATACCAAAGAGAAACAACCCCAATGAATCCAGTATCACCCTATGGATGTGCAAAAGTATATGGATATAATATATGTAGAAATTACAGAAATGCATATAACATGTTTATATCAAATGGAATATTATTTAACCATGAATCCCCAAGACGAGGTACAAACTTTGTAACTAATAAAGTAGTAAAGGAGGCTATTAAGATCAAACTAGGATTATCAAAGAAATTAGCACTTGGAAATTTAGATGCTAGTAGAGATTGGGGCCATGCAAAAGATTATGTATACGCAATGTGGCTAATACTCCAACATAACCACCCAGATGATTTTGTATGTTCAACTGGAGTATCTCATACGGTAAAGGATTTAGTTATATATGTTTTTAATAAATTAGATTTAGATTGGAAAGACTATGTAACCCAAAATAAAAAATATTACAGATCAGAAGAGTTACGATTCTTAAAAGGTGATTGTTCAAAAGCAATAAAAGAGTTAGGTTGGGAGCATGAATATACCTTTGAAACAATGCTGGATGAAATGATTAAATACTGGTTAGATTTCTATTACGATAAATTTCCTTATTTACGAGAAGAATGGGAAAAGGGAGATAAAAAAGTTAATAGTTTAGATATATGATAAAAAAAGTATTAGTAACGGGTGGTAATGGATTAGTTGGATCACAGTTTAAAGGAAGTGAATATATTAAAGTAACTTCTAAAGATTATAATTTGATAGACCCGGCATTAACACATCTAATGTTCAATAAAATCAACCCAAACTCTGTCATACATTGTGCCGCTAAAGTTGGTGGTTTAATGGGTAATATAAATCATAAAGGTGAATTTTTTTATGACAATATTATGATTAATACTAATGTTATTGAATCCGCAAGAAAACACGGTATAGAGAATTTAGTTTGTTTTTTATCTACTTGTGTTTTCCCTGATAATGTAGAATACCCACTTACAGAAAACAAAATTCATTTAGGTCCACCACATTTTAGTAATGATGCTTATGCCTACGCTAAAAGAATGGCTGATATTCAAATTAGATCTTATAGAGAACAATATGGTCTAAATTACAAATCAGTTATACCTACAAATATTTATGGTATTAATGATAACTTTGACATTAAAAATGGTCATGTTATACCATCTTTAATTCATAAGTGTTATATTGCTAGAGAAACTAATACCCCCCTAATAATATGGGGAAGTGGCAAACCATTAAGGGAATTTATTTATAATAAAGATGTAGTTAAATTAACAGAATGGGTGTTAGATAATTATAATGAAGACGAACCAATCATATTATCAACCTCAGAAGAAATATCAATTAAAGAAGTTGTAGAAATAGTTATTGAGCTAATGAACTTTAAAGGTGAAGTTAAGTGGGATAACAATAAACCAGATGGGCAATATAGAAAACCATCAAATAACTCCAAAATTAAACACTACCTACCAGACTTTGAGTTTACACCACTATATGAAGGGCTTAAAGAAACTATATGTTGGTTCGAAAAAAATTATGAAAAAGTAAGAAAATAATGAATAAACTTAAATTAATCATATTTGATTTGGATGGAGTTTTAGTAGAAGCTAAAAACATACATTACAATTCACTGAATAAAGCTTTAGGTCTTAATTACCGTATAGGCTGGAACGATCATTTATCAATTTATGATGGATTAAAAACTAACGAAAAACTAAATATGTTGAGTAACTTAAAAAAGTTACCAAGAAGTAAGCATGAGAGTATTTGGACTAAAAAACAACAATACACATTAGCAGCTCTTAAAAAACTAAAACCATCAAACCAGTTAACTGTATGTATGGGGTCTCTTGTAAATGAGGGTTATAAAATAGCGGTATGTTCCAACTCTATTAGAAAGACGGTATTAACAGTTTTATCTAAGTTGGGTATAATGGAGTATATGGACCTTATAATATCTAATGAAGATGTAAAAAACTCAAAACCACACCCAGAAATGTATTGGAAAGCTATCTCGATGATGAGTTGTTTACCAAACGAAACTTTGATCGTAGAAGATTCACCATATGGATTATTAGCAGCCTCCAGATCTAATTCACACATACTCAGAGTTAAGAACCCAACAGAAGTTACATACGATAATATAAACAAAAAAATAAAAGAAGTAGAAATGGGAGAATCTAAAGATAAGCCAAAATGGGTAGACAAGAAATTGAATGTTTTAATTCCAATGGCTGGGGCTGGAAGTAGATTCCAGAAAGCAGGATATACTTTTCCAAAACCATTAATAGAAGTAAAAGGTAAACCTATGATACAACTTGTTGTTGAGAATTTAAATATTGATGCTAATTTTATATTTGTAGTGCAAAAAAACCATAGAGATCAATACAACTTAGACACTCTTTTAAATTTGATTACCCCAAATTGTAAAATTGTAGAAGTAGATAAAATGACAGAAGGAGCTGCTTGTACAGCACTATTAGCTAAAGAATATATAAACAATGAAGATCCTTTATTCTTTGCAAACTCAGATCAATTTGTAGAATGGGATTCTAATGAGTTCATGTATAAGATGAATGAAACAGATGCAGATGGTGGGATTGTATCTTTTACAGCAACCCATCCTAAATGGAGCTTTGCTAAAACCAATGAAAAGGGTTTAGTAACTGAAGTTGCTGAAAAAAACCCAATATCAAGTACTGCTACTGTAGGATACTACTATTGGAAACATGGGTCTGATTTTGTAAAATACTCTGAACAGATGATAAAATCTAATACAAGAGTAAATAATGAATTTTATGTTTGTCCTGTATTTAATGAAGCTATACAAGATAATAAACAAATTAGAACTTTTAAAATTAATAGAATGTGGGGATTAGGAACACCTGAAGATTTAAAGTATTACTTAGAAAATTATGGAAACTAAAATAGAAAAAAATCTTTTTAAAGGAAAAAAAAATAGATGTTTTATTGTAGGAACAGGATCTTCACTAAATAATATTGATATGTCTCTATTAAAAGATGAAATTGTTATAGGGATCAATTTAATTTTACTAAAAAAAGATTTATCTCCTGATTATGTAGTATTAAGTGATACAACGGTAATTAGAAGACATTATGATGATATATTTAATGATAGAATTGGTAAGGGGACATACGTTTTAAATAATGGATGTACTATGACAGGAAAAGGAAATTGTACTTCTAGTCCGGGGTGTACTTGTTTTCCTGTGG